>Ga0325414_1002763_pt1 | contig 17982 bp, 5 predicted proteins | sample PopdelMetagenome_8_FD_206183 | JGI IMG/M metagenome (GOLD analysis project Ga0325414, IMG submission 206183) | Populus deltoides microbial communities from Bellville, Georgia, United States - Leaf-PdKOR-R3 | ecosystem: Host-associated > Plants > Phyllosphere > Phylloplane/Leaf | place: USA... | reverse complement strand
TTTAAAAGCCATTTCTTTGTATCATATTCCTGTCTTCTTTGGAAGATTCTCAGAGTTTGTGATTAGTGTGGTTCAGCTAGTCAGAGGGAGTCATTGTATTTGAAGCCTCGATAATATTTCTATGAATTAGCCTTGGATGGTCCCAAACATATCTCCATTACAGGATGAATTAAGCCGTTTAGTGTGTGTCACTCACTAGCTAATCAATGTGGTTCTTGAGGTAACAATGTTTCTCTGTTGAAGTTCATTTTTAATTGAAAATCTGATTCTTGCAGAGCTTGGTCGTAAATAATTTTTATGTTGGGGAAGGTACTGACTCCTCTGGTGTTCCTACAAAGCTGCTTACAGTGAATGGTTCATTAAGGATGAGTGTTTACAACCCTGCTACACTATTTGGCATTCATGTCAGCTCCACTCCAATCAATCTTGTATACTCAGAGGTCCCCATCGCAACTGGTCAGGTACAATCCTTTGCATTACCATGTAATAATATTTAATCCAAATCAGTGAGGATTCGATGGATTCGGGATAGACCCTTCAAAGCCAATAGAACTTAAAATGTTTTGAAATTATGTCAAGAACTTATGCTTTGTGTTGCAAGTTTGAAGTAATTGCATGATGTCTCTTTGCATTCCTCCAATAAGAGAGCTTGGTCTCTAATTGGTATCAAAATCAATAATGAGTGTTACTGATTTCCCTTTAATGCCGCAGTTGAAGAAATACTATCAGCCAAGAAAGAGTCGCAGGACTGTATCAGTGATTGTGGAAGGAAATAAGGTTCCTTTGTATGGAGCTGGATCAAGTCTAACAGTTTCACAAACTGGTATTGTAGTTCCATTGACACTGAAATTTGATATTAAATCACGAGGCAATGTGGTAGGAAAGCTGGTCAGGACAAAGCATCGGAGACAAATCTCCTGTCCCTTGGTCATTGATTCTAGCAGCTCTAAACCTATCAAGTTCAAGAAAAATACATGCACCTATGATTGAGGTCCTTCTGCCATGCTGCGAACTATGGCGGTGATGGCTCTGTGGTATCACTCTGTGAATACAGCATCTTGAGTTGCTGTGCTTGCATGAATTCCATTTTATTGAAGAGAGAAATCGATTCAAGTGAAATTTCCCTCTTTCATTCTCGGCTTGTTCCCTTGTTTAAGATATGTGGTAATAAATGTGTATTTGTATGAATGTGTGCATACTGTATGAAAGAGCCGCAAGTGATAGATGTAAGAAAGATTGCATGTATATTGTTTCGAAGTGAGATTAGTGTTGTTGTTGAACGAAAATACATGAAGCACAATCAATCATCAGGCAGTAAGTGTACAAGGGCTCTTCTTTCTCCCCAGATCCCAACCCATGATTAGCAGCATTCAGTCAATGCTAGTGCTGTAAAGCACTGCAAATAAGCTCTTCCTGTCCTCAAGTGTTCCTTTCCCATTAGGAATGAATCAGAAGGGATGTTATGTCACTGTCACAAATGTTAATCTCTTTCTGGTTTTGGGTTGTCCAGACTGAGAGATGTGTAAAGTTGACAGCAAGGAATTGGGGTGTGTTGCCATGGATGTGTTAAAATTACTTTCGCTTACCAAGTTCATAAGTTGCCGGAAACGTTTTGTAATCAGAAAATGGATCTCATTCATCAAAGGAAATGCCAGAACGAAGAAGCTGCAGCTGGTACTAATACAATCAATAGATAGAGATCACGAGGTTATTCGTTCGTCCGTCCTCCTTGAGGAAGATAATCTTCATGGATGCCTCATTTCAAAGTAAATGGTCTGTTCTGTCTATGACCCAGCCAGAAGAATACGCATCAATCATGAAAAAACCTAACCCGAACATATTACAAATCAAATTGTAGACTTGGAGTTGAAGAATAGAGAAGGGATTTTTATAGATTATAAAAAGAATGTAAAGGAGAGCATCTCGTTTATAAGTGTGTTTATTTTTGCTATTTTTTGAGAATTTTTATTTTGAATTAATATTATTTTTATATTTTTGAATGTTTTGATTTATTAATATTAAAAATAAATTTTAAAGTATAAAAAATATTAATTTAATATATTTTAAAATAAAAAATATTTTCACCTTATTAAATAAAAAATTTACATATTTTTTATATAAATATTTTCAGTATTGACACCCAATTTCCAAATAACCAAAAACTCTGCATGTTCGTCGGTAGAAGAAAAAGAAAAAGAAAAAATTGTTCCCAAATAGCCAAAAACTGTTCATGTTGATCAGGCAAGGGGATTTTCTAATCATACGGAAAGGACACATGATTTTTTTTATTTTTTTTAAATATCATGTAGACATGACTTTAATACTAAAACTCCCTTCACGTTCATTCCTATCTCTCAATTTTGCCCTTTTACGTATGACTCCCTTAATAACCTCCACCAATTAAGGAAGATCTCCAGATCAGACCCTTTTAACCAAGATTCAGAAAACCCTCAACCCCCCCTACACAAATCTCAAACAACACAGAAAAACCTTTCCTTTCAACAAAACCAGCATGTTTCCCTCAAAACCCACCTCAAGATCCATGCTTTTCGCCTTCACCATCCTACTTTTACTCGCTTCTACCATCTTTGTCACTGCCAATGAAGACCCAACAGTTGAAACTGATAATGACGGTGCTGATAGTGATTTACAAGAATTGATAGCAATTGATGAGCAAGAAGGAGGAGGAGGAGAAGAGCAGCAGCAAGGTGACCAACAGAAGGAGGCTGAGGTATTGTCCAAAGCACAGAGGATTGTTCTTGAGCTGAACAGTGATAATGCGAGAAGGGTTATTGATCAGAATGAGTTTGTGTTGATTCTTGGGTATGCACCTTGGTGTGCAAGAAGTGCTGAGCTTATGCCTCAATTTGCTGAGGCTGCTAATAAGCTCAAGGAGCTGGGGAGTCCTGTCTTGATGGCTAAACTTGATGCTGAAAGGTACCCAAAAGTTGCCTCAACTCTTGGGATCAAAGGCTTCCCTACTCTGCTTCTTTTTGTCAACGGGACCTCTCAGGTTTACACTGGTGGATTTTCCGGGTATGTCTCTTTTTATGGTTTTAATGCTTTTGTTTCCTAATGTCAAATTACGAGTGATTAACATAAGTTTTTCTCAAATTATTCTCTTGCCTTGTTAAACAATTTTTTTTAGTTGTGCTTGATTTTGATTGATTGATTGATTGATTTCGTGTGATTAATTTGAAATCAGGGAAGATATAGTGATCTGGGCTAGGAAAAAGACAGGAGTGCCTGTTATTAGGATAAGTTCAAGTGTGGAGGCTGAGGATTTTCAGAAGAAGTATCACTTGTTTGTTCTTGGTCTTTTTGATAAATTTGAGGTATGTATGTTTAAACTGCCTCATGTTTTCTTTGATAAATTTTTAACTGAATTATAAACTTGCTAGCGAGTAGTAAATGAAATACAGAAACGCATATTTGGAATTTACAGTGTTTGCACTCGGTCCTTGCCTCAATGGCGGAGTTGTTGTCACTACTACACGACATTTAGCCAAAGTGGAGTGTTGTGCTTTGAGAAAGGGCTGTTAAATGAATGCTTTATCACGATTGACTGTTCTGTTAATTGGGTCTTACATATGTTGCATCTTTTTGCCTGACTGGTTGGTGTTCGATGTTAGATTTTGAACTTTGTGTTCTTCTCGTCTCTTAGGCTTGAGAGCTTATAACACCTGAATGTTTTTGCGTTGGATATCTTCTAGCTATGTAACAAACCCCTCCAGCATACAATAGTGCCTGGCAGAATTAGTATGCTGCAGTTAACTGAAGTAAATGATGGTCCATGACTTCAACTCAGTTTTACTAACAAGAATCGTTCTGCAAACTATTTTCTTCAATTGTTTTTAATATGTTGATGATGAGGGATGGTGAGGTTTAGTTTTATGTAGTTTTGTTTTGCTTATAACACTTGCTCATAAAAGTTTGATCTAACATGCAGCACAGTCAACTATATTTAAAAAATTCAGAGTTTGAAAGTAACAAGATTTTCAATGGTTGAGCATCATCTCTTCACTACAATTTTTCTCCTCTTTGATATTCATGGGATTTTGCTAGTCTTTAGCAACTATATGTAGCTGTAAGCATCTTAAGCTTTTATGTTCTTTTGTATTTCATAGTTTCCACTAACCCCTCGATGTTTCAATGCATTAAATTTTCTATTTACCAGATCAAGTTTTACATGTCTTCACATTTTTGGGATTTCTCTTGATAAACATGAATTTTTCTTAGGGACATGATTATGAAGAATTTATAAAAGCAGCAACCATTGACAACGAAATCCAGTTTGTTGAAGTGAGCAGCTCTGCTGTTGCTAAAATTCTCTTCCCAAATATCAATGCCAAAGACAATTTCATTGGAATTGTTAAAAGTGAGCCTGAAAAATACACAGCTTATGGTGAGTTGCTGATGTTCAACCAACTTGTACTTCGTTTCATCTTTACAGAGACTGCCTTCTGAGAGTTATTTTGAAATATGTTCATTCTTGTTTTCATTTTTAATGAATTAATTCCAATCAGCCTCAATTTACTGAATTCGTGAATGGAAACTTGCCTGTTTTGTAGGAGGGATCTTTGAAAAGGACACAATATTACAGTTTCTGGAATATAACAAGTTTCCCCTTGTTACCATTCTTACTGAACTGAACTCTGCCAGAGTTTACTCCAGTCCTGTCAAACTTCAGGTTGATACTTGTAACTTACATGCATTGTGACTACAGAAAAAGTAGGATGAGGCACTGCTATGGCAGAAATTAATTTTTTTATTCCATTGTACTAAATGTTAACCTTTTTTAAGTCGTCATGGATCTATTGTGCTTTGTTCATTTATTTTTCAAGGCATATCAGTGCTTCTAAATAATTAATTTTCCTTCATTTTTCCACATATGGATACAGAATTTTATGCAGTGCAACAGTATAATATAGTGTGTATTGCACTGTCTTCTATCATTTACCTCTTAGATTTTCTAGAATGAGAGAACTCACATATAAAGCTAAACATGCACAGCCAAATCAAACCCAGGCCTCATAGCAGCACTCTTCCAGAAACTTTCAATTTTTTTTAAACAACTTGTAATGAAACTGTATAAGTAGATCTGGTACACGTGTTGGAAACTTTGATTTTGACTCTTCCTCGAGCATTTGTTAAGTGAGAAGTTTATCCCATGGTCACATCAGTGATCATGTAAATAGCAATAATAGAACATTTGTCATCTGTTCTCTATTTCAACGGCTACACTAAAAACAATGCTAATCATGCTAAAGTGGTCTGGTGGAGTAAATTTTGAGATGACTTACTTTTTCTGCAGGTTATTGTCTTTGCAGATGCCGATGATTTCAAAAATCTCATTTGGCCTCTTCAAGAGGTTGCCAGAAAGTTCATATCAAAGGTACTTTGTTGGGTAATTTAATTGAAGTTGCTGCCTTTTCTTAGCTTAATTTCCTGATTCTGTCCTTCTGGTGCAGATAATGTTCATATACATAGACATTGCAGATGAAAACCAAGCAAAGCCCTTCTTAACATTATTTGGGATTGAAGATTCAGAAAATACTGTGGTTAGTTTCCTAGCTAACAACTATTGTTTTCTTCAAGTTCCAGCTGTAGTTTCACTTATTTTTTTTTGCTGAAGCTATAGCTTAATGAAATTTACATGTACTGGCTTGATAGGTGACTGCTTTTGACAACAGAATGAGCTCAAAGTATTTGTTAGAGTCCGATCCAACGTCAAGCAACATAGAAGTAATTTTTTTCTTCACTATTCTTTCCCCTTTGAGAATATCCAACTTAGCTAATATTATATAATTTGGCCTTTGTAGGAATTCTGCTCGAGGCTTCTGCATGGTAGTCTGTCACCTTACTTCAAATCACAACCAATACCTGATAACGTGAGTGTTATTAACTTTCTGTAAATTGATTATGGTAATGCACGTGTGATTGAAGCATGGGGGTTGTTAGTTTTTTTCTCTCCTTTTTGAAGAAGACATGAGAATAATGCTTGCATGTCAGGGAATAGGTAGGCTTTTGATGATGCTTTGCAGCAGTTGGTCAGCTGGAGAAGCTCCATTCTATTCTGGAGGAAAATTTCTTGAACAATCCATGTCATGATAATTTGTCACCCTGCTTTAAATTTTTGATGGATGGCAATGTGCAGAAAGTCACACATGGCTTATGTAGTATAGCTGTGCCTTGATGGAAATTAAGATAAATAGTTGTGGTGTTATTATGCTTCAATAATATTCTAATTTTTAGACAATTATTGGAGGAAAGAGAACAATATCACCAGAGCAAACTTGTTTAATTTCCATTAAAAGTACATTGGACTCCTTTCATCCTGTGAAAACTTGATTTACTTTCAATTTCCTTCATCAAAACACATTATTTTCATGTTCTTGAGAGATTAAACTTGGAATTGTTATGTAATGCTGGTTCATTGATTTCAATTTTTAAACTATCCTGTGATTACGGGAAATTGCAGAAAGAGAAAATTCTCCAGGTTGTTGTAGGGAAGACTCTTGATGACTTGGTTTTGAGCAGTCCCAAGAATGTACTTCTAGAGGTAAGCACAATTTCATGTAACCATGCACCTCAGGTTTAAGCTCTGCAAGATATGCCTGCTGCTCTTGTCTAAAATACCTTATAGACCATAAGAATTAAGCGGATGCTGCAACTAGTATCTATTTCAACTTTCTTTCTTGAAATGTTAACGACAGGTGTATACACCATGGTGCGTCAGCTGTGAGACTACAACTAAGCAGATCGAGAAGTTGGCTAAGCATTTTAAAGGTGTAGACAATTTAGTTTTTGCAAGGATAGATGCTTCTGCAAACGAACATCCAAAACTGCTGGTAAGAGATTTGCTTCAACACAATTTTGTTGCAAATTAAAGTAAACATTTTAAAGCCATTGAAAGATAACCGTATTTGATGTGTGAAATTTACCAGGTGGCTTTTATGCCACCTGGCATTCAAATCTATCATATTTGTTGGTTGCTTAACAGTACAAGTTAGTAATCAATCTGTTAGAAAACTGTTCCTCAACATTTGGGATGAAGAAACTCTTTTTTTCCCTTTCAGCTAAGGAGTTTTGTAATAATTGATGATAAACTTACAATCTGAGAACTCTTCCTTTGTTACTATTAATTGTTGTAGGTGGACGACTATCCAACACTTCTATTTTATCCAGTTGGGGATAAAGAAAATCCGGTAATAATTCCAGGATATGTTCATTTCCATATTCATTATTTTTTAACTGTATATGCAGATTATAGAATCCATGAAACCTATTTCATTGTGCAGGTCAAGCTTTCAACAAAATCCAGCTCAAAGGACCTGGCAACAGTCATCAAATCTCTTTTGAGAGCTAAAGAGGATGTCCCCAAAGATGAACTATAGAAGTATAGTGAATAGGAGCAGTGAGAATATAACTTGATCAAAGAACAAGAAGATGGATGAGTTTCTAAATGGGATTCTGGAAGATATGTTGTGTGAAGTAATTTAAATTTGCTTGCGTTGGCTACCACAGTTTTCAAGAGTTACAACTAAAGCAAGCGGCCATTCTTAATAACTGCAAACTCTAAAGAGTCTGTCCACAATCTACCAGACTGAAATGCAGTTCCATTGTATACTGGTCAAGTGATGACTGACAGAGAATAGTTACCAAGAGAATACTGGTTGCTATCTCGTTATTATACTGATAAATCACAATACCAATGAAATTTATGCCTTTTGTGGGATTTGTCTTTGGAGCATTTGCTATCTTAATTATTATTGGACACGATCTGTTATCAAGTTGTCTCTGTGAAATACATGTAACTGCTACCTGCCAGTCCCGGCGAAGATATTGAAAGGATTTCGTAAGATTTAATTACACTATGCATCTCCTGAAGCGTGAATCACGGCAGCGACATTGTGAACGCTCCTGGAGTGCGCAGCGAGTATTCAGCAACTGGAATCAAGCACTCAAAGAATCGAAGCTAAAATAAACGATGGGAAGGCTTTCCAGATTGAGACAATCGAAAAAAGAAAGAAAAAGGTTTACTGCCCTAAAATAAACTAAGCTTCAAATGAACAAATGTTATAAAAAATACCATGTACTCGTTCAGTCTTTTCAACCATATTTGCTATCCCGACACCACCTGTTTGGAGAGGAAAACAAACCATTATTATTGAAAGGAAAAAGGAAAAAGGAAAAAGAAAAGCCCACCAAGGAAATCCATTTCTATTATCAATCAATGAAAAACTGTGTTGTCACAGATCGCGCTCACAAAAATTGTCAAGGACAGGATGAAGATGATGAGTGATGCTCTTCCTAGTAAATTGATTAGCTTTCTCGCAACAGATTGCCCTAAGAAGGCAGCAACAGTCGCCACAGCTACGAAGTATAGAGCTGTGCTGGAAATTAGAGACGATGAATTCTGAAAGAAACTGGTTTCTGATGCTAATATAGCATGTAATTCTAGTTTAGGTGCTCAAATGTTGATCAGTAAACTACTCACCATAAGGGACTAGAAAACGTTTCAGAAGGTAAAAGTTTAAAATTTTTTATATTTTTAACTTTTAAAAATAAAAATATATATATATTATTTTAATATATTTTTAAATAAAAAATATTATGAAACTCAAATACAACATATACGCAGAAAATGTCATGGCAAAGGTGCTGTGGTACTTGACAACCATATATATATAAAACAACTATTCTCGTACGTTGCGATAAAAGAAAGAAATAAAGTTCTCTCTCTCTTGAAGGAAAAGATATGAGATGTATTTATAAATAATATGAAGAAATACTATTTCGATTTTATATAAAGTTTGATTCCTAATTGAAATAGTTACTTTCTCTAGCTACTTTCAATTACATAAAATAAATATTATTTTACTAAAATAAAAACTAAGAATGGAAAGCTGACTCATCGAGATTTATTAATATTTAGGAGATACAAATCCCATATATAAAATGCTTATTTTTAAAAAGTTTCATGAAAAAAATCAAACATTTAATTTAATTCAATAAATATTTGAATTTATTATTTTATTAAGATTAAAACAATTTATTAATATTAATGAAAGATATCAACATGTAGTCGAACAAACCTAATTAAAGGTAATTCTACCAAATAATTGAAGAATTTAGAGTCAATATCTCAAAGAATGGCAAACTTCCTGCAGAAAAACATTATTATTGCATGGCACAAATTAACTCGTCTTTGTGAGGGGTACTACGTACGTATCAGAACCTCAATTAGGTTGGAAATATTAATTAATTAGTTCACTATATATAAGGAATAATATAGCTATGGTGAATTTTAGTAAATTATTGCAGCACTCAAGCGCATAATTATACAGATTATCAAATATTAGGTAGGAAATAATCACTTGCTCGCCCATATCAACTATGAAGAACAATACATGGGGTGAAGATTGGTCAAATATCCTAAAATAAACGCATAGTATTGAGACATCACTTCTTGGATTAAGAGATAAATGGAGAGGAGTTTTAAGTAAGCTAATATAATATAATTAACATTGTTATAAAATTTGATCCGGAAATAACTCAGAGTAAGGTCAGGTTACAAGTGAAAAGAGTCAATTCAAGTTGACACACACGCACACACAAAATAACATTGTTTTAAATAAAAATAAATAAATAAAACAAAGATCAATGAATTAAGGATCAGGTTTTGACCGGATTTTATCTAGGTTGTTGGTCAACTAGAGTTTTCGACTATGTCAAACCAAATTAATGTCTTAACCTATTTTTATTTCTTAACACGAACTCATTCAAGCCCCAGGTTGATTCGAATTTTATAACCATGATAATAGATGAAAATATTTATGGCAGTGCATGCAATGAAATATTTGATATGAGGATAATGTGCAATTCAGCCTTCCTATATTTGGTTGGTAAAGATCGTTAGGATATAAAATGTTGATTTAATATTCTTTGTGGTCAATTGGTTGGTTATATGTGATATTATTAAATTCATGTAAATATATATTTATTATTGATAAATGCTTAATTTATCTTTAATATTTATATAATATTAGATTAATGAATCTAGAGTAAAGATAAAGTCCATGAGACAAAAATGCTTTGCACAAAAAAAATAAATTATAAAGTTGTCATAATTATAAAATTCATGTTGCATCAAAACATTGTTCTTAAAATGTTCATGGTCGATACTCTTTTAAATATTGGATATTCATTACAGCTAGAGAGATTGATACATATTATGTTCTTTTCTTTATGGAAGGAAGTAGTTGTTCTCATAAGCTGATGTGTAAGGAATACCTAGAACTAATATGTAAGTGCTTGTTATAAAACATGTATACTGAACTGACTTGTATGAGAATTCCATATGGAGAGATCACTCATGTCTATGAAAAGACTCATGTGACGGTTGTGTAAGTGATCCTTAAACTTGAAATCACTAAGTCATCTTATACAGAGAATATTATACTTTAATCGTGTTACATGTTATCTTAATTAAGGTGATGAAATGACAGACATTGGGTGTAACATTAACTATATGAAGGTACTTGAGTGATCAAGACAGACATTGGGTGTAACATTAATAGAAAATGTTTCATTTGTTCTCAAATAGTATTGACTAAGAAATTCTTGGTCAGGATGGAATGAGATTTGAAAAGAATTTTAAATTTTATTCAAATGATCAATTACTATTATATAGAGAATAAACATGATTTAACATGGAAGACATACTTCATGCTTTAATGTTAAATCCGAACATTATTAATGAAAGGATATTAATTATACTGAGAAACTGGTCACTAAAAGTTTAAGTCAAACCACTAATGACTTTTCTAATATTTAAAGGATCATAACATGTTGCTAGACGATGTATCTGATCTTCAAATATAAATTAATCAATTGTTGAATTGATAATAAATTATTTAATTAGAATTAGAATTTATATTTGGACTAACATAATAAAAACCTAATGGGTTACATACATTAAGAATCATTAGTTAGAAATTAAACTTAGATGATTTAATTAAGTGTGACTTGATGAAAAATACAAAGATTTAATTAAGTATGACTCTAGGCATAACAATCCCTTTCTCCTAAATAGAGATTTAGAAGATTTCTCATGGGTGGTTCATGTTGATTACCGTTGAGTGCTGGAAAATTAGATGGCTTGTAGTATGCGACAACTTAGCCTTTAAAGAATTATTCAAAGCCGAAGAAGATCAGATCTTCAGGTAATAAATTTCTAAACGACTCTAGATTTGTCTAATAGTATTCTAAGAACTCCCAAATAGTTTTATTTCATTATTTTATCTACGTTTATGATATTCGGGAAACCTAACATATAAAACCCTAATTTGTTTTCATCTTTGTCTATAACATGTTTAATTTATGTTTTGCAACTTCTATTAACTTTGTTTAACCATTTTTTCACCTAATTTGTCATCTTTTATTGAAAACAAAAATAAATACCTTAATTTATTGTTTATAGGTTACTATTCAAATATCCTGAAATATTTAATTAATGTTTAGGCTCATGTAATATTGAAATCTTTACGAAATGCCGCATATTATTTTGACTTTGCTCAAAAGTTGAAAATAAACACCACCAAATCAACTCAATTAGCTAAAAGAATTTTACAACATTCATTCAATAGACCTTTTCTTGCATGGTCTATAAGGACTAGCTAATAACTATTATCATGATTATGAATTCTTGCATCTTCGTGAATATATAACAACAAAAGCTAAATGGCGTGGAGTTTATATTATTCATCCTTTTACTGTTCACTAAGATATAGGTGACTGTAGATTAGAGCAGTGTAATAATGTAGTTGTTTTTGCCAAAGAAACTTGCTAGATATACAGTTGGGGGTGAGATCGTCTTTTTCATGGAATACATTTGGCATTGAAAGAATGGTACTTGATAACATGATGATCTATTCAGGTTTTTTGGGGTCTGGCGTTGGGGAATGACATAGCTGCCAAACACCTGACACTAGGGTCAGACATGTTTACCAGACCCTAGGAGACTCGCTCACCTGGGTCAACCAGACCAGATCAACAGACCCGCACGTCTGGGTCTGCAAATATTGAAATAGTTTATTTTTATATTTATGAATTTGTTATTCCTTTAATAGAAATTCTATTTTATGGTTGTTACCAATATATTTTTTTTCAAAAGTATTTTGTATTTCAAAATAATATTTTTTTTATATTTTTAATGTTAATGCATTAAAATAATTTGAAAATATAAAAAATAATTTTTTTTCAACAATATTTTTGAATGCAATAACAAACATGCTATAGTAATCATGTTTTTTCTTATAAATCTATAATTAAAATAATAATTTATAAACTATCATAATTAACAAAATCAAGGAAAATAACACAACTTGATGTTGCAACCGAATTGTGCTCCTCCAATAGAAACCTTTTAAAAATTTTAAAAGGCTTTGTGAACATCAAATCCCTTAACATTTAATATGATTAATAAATTTATTATTAATATTATTAATAAATTTTTTAAAAAAATATTATTACAATTGAAAAAAAAACCACAGATTTGATTTAAAAGGTAAAATTACTACTACTACTACTATCATTATCATTAATAAATTTGAAAACAAATATTATTACTATTGAAAAACATCATAAATTTGATTAGAAGAAATTAAAAACTATAAGAACCTGAGTCAAACAAGTTTGATATTATTATTAATATTATAAATATTATTATTTTTATTATTACTAGGGGAGCAAGACCCAAGTAACTTGGGTCAGACAGGGGTGTCAGACCTAACTGTTTTGGGTCTGGCATGGCCACCAGACCTAAGGGTAGTGGGTATGGCAAGCAGCCAAACCCAAGGCTCTTGGGTTTGGCTTGACCGCCAGATCCAAGAGACTTAGATTTGAAAATAGTTGTTAGGCTCAATTATCTTGAGTCTGCCATGACCGTCAACTTTTAAAAATAATTTTAAAAATGTAAAATATTTTTTTATATTTAAAAAAATATTATTAACTCTGTGTCAATACACTAGTTATAGAATACTCTAAAACACGTAGGGAAAGCATTGTAGCTTTCCCCACGCCTTTCACTTTCCCCTTATTAATATATTATATTATTATAATTATTATATTATATTATAGAACTGTCTTCTTCTTCTTTTCATTTTTAATTTTTGTTTCCAATGATTTTTTTGTTTAATTTAGTTTGTTAATGTTAAATTTTTTTATTTAGTTATCAGACTTTCATGATACATATCCCGGATTTGATGGGTTAACTTGGTTTGATGAATTAACTTAGATTGTTTTTCTTTTTAATTAGTTTTTTTCATTTAGTTTAGTTTGTTAATGTTAAATTTCTTTTTATTTAATTATCAGACTTTCATAACACGTATCCTAGGCTTAACGAGTTAACTTGGTTTGACGGGTTAACCTGGTTTGAAGGGATAACCCAGTTAATTCAGATTTTTTTTTCTTCATTAGTTTTTTTCTTCCTATTAGTTTTTTTTTCTTTTTAATTATCACACATTTATGACACGACCTTATAGCCAGACCCATATCCAATGCTCTTGGGTCCGGTGTTGCAGCTAGACTCATTTAAACTTAAGTCATGCAATTTTAATATTATTATTAATATTATAAATATTATTCTTGTGATAAGTGTTGCGGTTAGACCCAAGACTTTTGGGTATATCTTTGCAGAAAGACCTAACACTCTTAGATCTTAGCTTTTTTGATATTTTTTATGCAAGAAAAAAAAATTAACCCATGGGGTATGACTTTGTTTTTTTTTTCCCTTTTTTTTTCCTTTCTAAGCCTTTTACCGTGAACTGCATGGGGCAGTCCACAGTGAAAAAGCTTATGCTTTTAGTTTATTTTTTTTATATAGTTTCTTAATATTAAATTTTTTCTGTTTAATTATTAGGCTTTCATGACACGGATCCCAGGTTTGATGGTTTAACCCAGTTGATTCAGATTTTTTTTCTTTTTCTTCAATAGTTTTTTTCTTCCTGTATGTTTTTTTCTCTTTGCTTTTTCCTTTTTAATTAATCTTTTTTTTTAATTTAGTTCATTAATATTAAATCTTTTTTCTATTTATTTATCACACTTTCATGACATGAATCCCAGGTTTGACAGGTTAACCTGATTTGGCGAGTTAACTCAGCTGATTCAGATTTTTTTTCTTTTTTCTCATTAGTTTTTTTCTTCCGATTTCATCTTTTAATATTGTATGTAGTCCACAGTGAAAAGGCTGATGCCTTTAGTTTTTGTTTTTGCTTTTTTTGTTTTTATGCCTTTCACTATGGACTGCACAATGCAGTCTATGGTGAAAAGGTTGATGCCTTCTTCTTTTTGAATTAATTTTTTTATTTAGTTTGTTGATATTAAATGTTTTTCTATTTAGTTATCAAACTTTCATAACATGGATCTTAGGTTTGACGGATTAACCCAATTAATTTAGATTATTTTTTTTTCATCAGTTTTTTTCTTCTTATAAGTTTTTTTTCTGTTATTTTTTCTTTAGAATTAATTTTTTTTATTTAATTTAGTTCATTAATATGATTTTTGTTCTATTTAGTTATTGGTTGATGTCTATTTTCTATTTAGTTATCTTAGGTTTGGCTAATTGAAGAAATTTTCTTTTCTTTTTGCTTTTTTTTTTGTTTTATACCTTTGACTGTGGATTGCACAATGCAATCCATAGTAAAAAGGCTGATGCCTTTTGTTTGTCTTTGTTTTTTTTCCTTTTTTAGTAATTTTTTTCGTTTAATTTAGTTTGTTAATGTTCAATTTTTTTCTATTCAGTTATCAAACTTTCATGACACGGATTTTGGGTTTGACGGGTTAGCCCAATTAATTCTAGGTAACCCGTCAATTTTTTTATTTATTTAGTTATCAAACTTTCACGACACGAATCTAAGGTTTGACGAGTTAACCTGCTTTGAAGTGTTAACCCAATTAATTCCGAATTTTTTTCTTTTTCTTCATTAGTTTTTTTATTGATGTTGGTTTTTTTTCTTTGTTTTTTTCTATTTAATTAATCTATTTAATTGTTTTATGACACGACCTTATAGCTAGACCTACATCCAAGGCTATTGGATCTGGTATTGCAGCCAAAGTCACTTGAACTTGAGTCATACAAGTTTAATGTTATTATTACTATTATAAATATTACTTTTAGGTCAGGCGTTGCAGCCAAACCCAAGACTCTTAGGTATAGCTTTGCAAAAAAACCTAATACTTTTAAATTTTAGTTTTTTTTATATTTTTATGGAAAAAAAACTCGCAGCATCCCGCGGGTCATGTAACTAGTTAACTACTAAGCAGAGTATATTAATATTATATAATTGCAATTTATAGTTGTGATGCCGTGAAGTAGTTAATTGCTAACAGTTTTTATACCATGTTCTTGTCCAAATGTTGTTCATACATGAGGTTGAAATCGTTACGGCAGTGTGATTGGCTGAAGGATTTTTTTGCAATGTTTTTTTATTGGATTATGGCAATATATATGTTTTCATGTGTGTGTTGTGGAATTTCTGGCAGTTGGATTAATTGAATAATTTTTTAATTAGTTTTTGTGATTTTTTATTTGTTTTTTATAGGTTATTTCAAACTTATAATCTAAATTAATTATTTGACAGCTTAAGTACTTGAGTTGATTTGATTTATTTTTTTAGGTTTTTTTAATTAAATATTTTTTTTTAATTTTACTTTCCAACAACACAATTTCTTTTTTATTTAGATTTGTTTTTGAATTTTATCTTTTAGTATTGAGTTATTTAAAAACCGAGCTTTATAATGTTTTTTTTAATTTGTCTTTATGTGGAGTTATCCTGATTTCATAGATTAAGTTTTTTTTTTTCAACATTCAAAATTAGATATGTTTATATATATATATATATATATATATTGCATTATTTAAATATTTTTTATTATATTTAATTTAATAACTACAAAGCCCATGTTACTTTAAATTAACAGATTTGTCACTCAAAAAACCCTCCCTCTCTTTGCCAAACTTGAAACCCTAGCTAGTAACTTGAATATATAATATTTTTCATTATATTTAATTTAATAACTACAAAGCCCATGTTACTTTAAAATAATAAAATTGTAGGTCAAAAAACCCTCTCTCTCTTTGCCAAACTTGAAACCCTAGCTGGTAACTTGAATATATCCATATCTCTCTCTCAAGCTTTCAACTTTAACAGGAGAACAATCATTCTGGGTTTTGGGTAAATAGCAAATTGATTAGGTTTTTTTTTTATATATAATGTAAATAGCAAATTTTAGTTGTTTATATTATATTATATATGAGAGTAGATTCGTTTTTGTATTTAAATTTAAAAATTAAATTGACTAAAATATAAACCGTGATTTTTAAAATAATAAAAGCAAAATATAAAATAAAATGAATTATAAAATGCTCAAAATATTTTTTTAATAAAAAGTTGATCTGACATTCAGTGCTACTCAAACCATCGACCTAGTAATATATTAAATTAGCTTCGTAAGACTTGCAATGCCTAAGCTATGAAAGCAAAATATATATATAGACACCCCCATCAATTTGTGGTATCTTTATGAGTCAGTACATGTATGCCATTTAGAAATGGTGATTTCCACGATGAATTTAAGCCATCGGCTTTTTGCTGTTCATATCTAAAGGTAAGTAAAATATTTTTATATTTTCTTTAAAAAAAATTAGCATAATAAATTAAAAATACTGGTGGAAAATCACAATTAAAAAAAATTAGTGAAATAATATAATTTATATATGTCGTGAGCAACAATACATTTATATTTTATGGCTATTCGGAATATATAGCAACATCCAATAAAAAAAAATTAAATAAGAGAGATGAGAGATGAAGGAGAAGAAAAAAATATATATCTCAAAGACACTTAGAAACTTCTATTACAACAACACTAGTATTATAAAAAAATCTTGATGAGATAAATCTAACGGCTTAAAGGTGGCACATGACTCACTTGTTTTTTGCGGCAAGTATGCCCCGCTAGGTTTACTGTTGGTGACTTTTCTTTGTGTCGTTCGATTCATCTCATTAAGGTCTTTCTGATGATATTAGTGATGTTGTAATCAGAGTTTTGATGTGTCTCCGATATTCTTTTTTTTCTTTCTCTCCTCTCTCCTATCTATTCAATATTTTTTTTTATAAGATATTGCTATTCTAAATAGCGACAAGCTATAAATATCATATTTTTCAATTATGACATTTACAAATTATACTATTTCATCAATTTTTTTTATTTCATCAATATTGTTTAAAAAACAATGTGTTAATAACTAAAAATAGCCATGATTTTGGCCCCATTTTTCTTTTAGGGTTGGATGGCCGGTAGGGATTTTCGGGACCGAACGCCATTTCACGTTCGTTTATTTCAATCATGCAAGGGTTTCACGTGGATAGTTTTATTTTGTCTTGTCTTATGAAATTTTGGACTACATTTTTTTTTCTAGCGAAAAAAAAGAAAGATAGAGAGACTAGAAATTAAGGCCCCATGCATATGCTTAGAGTAAACTTGAAGGCATCATCTATGAGAATACAATTTAAAAGCAGAAACTAGAGATGAACTCAGGAGGAGATGACCAGGAACATTGCCAAATACGTGTCACCGTATGATGCTTCAATTATATTAAAAGACAAATCTCGACGGGTATAACTCAATTAGTCAGGTTCTGAGTTTACTCTCTGAAAATCACTAGTTCGAGTCCTATAAATTCTAGGACTACTAGAGGTTTACATGGTCGTTAACTTTAGGATCCGTGAGATTAGTCTAATTGCACACAAGCTGACCTGGATACTCACGTTAATAATAATAATAATAATAAAAACAGACATTGAATCATGTTATTGAACCTTTTCTGTCTGAATATTGATGTATTAATTTTAAACTAAAGCTACACATTGTTGTTGGAAAGCATCGTAGAGATGAGCTCCAGACTCTTATATAATA
>Ga0325414_1002758_pt1 | contig 17992 bp, 11 predicted proteins | sample PopdelMetagenome_8_FD_206183 | JGI IMG/M metagenome (GOLD analysis project Ga0325414, IMG submission 206183) | Populus deltoides microbial communities from Bellville, Georgia, United States - Leaf-PdKOR-R3 | ecosystem: Host-associated > Plants > Phyllosphere > Phylloplane/Leaf | place: USA... | reverse complement strand
GGCGTCTTCCCGTTTTGACTCCTTAATATTTGAAAGTAAGAATATAAAGAGGTGAGCAAGGATGTAGATGGGTTTTTCTTTTGGATTGCTCTTCTCTCGCCTATTTAATACCTTACAAAAAAAAAAACAATTGATGTGACTGGATATTCTTCTAATATTTGCTTTCATGCTCATGTGTGTGATGCTTACAGTATTTACTTTTCATGCTAACTTTTTTTTTTTTTTTTTTGTTGACGATTGTGGTTTGATAAAAGCAGATAGAGATAACCTGTAGAGGGCAACAGCTTGTACCTTTCTTGACGTTGCAGCATGTAAGGGATAACATCTGGAGCCCAAGAGATGCACTCACTTTGCTTCCAGAATCCTCAACCACAGATCATGTCATGGTGCTGCACTATGGTAGAAGTGCTTAAAAGCCCCCAAACATTTCTCATTATTTAATTCTCACCTGTATCATCGTTAAGTTATCAGACACTCGTTTCTTCCATTTCTTTTCTTTTATTTTTTCGGCTTTTAGGCTCTGTTATTTATTTTTGCCTTTTTCTTTTCTAATTCACTTCTCTAATTGGAGAAAACAGTTTGGAATACCCGCCTGAGATGAGGTTTACAATTTCGGAGCAAATAACATGACCCAAAGTGTATTTCCAAGCTATGCCGCTTGATCGATATTTAATTGTATTTGTTTTATTAACGAGCATCAACATCATCTGATGATGAACGACAACTTTTTGCATATTATAACAGAAGTTAAATAAAGCAAAAGTTTTTATTATTTATCTTTTTATTGTTCATCAAATACATGTCATTGTGGATTAAAACAATATATTAATATGGTTATTTTTATCCAAAAAAAAATTAGTAAACATATAATTAAGAACGAGATTATTATCTTTTCTATGAGATATATTTTACATTAAAAAAATAATTCAGAACAGAATAATCCGATTAATTTTTTTGAAGTCTAGCACTAAAAAATGACATGGCTGCCGTATTGACATCAGGCATGTTTGTCAGACTGTTAATTAAGCACCGTGATCCGTCAGCGTTCCAATGAAGCGCCGGGCTTCCGTATCCATATGCCAGGCATCAAGGGCTGTGAACTCATACTCGAGTAAAAATTACAAGGATTTGAAATAGGCAAGAGGATGGTCTGGAAGCGCCAGAGAACCACCTCCCTAATCAAGCAATCCTCCACGCCATTGCCCCCCAAATAAATTCTTCCCAGGGCATCCTGTTTTAAAGTTAATTGCATTAATCAAACTCATCCATAACCACATACTTTTTTATGCCTACACAGAACAATTCAACGTACAATCGACAACTCCTCTGCCATGCAACAGATAGCAATGAACGCCCACAAGAGCATAGCAAGGAGGCAACTTGTTTGAAAAACCTGAGCAAATCCATGACCTACGCACACATGTAATCCTGCAAGGAGCACATACATTTTAAGATTTGTTTATCTTGGGGATTAAGATTATCACAGGTTCGGGACACAAATGCAATCATCTTAATTGTTATTTTGAGATAATGTAATTAAACAGCTAGAATTGAAAACAATTAAACAATAGAACACATCGCAAAGAAAGAGAAGCAAAGGCATATGCCGATATTCGCTGCCAGAACTTCAGTAGCATCCCCCAAAAATATTGCAAACGTCAGTGTCAAACTGTAAACAATACATGTAAAAACCATGTCAAAGAACATTAAAGCAAGAAGTCCACAGCTCCAATTAGGTTCTGCATTCCTCATGTTTGATATTATTCCCGCATTATATACACAGAACTGCTACTCAGCTCTTCCAAATCATTTAGATCATGTGTTACAGAGGCAAGTCTTGAATATTGCAGAAATCTTCATAGTTCACTAGTTCATCACTTCCTTCATTCTTTAAACTCTAATATTCCACCAATCAGACATTCTTCAGAACTACATATCCACTTTGGCAACTTATTACAAACCTTCAACTTCAAATCAATGGACAATGTTCACAAAAGCCAAAGGACTGCTTACAGTTTAAGCCAAATACACCAAAAATAGCATTGCAGAATGAAATGAAAGCGCAATTAATTTCATCGATGCACAAATTTCTTTAAGAGGGACAACGCTTCAGCAGTTGACCCCTTCATCATTTATGAAAAGGGCATGATCTGCACTGCCCAGAATCAACATATAACAAGCAGGGACCTTACAATCTTTAGCATGCTGTTCTAGCAAGAGGAAAAGGACAAGAGACAGACCCCCACAAGATAAGATGCATGAAAGGAAATCCATTCATTATAACATTTAACCAAACTACAGAGGCAATATGTGCAATTATTAGAAAACTTATAATACTGACAGAATAAGGGAAGAAAGTCACTAAAACCTTATTAAACTTGAGAAACGAACCAATAAAAAAGAATGGAAAACTTGCTATGGCTTGATCAAGTTGAAATTTAAGATTGAAAGTATTTCAATCTTAAGATAGGTTTATGATAGGTAGACCCAAATTATAGATGGATCGGCACGTGCAATTAGTACCTTAAGATAGAATAAAAGGTTTCTTACTTTAGCACTCACATACAAAGAATAGTCGATTACAGCACGCTGTTTCCAGCAATAGGTAGCAATAATTCTATCTAACATCAAAGATCAGTTCCAGAAGGAACTATCATTCCAGAAGAGGGCAAACACGACACATTTATGATGTATGTCCTTTCTGTGTGCAATGCATGGGGTTCTTCATTCAGAACCGATTCTTAACTTCCCATACCACAAGCCAGCACATTATTTATTAGGAGTCCATTTGGCATGACTTTTACAAATTGAATTAAGTTGCTTCTGACTTTTGACTCAAAGAAAAGTCACAATTATGTTTGCTCAAAAATAACTTCAATAACAAAAAATTCTTATAAATTTGAGTCAAGATTTTGCTTTATCAAAAGTTAAACTTTGTAACCTTCAACTTTTTGATTCTACGTTTTGCCATCTCCATTATTCAAAGAAATTGCTTTGTGTTTTGAAAAAACATACTTCTATCTTGAATTATTTGTATCGCAAGTATTCTACAAAGAAGATAAACTTATGAGAAGATATTGTCCCGGTACCATTCTACCTTGTCAAGACAACACCAAACCTTGAGCTGTTCATTAGCTGAAGTGTAACTCATGAAAGAGAGTTAACAATTGAGGTATAACTATTGACTTAAGAAACAGACAAATAATTTTATCCTAAAATGTTCTTGCAAGCCCATGAGTTGTCTTGAACACGAGATGACAGTTTTACTTCTCTAAGACAAACTATATTGGATCAACAATAGATTCATCCTACATGACATAAACAAGGTACAATCAACCCTATTGCTCAGATAAAAGTGGCATTAGATTCAGAAATTTGTTAAATTAAAAATTTCCTTAAGCAAGAGGATCATCCCAACACCAGAATAATGTTTCAACAGAACAGAAAAATTGGCTGACTGGTCAACATGTATGACATGTGCCAAAGCAGAATGCAGTACAAACATGATCAAGAGGCACCATCATTCTGGACTTAAACTAGAAAATGAGCCAATGAAGCCAAAGCAGTAGATAAAAAAGAGATGTCAGCCCGTCACAGTGAACAGGGTGAATACTCGGTATAAATGACAAATCCAAACAAATTCCAGACCCTGATTCCTATTACGGTTTCGTACAAGAAAGAGGCTTGGCATCAGTGTGCTTAAATTTTGAGAGAGCAAAGACATAAATAAAGGGGGAGGGGGTGGGAAAGAGATGAGAGTGAATACGCAGATTATTTGGAAATTTGCAGCCACTCACGAATCATGAATTCACCCAATGAGAGAGACGGTGTCCGGTTTCAAGAATCACATGACTATGCTACTATTGTCCAGTTTCAAGAATCACAAGACTATGATACTATTCAAGCTAGTACTTGGCTTTATCAAACTCATCTTAAGCCCTAAACTTTTATGCTTATGTGTGGTTGACATGAAGAAGGTGCCATCAAAGTAGTAGCAGAGTTGATCAGTGATGGCAACAAAGCATACAAAAGTTTAACCTTGGTGACAGAGGACCGGTATGGTAAGTCAAATGACACAATCGCATAACCTTAATAACAAAAAAATTTACCACTCTAACACAAGCATTATGTCAAGAAAATAAATAGCAACCAATCAACTCAATCTCCAAACAAAGAAAGATATAGTTATTAATATTTAAACCAACTCCACCACAAATAGAAAGTATATCATGTAGAAAGGCAAGCCAGATGACATTGCTAAGAAAGAAATCTCTTGAAATATGAGCAACATGTACTTGTCCAACATTAACCTGAATGGATTTTGAAATGACAAATACTATCAAACATGTCAAATTGCAAGATTAAAGAAAAGGGAACATCACAAGCAAGAAATCAATAACAAGAAACTACCAATTGATACCCAGACTATATCATCATTATTATTAGTCAAAAAAGATAGCTCAAACCATCTCAGGCATGCATTTTTATCTATTATCACAATTCATCCATGACCGAGGTTTTTTACTCAAAAAAGAAAGTTACACCAATTACTCTAAAAGTTATAAACCAAAAAAAAAAGAGTTCAAAACTCACTGAAACCCCTTTCTAAGCTTCTGAATCGCAGAATACAGTTTCCTTCTCGAACCAACTGCATTTATTCCCATATCTTTCAAATCCTCCAATGTCAATAACGGCAACACTTGATCATCCACTTCATGTATCTCAAAAACAGGGGCGTATCGACTTAACCCTAACTCAATCAACCAAGTCCTCACGCCTTCCCATTTTCGCTCCGAATTATCATCATTCTCCATTTCTATTCCTTCATTTTCCCTACTCTCTGTAACCCTAACTCGACCAGAACCCGTGCCTGTTCTCCGATTCCCTTGCCAGAAATCTAAAGCAACATTTTCATCAGAATGAACCGGACTTTGATCTTTTAAAGGACTATCAGAATCAAGATCGAATTCCCGAACAAACCCTTCCTCTCCATTTGAATTCTCCAAATTAGTATCTCCTTCATCGATTCTAGAATTCGATGAAATCCAATTCGATCTCACTCTCTTCGTTGTACCTCTCTTCGCTTTCCTTCTATGACCGAACTCGAGAAGATTTAGATCTCCGTTTTGATTATTGTTAGGGAGCTCGTGTTCTTCAATTTCGTTGCTGTTTCCGTTAACGAGATGGGTTAAAGAACGAGCTTTGATTGATTTTGAGGAGTCTTTAGGGAGGCGCCACGTGTGGTGTTGCTGCAGCTGCTTTGTTGACCGTCGCACGTGCGTGTCATGTGCTGTTTGGTGATGGTGGTCCCCGATCTCACCGAGACGGACGCTTGGTCGACGTTGCCGTTTTGGTATTGGTGGTGGTGGCCCATGGTTTTCTGATTCAGCTAGGGCTAGAGCTGTTGTTGTGGCAGTTGTGGTGGGGTCTATGGCGGCGGATGCTGTGGTGTTGGTGGCGGCGGCGGTGATGGGGCCATCCGGTGGAAGTAACTCGGCGGCCATTTTTTTTATGTGAGAGAAGATAGAGAGTGTAAGCCTGTCGGGACGGAAGCGCGCGTAGGATAAGGGTTTGGATAGGGGAATCTGGTGGTTTCAGAAGTATGGTGTGTTTGTATTCTGGACCGTTCGATGAGGTTTATTGTGAACTGTTGCTTCCTGACAGATGCTAAGGCCCATCTTGATGTTCATATAGGAAATTGCTTCGCTGGGCCCATCTTGACGTTCTTTCGATTCTGGGCTGATAAATGCCAAGGCCTATATATGTTTGGTTACCCCAAAATATGAACTCATTTTACATCCAAAAGTAACATTTTATATTTAATATCAATAATTTTTCATTTTTAATCTAACTTTCAAAGATTTTATATTTAATTATGATTCTCATATTATTCCCTTGATATATCTAAAAATTAGTGGATTTTATTTTCTCTTAGTTTCTTAAAACAACATTTCATCTTAATTTTTTGAGTGTAAGTTTTCCCATCTAGCTAGTCTATAATTGTAATTTATTTTATACTACTATAATTGTAAATCATGACTGAATTTAAATGAAATTACGATCGTAGGAGTAGAATATATAGATCTTCATATTGTAAATATTTTTTTAAAATAATTTTACAATAATCATTACCGTAATGAGATGCTCTAAACCTTTGCTAAAAATTATATCATAATAACTCTTTAATTTGAGAAAAAATATTTTAGGCAAAAAGACTTGAAATAATATAAGTTATAAGAGAGGTTATTCCCTCATCTCTTCACCGTACCACTATGTCAATTTACATTCTGGTTCTTTACTTCACTCTAAACTAAAATTTCATCTCTAATTAATGCTCTAAAAAAACCTGCAAATTATCTTTCAAAAACCCTACTTAACATTGTTTTATTTGTAAAAATAATCTCGTGTCCTCCATTTGCTAGCAGAGCAATACAAACATTTATCCTTAGCTTCAATCAATAACCAAGATCTATTCTCAAACATCAATGATTTAAGATAATCCAGCTCATAAGATATCTATATATATCCTTCTCCTTTGTATTATAAAATAGCTAGCTCGAAAACCCTAATTAACCCTAACCCAAGCAGCTGGAGGGGAGGGAGATCAGCACTGCCATGAACATTAGATTATTCTTCCTTGTCTAATAAATAGTTCAAAAACCCTAATCCAAGCAGCTGAAGGGGAGGGAGATGAACACTGCCATGAACATTATCTCTTAGTCCAGATCGTAGCCTTACTCCTTAATCTTTCCAGCCTGAAACAAACTTAGAAACAGCCCGCGTATCATCACAACCCCCATAGCAGCCCTGATAATATCTCCTTCCATAAAGCCACATGAGTGATACAAGCCACCATGGGCCTTCTTCAGCTTTCAAAAGTGAAAAATGAAAAAAAGAAAAAAGAATGACCCTTTCTTCTAAGGAAACCATGACCTGACCCTCGTCTTCCCCCCTTCACCTCTCAAGAACAAACTATATATTTTCCAAGCTCGTCTATACTGTTGATGAGATCACCTGAAGCGTACGTACGTTGCTCTTTCTCCACGACTAACGGTTTAAGTTGCAACATGTTTTCTTCTCTGTTCATGGCTTCACAAGCATCTGCTTGCAGAGTCCATGCCAACCAAACTGCAGCAAACATCCTTCTCTTTCCACGACAACAACAGCACTGGTTTTGGTCATAATCAACAATTGATTCTTGCCAACTATGAGCAATAGTTCATGACTCGACCGTGAACAGTAGCAGGGTTTCTCATCCTTAACAGCAAGTTTCACCGTCAGCAACAACCGGCATCTCTCCTCAAAAAACATGCAACAGTCAACATCTCTGCACTGTGAGCTTCAATCACGCCATCAGCATCACTAGTTCCATCAACTGTTAAATTTGGTAGTGCATCGTGACTAGTATCACCAGCAGCTCATCTCAGCAAATCAGTAGCTGATCATCACGGTGGTGACTGGTTTTTGGAGAGAAGCAGAAACATTCCTCAGCAACTCAGCCACTTCTGAGCACCACCAGCAGATTTGTTCTTCTCAATCACGCCAGAAGAGGTTGTGCACCTCATTCCAACAGCAGCATAACAATTTCAACCGTGAGCATGAAGCCAGGGTCTCTTCTCAGCCCTGTGAACAGTTCCTCAACAGTAGCAGCATTAGTGGTTGTCCTCCCAGCCAATAGCAACATCTCCTTCCTCAGTAGATCAGAAACCCAACCGTTCAACCAGTTAACAATAGAATTCCAATCGGTCGAACGGTAGCAGCAAAGTTCTCCTGAGCAGCAGCAACATCTCGCGGCCAACAAAGATGTAAAAATCTCAACAATACTCTGGCAGGTTGGTTCCAACACCAGACCGACGCCATCAACTCCAGCAACTGATCAAGGCCAGGTAAGGTTTCTCTCCTACTTCCTCAAGTTATAATAGGCACTGTGGATTGATATGAGAATAAAGCTTGTAACTAAAAAGGCATGCTGTGTATGTAGTTTGTGGGTAAAGCAATATGAATTATAAGCAAAAGTTATATGTTTCACTTAAATCCAACAAGAGAGAAGCCTGGCATTTCGTTGTTGTTTTTCTTATTAGAACCGCTTTTTTTTTATTGATTAATTTCTTTACGGGCCATGCTCATTAGTTTGGCATATTTGCTCTTTGGGTTGCTTTGGGTTGATTCCTAGGTTAAGTACATTTTTGCCTAATAAAATTTGTGGGCCTTTAATTTGGGTTTCAGTTTTTGTTTTTAGCTCATGCATTTTTTTTATAGGGTTTTTAGTTTTGAGTTCGGCTGATATGGCTGGGCTAAGTTTTTAATAGTGTGTTAGACAGTGTGGTAGTGGTTGCTTTTTAAATAGTTTTTCGTGTCGAAATACATGCCAATAATGTTTTTTTATTTTTTAAAAATTATTTTTGACATCAGCACATTAAAACGATTCAAAAAGTACAAACCGCACTCAATTTTAATAAAAAACAAAATTTCAAAATTTAATGAAACACAATTACAAACACACTGCCAAACAGTCTTTAAGTACTTAAGAGAAAATAAAGCAATTTTTAGGTCATTAAGGTTTGTTTGGCAAATAGGTTCTAAGAAAAATTCCAAGCCTTATATTTCTTTTTCTTTTTTTTAGTGGTTTTGCAAAACATGATCTTAGTTAATTTCTAACTAAATTTAAGGATGTACTTTGCAATTAATTTTCAGTTCCACATATTTTTTACCCTCTCGTGTTTAAAATTTAAAATTATTATCGATACGTAAAGTGATTTTTGATATTAAATGAATTGTTTTCCCTCCACAAAACAACAAAAATTTTCTTCCAAAAATAATACATCTAAATATTTTTATTGCCAGTGTGTTTGGTACTGCGGTAACTGTTGTGGTTGTGATTTGACAAAAGTTGTTTTATAAAAAGTATTTTTAGTTGAGGTTCGTTTGGAAAAATATATGTTTGATTAAAACTGTGGTTGAAATTGAGGTTGAACAAAAAGTATTTAATGTGTTTGGTTAAGAATGCTTTTGAAATTGAGGTTATAAAATAATTTAAAAATATATATTAATATTGATGGTTTTTAATTTAAATATTATAGATTTAACTATTATTATTATATCATGAAATAAATACTACTTTATATAAAATATTTTTTATTGTTTCATTAAACTATCTACAATTTCATCATATATGAAATACATCTGACAAGGACTACAGTTTTCACAAATTTTTTAAAAGCGCAACAACATCAGGAAAAATATAATTATGAACAAAATTGGGATTGCGATCAAATTCTACAAATGCTACATCATCAAACGATCTCTATCTAATTTATGCAGTGTCATTGAATAATGTTTAACATTAATTTTTCGAATAAAACACAATTAAACCGAACCCCGTCTGGCCAGAACAGTGGAGAATGTCTCCACTGTTCACGTGAACCATGCTCCACTGTTCATGGGTTTTCTCCGCACAAGAAGCAGCAAAGAGCTGCTTTTTGTAAACCTGTGGCACAACTGTCGCACGTATGCGGTGTCGCTGTGATCGCCCCCTCACACTCCATGGGGTGTCTGGAGCATATGGGGAGACAAGGAATTCTTGTCTCTTATTAGTGGAAAAAAAAATGGAATGGGAGTCGTCATCTAGTATTCTAGTCACTAGGGACCTTAACTGGTCTTCAGAGATCGGGTACGGAGACTGGTTGCGTAAAGGGAAGGTATTAGCACTCAAACTACGCCCTACCTAAGGTAGGCTGCATTGTTTTGTTGTCTGATCAAAAAATCTAAAGTTTTGTTGCGTTTCTAATTGTTGGTTCTGTTTGTCTAAGATTTAAGAAAAGCCCTTCTCTATAAGGAGGTTCTTATCTTACTGAGGTAAAACCTAATTGTTTTATGTTGTCAACAAAAAACATTTTTAATATCGGGCATACGTTTTACATATAAATTCGTAATCCCTGATACTAAAAAAAACAAAATAAAATTTTTGTTGTTTTTGAAATGTTGGTCAATGTTCTCTTGACTTTAATAAACTGGTTATTAAAGTCAAAATACATCCTAAAACATTGTTTTTTATTGTATGAAAAACACAATATGATTTTTTAGCTTTGAGAAACTTGGCCGTATACACAAAAAATATTTGTTCTTTTTTCAAAATTTTTTGTGTTTTTGAATGAAAATCGGGTATTTTAATACCAGATTCGTATTTTTTTTCAAAATAACAAAAACAAATAAACCGATATTAAGCAAAATGACATAAAAAATACACGGGAAAATTGTAAAATTCCAAAAATATTTTTTAATTTTTCTTTTAACAAAAACAAATTGGGCCGGACCTGGCCCACCCATCCTGGGATGGGCCTGACCCGGCCTATATACTGTGGGCTGGACTCAGCCCAGCCGCGTGGGCTGGGCTAATGTTCCAGCCCATAACCAATGAGAGGGCTGGTTACTGTGCTGCACACAGTAACCAGCCAAATATAATTAGCTAGTTACTGTGCACAGCACAGTAACTAGCTAATTAATCTTCATTTTGCTACAGAACGTGAATTGCTCACGTTCTGCATGCAAAGGGGAGGGGGGAAAGTTACCTGGAGTGGTGGCGACGCTGGCGACTGCTGGCGGCAGCTGAGGCGGCAGGCATGGTGTGTCAATGGTGGCTCGTGGTGGCCGTTCTCGGTGAGTGGCGCCAGGCGGTGATTCTTCTGCGGTTGTTCTTCTTCCCTTGGTGCAGAGACACAGCGGTCGTGCTGGAGGAGCAGACAATGGCTTTGCTGATGAAGATGGTGGTCTCCCTTCCTCTGCGCTTTGCTTCCTCTCTGTTTCTGCTCTCTCTCTTGTTCTTTCTCCTTCTCTGTTTTGTTTCGGTTTCTCCTCTGTTGCTGCTGGTGGCAGCGCTGATGGTGGCGGAATGGCGGTGCTGGATGGTGGTGGCCGAAGGCCACGGTGGAGAGAGAAAAGCAGCTGCTGGGAACCCGAAAAGGATGATTTTGTTTTCTAACTTTGGACCCGAAAATCCCCCCTTTGTTTCTGCTTCTTTGTAAACCTCTCCTATCTCCTTTATCAAATTTGTCCCTCCCTTCTCTATTTTTTTCTTCTTTAAGTTCGTTTCTCAAAAGTTTTGCCCCCTCTGGTTTCTCTTTTTTTTTTTGTTTCCGCAGCTTGCCGAGCTGGGGAGTTGCTCGTAGGGCATGGCTCCCTTGACTTTTTTTCATTATTGTGGCGTGGTGGCAGGGCCTGTGTTGGCATGGGTCATTGCAGGGTTACTTGGGCAAGTGGGGTGAAGAGAGGGAGAAGCAAAACATAGGGGAAAGCAGCTCTTTCTTTCCCTGTTCTCTGCGTGTCCACATGGAAAGAAGAAAAGTTATGGTGTCGTTCAAAACGGCACCGTTTACTTATTTCTTTTTTTTTTGAAACAGTGCACGAAACGATGTCGTTTTACCTAAAAACACGCCGTTTCATTTAAAAGGAAATGACGCTAAAATGTGTCAAATTCAAAACTAGGCCATCAATTTGCTCGCATTTTTTATTTTGGTCCTTGGTCTCAGATTTCTTCAATTAAGTCCCTAATTGGCTACCAGACTTCAATGTGTATGCAATTAAGCCCCTGATTTGACCAAATCAACTCTCAAAAATTATAATTTGACCCCAAAACTTTAATTTCTTCCAATTAAAACCCAAATTGACTTAAAAATTAATTTTTCTTGCGATCAAACCCTCCATAAATTTAATTAAACCTTCAATAAAATTTAATTGAGTCCATAAACATCTAATTTGTACATTTCTTCCTCAAATAAAATTTTCTTTATCAATAAGGCTCTCACTGGTCAACGATATACTGTCAAATTTCAATCTTTGTATTTTTGAACCTCCTCAACCAATTTTTGACCATTTTCGGGGTGCTCTGACATCCTCTTTTCACTGCTATTATTTTTTATTATTTTTTTTGTATTTTATGCGGGATCCAAAAATGGGTTACAACAACAACCACAGTTGATGGTGGGCCTTACCAGTAAGAAAATTTTTTTGTTGCAATACCAAATAACAATATTTGTGGCTGCAGGTGAACCTCACCCGCAACCACATTACCGAACAGCACCTTAGCTTGTGGAAAAAGTAAAAGGCATATAGAAAACTTGAACTGAGAGGTAAAAAGGGAAGATAAAACAACTCAGATAACGAAGTTTCACAGTAGAAGACAGGAAAACAAAGAGGTAAGGTCAGACTTGAGAGAGAGAGAGAGAGAGAATGATGGGGCAAAAGTCTCTAAAAAATAAATTATATTTGCATAATTTAGCATACTAAAAAATCACAAAAATATAGTTTTTTTTTATTTTTACGGGTGTTGCACATATACAATATCACGACAATCATTCTCATTGATAAAGATTTTTAATAATGGGGAAAGAATATCTTTTTTTTTTATCAATAAATGGGTTTAGAGTCGCTATATAATATTTTTGTTATTAAAAACCCTAATTGATCTCAGTCTGGATAAAAAGACTGATTATGTATAAGGAAAATGTATCACTGTTATTATACTTTATCTTAAGTAATCTGCATTGTTTAATTTTTTTTTAAGGTATTATTATGTGTTTCTAATCGTTAGTATGTTTATTTGTTAAAGTTAGCACACCCTAGTAAAGTGGACCTTGACTTCATGAGTCAGGCTTAATCGCTTTATAGTCAAAACAAAAAAAAAAAGTTTGTTTTACTATTTGAAATATACCTCACGTATAAATACATAACCCTGGATATTTAAAGAAACAAAATAAATTTTTGGTGTTTTTAGAATAGAGACCAAGTTTTCATGACTTTAATCATCAGGCTATATATCAAATCACTACAAGATTTCACAGTTTTCCCAACAGACATATTCCGTCGGTGTGTGATTAGAAGTTCGTTGGTGATTTATTTACCGACGTACTCACCAACGGATTACGTCCGTCAGCTTTACTTTCATCAATGATTCCCCATTTCGTCGCTATATCGGTCGGCAAAACAAAAAAACCATTTGCCGATGGTTTCACAGATGAAATTTGCGCGCCAAAAAAAAAAGATTTCCGCTTGAAATATACCGATGGATTTTTATTCCGTCGGTGATATCTTGATTTACCGACGGCTACGTCCCGTCGGTAAATCTGTCGGTGAGTGTATAAAATACCGACCGAATATATCCGTCTGTAAATTTATCGGTAAGTGTGGCAACTACTGTCAAATGCCAACGGATTAATTCCATCGGTAAGGCTGTCGGTGAATGCTACTGTCAGATGCCGACGGATTAATTTCGTCGGTAAAACCCTTGGTAATAGTTTTTTTCTAAATTTGTTTTTAAAAAATTATTTAGAATATATAATATAAAACTATATAAATTAATGGTAATAAAAACCAATTATGCAAATAAAATTTATATTAAACATAAAAAAAATCAAAGTTAAATAATATTCATTACAAACTGAATATGTTTCAAAAAAAATATTGAATGAAGTTTTAAAGGTAAATAATGTTTATTACAAATTAATATAAATGTGGAGCTGGAGAAGGAGGAGGAGATCTTGGAGGAGGAGGCTGGTGGTTATACGGCCAAAAAGGATTAGGCGCACATGTTCCACTATATGTTGCCATGTTCATGACCATTTCACGAAGTTGTTCATAAGCTGTTTTTTGTTATGCTTTAAACGCTTTGATTTGTTCAGACTCCGCTCTTTGTTGTGCATGAGACGCTTTGAGTTATGCGTACTCCGCTGATAGGTGGTCATATTTATCGGTGAGCTGAACCGTGTGTTGCTGCAAGGCCATGAACTCCTTAGATTGGGAGCTCCCAATGATTGAAACACTACGGGTCGACCGCAAGTTGTCGGCCATAATGTTGGAGAGCCTGTAAACCTGATTTTTATCAGGGCCACCTGACGATCCAACCTCCATTCACAAATCCGGATCGAATTCCGGATGGGTCAAAATACCGTCCCCGTATCTCTCCTTCAACCAATTATTATAGGTCTCTTGAAAATAAAAAAAAAGTAATCATCATATTCAATTCAATAAACATGATAACTTACAAAATAAAATGGTTGAACAAACATACCATGAAATGTTGAGAACGGTTATTAATGAACTGTTGCGCCCCCTTTTGGCGGTCTTGACTCCGCACGTGCGTCTCTACAAACAGCTCCATCGGGCTCGGCTCACGTTCAAGAGACGCAGCCTATAATGAAAAAAGATATATTAGCAACAACTTAATTAAAGGATATATTTCATTTAAATTAATCTTACCATCTGTTTCGCATGTGCAGCAAACAGAATGGAGACGCCAGTGTGCGTTGTCACCGAGCCATAAATTGGCTGATTCTAGTTGCCAGCACCGGACTGTGAGCGTCGTGTGCACCGCTCAGACGTCACGTGCTCAAGATAGTGCGGCCATATATCTTCCGGAATGTATATCGGTTTGAAATCCCTCCAAACCACAACATCGTTCCAGCCTTGGAAACCCCTATCCCTCGCGGTTTTTTTTCCCGTTTTTGTGCTTCATACCAAAAATCACACAACCTACTTCACGCAACCAAAAATTACATTTCAAAACATAAATTTTTTTTCTAAAAAAACATCTTGTATTGTTTTCGATCTAATTACCTAGTTGCCGCGTGATTTTCCCACACCTTCCTCACAACAGTGTTATGCTCACTGTCCCAGCAAAATTTGTGTTGTGTATAAATAAATAAGTTTAAATAAAAATAATAATTTATTTATAATTATATTAATAATTTATTAGAAATAAGCTGAAAATTATAAATTAACACCAATCTGAAATCTATCAAACCATGCATTGATTTGAGGCATCCATTCCGGATGCTTAGATATCTGACTCCATTGAAACAATGGAATCTCCATCGACGATTTAAACGCCGATAATATTGCTCGGGCGGCCTCAATGTTTGTGAACCTGAAAAGAAATGAAATAAATTAAATAGTGATTACTTCATAAATTATGTTGTAATTTAAAAAAATTAAAACCTTAACAAACTTACATTGAAAGGTCGTCCTTACACTGTGCCTTGTACTTATGGGACAATTGATTCCGCTGCAAAGGTATCCCGCCTCTGCGCTGTGAAGTAGCGCTGGAAGAGGTAGCATCGGTTGATGGCGCAGGTGGTGTAGGTGCCTCTTCTTGAGAGGCTCCTAAGGAAATATCATCATCGCTGTTAGACGAACTAGTTGCGACCGTTCGTGAGCGACCAGCTCTGGTTTTCGTTCTACACATCTACACAATTTTATACAAATAATTATATAATTAAATTCAAATGTTAAAAAATAATTCGACAACACCTCCCCTATACTAGATATACCCAAATCCACAAACATGCACATATTAACAAAAGCCACAACCAAGTGACCCAATCTATACTAATTATTCCAACATATTCAATTACTAAACCTAAGTTAAATTCAACATTAAGAATTACAATTCAACAAATTATTCAATAATTATGCCAATACAACAAAATAATAAATTAAAAAAAAACTCTAAAATAACAATCAAAATAAATAGAAAAAATTAAACACAAATCATGCAATAATAGAGTAAAATTAATAATTATTCCAACATATTCAATTACTAATTCTATGGTAAATTCAACATTAACAATAAACATTCAACAAATTAACTAATAATAATTATGCCAATACAACAATAAAATATATTCAATAAATAAAAAAAACTGTAGACTAACAATTAAAATTAATGAAAAAAATTAAACATAAATCATGCAATAATAGAGTAAAATTAACAATTATTCTAAAATATTCAATTACTAATACTAAGGTAAATTCAACATTAACAATTACAATTCAATAATTATGCCAATACAACAAAACAATAAATTAAAAAAAAAACTCTAGAATAACAATCAAAATAAATGGAAAAAATTAAACACAAATCATGCAATAATAGAGTAAAATTAATAATTATTCCAACATATTCAATTACTAATTCTATGGTAAATTCAACATTAACAATAAATATTTAACAAATTAACTAATAATAATTATGCCAATACAACAATAAAATATATTCAATAAATAAAAAAAAAATTGTAGACTAACAATTAAAATTAATGGAAAAAATTAAACATAAATCATGCAATAATAGAGTAAAATTAACAATTATTCCAAAATATTCTATTACTAATACTAAGGTAAATTCAACATTAACAATTACAATTCAATAATTATGCCAATACAACAAAACAATAAATTAAAAAAAAAAACACTCTAGAATAACAATCAAAATAAATGGAAAAAATTAAACACAAATCATGCAATAATAGAATAAAATTAATAATTATTCCAACATATTCAATTACTAATTCTATGGTAAATTCAACATTAACAATAAATATTCAACAAATTAACTAATAATAATTATGCCAATACAACAATAAAAAATATTCAATAAATTCAAAAAACAAAAACTATAGACTTTAGCAATGAATTATGCAAAAACAAACTATAGACTTTATTTACATTACAAAAAATACACCAAAACAAAAAAAACAAAAAAAAAAGCAAAGAAAAGTAAAATGAAATAGAAAAAATACATACCTTAACTGATGGAGATTCACAAGAAAAGTTGCTAGAGATTGCTGGTGAAACCTTTGAAGAACGGAGAGGAAAAGAATCGGTGAAAAACTAATGAGAAGAAAAAATGAACTGAAGCGGCGGTCGGGGGAACTTATATGCTAGTTTTACCGACGGCTTCACCGACGGATATAAAATTAATTATTATTATAATTTATTCCGTTAGTGAGGTGTTAAAAATCCATCGGTAAATTTTGAATTTCGCACCAATATTTTTATTAACCCTCCATATTTTTCGTGATCCGTCGGTAATTCCATCGGCAAACTGACGCGGTCAGAGATGCAATTAATGCACAACCCTTTGAAATTCGAGCGGTCCGTCGGTAATTTTGTCGGTAAACTTGACCCGCCGACAATGTACCGACGGACTCATATCCGTCGGTATGGACGTTGGTGATTGTGGCATTTCAAGTAATTATTTTCAAACTCTCTGTAAAATGCTGACGGATTTATATCCGTCGGTATTAGGGTCGGTGAATATGGCATTTCAAGTAATTATTTTCAAACTCTCTATGAAATGCCGACGGATATAAATCCGTCGGTATGGGCGTCGGTGAATGTGGCATTTCAAGTAATTATTTTGTGAAATGTCGACGGACGTAGTCCGTTGGTATGGACGTCGGTGAATGTGGCATTTCAAGTAATAAATATTTTGTGTTTCAAAATATATCATCTATAATCTAAATTACATGAAAAAAAAGGTTTTACATAGGGCTTCATTTTAGTTGTTAGTCAGAATTTTCTTCTTCTTCGTCATCAATTGAATTGTCATCACCTTTATCGCAATCTTCAATATGGATATCATATTCTTCATCGACATTTGCTTGTCCGCTAGAGCTCAAAACAAAATTCAACTCCTCTGCGTCAACATCAATAAGACTATCATCGAAAACACGAAAATTTGAATTTTCTTCCAATTCAATCGAAGGAGCAACTCATTATGGTTCAACCAACTCACTAACTTGAAAGACTTCATCTCGCGCACTTGTGTCTTCGTTCTCATTCTGAACAACCTCGACACGACCCCCCGGGGTTTTGTTTTTAAAACGGACAACCAATCCATTCTTGATCGATCCTTTCTAAATGAAGGGGTGTATGTGTAATAAACTTGTTGACATTGCTTTGCAAAAACAAAGACATAGTTTATGTTGCAGAGTCTAGCTTTTGAGTTGAATTCGACCAGACCATAGTGCGGATCAACTCTGATTCCTCTATCAGTCGTGTCATACCAATAGCATTTGAATAAAAACACTCTATTCTGCTCGTTATGATATTGCAGTTCGACGACCTCTTCTAATCTACCATAGTAGTCAACTTCTAACTCACTACTAGTGGATCCCTTAACACAAACACCGCTGTTGTATGTCTTTCTTCCTTGCCC
>Ga0325414_1002755_pt1 | contig 17994 bp, 1 predicted proteins | sample PopdelMetagenome_8_FD_206183 | JGI IMG/M metagenome (GOLD analysis project Ga0325414, IMG submission 206183) | Populus deltoides microbial communities from Bellville, Georgia, United States - Leaf-PdKOR-R3 | ecosystem: Host-associated > Plants > Phyllosphere > Phylloplane/Leaf | place: USA... | reverse complement strand
TCAGACGTTTAAAAAGAAATGTTCTACTTGCTTTCATAACATTCACCTACATTTCTGTAGCTTTTTACTTCAAGCTTTTTATGACATCGCTTACAATCACATAGTTTCCTCGCTCTGTTTTCCATTAATATTAGGGGTGAATAAAAAAAATTAAAAAACTGATTAAACCAGAAAAATTAAAAATAAATAATTAAAAAAACCAAACTATGAAAAAAAATCGATTAGAATATTTAAAAAATTAACTGGTCGGTTCGGTATCGGTTTAATAAGTCTAAAACCAAAAAACTCAACCGAACAGAGCCAAACCGAACAAAACCGAACCGAATCAAAAAAACCGAGCCAAACCAGAAAAAACCGAGCTAAACCGAAATCAAACCCATTGAAAATTACAAAAAAGACCCAAAAAACAATATAATTTTTGGTTTTTAATATAAAATAACCAAACCGAACTGAAAATGAATCGGTTAAGTCTTGGTTTTTGTCCTAAAATAACCGAACCAAACCGAAACCGGTCGGTTTGAATCAGTTTTGATTTTTTTTAATTCAATTTAATTATTTTTTTAGATAAAAACTAAAAAAAAAAAAATCACCCCTAATTAATATTACATAACGTCCGCAATTTTAACTGCCTTGGGTCACAGGAGCTTCACTGGCATATAATTCCTTGAACTTTAAGTAGTTCCATATAAAATATATTATTTTTTGATTTGTGATAGTGTTATAGAAAATAAATTAAAAAATATTTTTTAGTGTTTGGTCATAGAAATGAGCTAGAAAATAACTTAATTTTTTAAAAAATTTTATTAAAAGAACAAAGACCAAATCTGACAAATAAAAAAAATTAAAAGAGGATGAAGTTAAAAAAAAATCTAATTTCATAAATCATTTCAAATAAAATAAATTACAATAAAAAAATAGATACCAAATGAATCAGATAAAAAATTTGAAAAATAATGAAATTTTTTAAAAATTCAATTTCAAAAATTATTTCAAATAAAATAAATAGAAATCAAAAGAATAAAGATCAAATCTGATATATAAAAGATTTCAATTAAGAAAATGATAAGAGAAAAACAAATAATAATAATAAAAAGAATCAAAGTTTATATAAAAATTAAATTCTAAGAGAAAAATTAAAGAAAAAAGATATATTGCAATCAATAGATTAAGAACCAAATTTAATATAATTAATAAATAATAAGATTTTTTTGAGTTTTTCACAGCTTTTTAAAAAAATAATTTTTACTCAAGATAAAAGAAAAATACTTTCCTCAAACTAATTCAAAATTTTTTTGATTGAAAAATAATTTTTATTGACAAATTTTTTTAATAATAAATAAGCATAAAAAAATTTTAAAAATTATTTTTCATGAAAAAAATAGTGGTAAATAATTTCACAACCAGATTAGGGCATATCCTTTTCAATACAGAAGGCTATCACATACCAGGCTTCATCAAGAAGGGCTATTATACCTCCTGGTTTCTGTAGGCAAGGACATAAAAACAGTGTTAATTTTCATGAATAGAATATCTTACTTTGAAATGCAACACTCTTACCTTCTCAATAAGATCCAAAACATCCTGGTTGTCTACGAACTCTACATAGCTCCAGTTTATTTCCTCCCTCGCATACTCTTCTTGCTCCATCTTGAATACATGCTGTGGATAGAGATCCATGTGTGCATAAGAAGAAGAAGAAGAAGAAGAAGCTTATAAAGATGGTCGAACCATGCAAAGGAATCTTATCCCTACCTGGTTAAAATGTTGTTGTAACTTCTCATTCGTTAGGTTGATACATAGCTGCTCAAAACTACAATATTTATTACATGATTAGATGTTCCTGTTAAAATAATTATTTGAAAATAACTCCATATATAGTTTCCTACGTGCCTGTTGATCTTGAAGCTTTCAAAGCCATAAATATCAAGGACTCCGATTATACTTGTTGCAGTAGGATCTTGACCAATTGAACTGTTGATCTTATCCACAATCCTGAAACATTCAATTGACTCTTTTTTTGTTAATTTCTTATTTTGATGGGATAAAAATTGATTCCAAATGCATAATTGAGAAACTGGAATAATGTTAGAGAACTATCATTTGAACAGTTTTTTCGCAGAAACCATATTCCTGAGGAAACATTAACCATGTCCAGGATTTGGATGAAGTACATATATAGTTGCAAAACATCCTGAACAAATTATAAAATGCACTTCTGCTACTGCTTGCATTGTAGTGTCGAGAATAAAGTTACTGGTCAGATGAATGAGTTTGATTTTCTTACCAATCAAACAGCCTTGAGTACACAGTCTTGGCCATGGCATCACGACTTAAGACGGCTGAAGCTGGGTCCAGAGGTTTTGTAATGTTACCATCTGGAGTCACTATGACGCGCTTGCAAAGTGAGTCTTCCAGTGCCTTCTCATCACACCTAAATTAAAGCATTTAATTTGTTGGATAACAAAGTGGCATCACTAGATATTACAGCAGTATTTTTATTTTTATTTTGGCTGTACAGTAAGTCATAGTTCTAACATCAGTAGCTCCGCTGCTGTTCGAAGATGGTAGTGTGATTTATCATCCTTAAGTTTAGAAGAATCAACTTCCTTCCCTTTGACAAAGTTGATGTTTCCGAGATGGAGGATTGCAGCTACTATGCGGAATATTGCATCCTGCAAAAGAGGAACCTCCCTTTGTCAATCTGGAATGTGTATCTCTACACTAAATTACCAGATATAAATAACCCGTTAAACCATCCGTATGAATGGGAAGAGTACATACCTGTTCATCTTGGCTGATCCCGACAATATCCATTGCATTTCTGGTTTCCAAATACTCCCTTGCATCATCTACGTTTGCTACTTCGTAACAGTTTGTTTGGTTCAAATAATGGAAAGTTCTTGGGTCCCCTAACTTGAATCTCTCGACATCCTGAAAGGGAACATCAGTCAGATAGCTTTTCCTGAAGGGCCAGGCCAACAATTCTTGCATGGTTGTCAGGAAATCACCTCTGGTGGTGCTGCGCAGAGCATGTAAAAACAATGGTAGTTTCTCTCCGGGTCAGAGACTTGGCAAACACGTGATCTTTCAAGAAGGTAAGTACGAACTGCAGCTCCAGATATCTTCCCATTCTTATCAAATTGTATCTCAACAAACTTTCCAAATCGACTGATTGACCACCCAATTTTTTATGAGTTAAACACAAAATTTTAGAAGAAAGTAGAACGTAGATAAAGCATCTAAATTTCACCTCGAATTGTTGTTTTTGACAGTTTTTGCATTCCCAAATGCTTCCAATACTGGATTGGACTGAAGTGGAAATCAGTATGACTCTTCATTCAATCAGTTCAGTAGTTGAATCATCCAAAAGGCAAGATACTGTCATAGTTTTCAACTTACCTCCAAAACTTGTTGTTCCACTGTTCTTCCTTCATTACCCGCGGATCTCCCCCCCATGAAGGCAAGGTATCTCATGAGCATCTTTGTTGTCTCTGTTTTACCAGCTCCACTCTCCCCACTTACTAAAATGGACTGGCTTCCCTGATCGTTTATCATTGCTCTGATGTTTCAAGTGATGACATTAGGTGTTTATATATATATATATATATATATATTAGTTACAAAATATGTTATATTCAGCCCATGCATGTTAATCAATTGACATGAATTGGTGCTACCAGATTAAACTTGTTTTTTGTTTTGCTCTATCAGTATACCTGTAACAAGTGTCTGCCACAGCAAAAAGGTGTGGACTTAGCTCTCCAAAAGCAGCTCCTTTGTACTGCTCCATCATGTGAATGTTGTATAAATGCGGTAGTCTCCGGAAAGGATTCACCGCTATTAGAATGTTCCCAGTGTAAGTCTGTTTATTTCAGCACTGCTCATCAGTATGCTGCTTTTTACTTGAATCTATATTCTGTAGTTTCAAGACTAATTCATAAAAATAATAATTATGGTGGCATCAGTTATATCAATTAATGTTGGCTCACATATATCTCATTGAGTGCAAACCGGCAAGCAAGGTTATACAAGACTCCTGGTTCATGGAGATATGCTAATTTCGTCATATCATCGACTCCTGCTCGTGGAGCCTCTGTGTCTTTTGGATATATACTTGAAATATCAGCAACTACCTGGAGTTGAGGTAAGAATCAACAATCAATTCATGTTAATACCAATCAACACTTCGAACTTCATCTAGTTAATTAGTTCATATCCTGTAGGCTGGTCTCTTAGAAAAAAGCTCAAAACATAACAATGTAGCATAAATACTTGACCAATTCCAGACTCAGGAAAGTTTAACTAATGAAAGAGTGATATTGTATGAGTGATATATAAGCTTGTCTCCTTTCCTTATTGCAACAGCTAGCATATGTTATAACAGTTGTCTCATTGTCATAAGAAAACTTCAATCTAAAGTTAAACATCAGTCGATGGCCTATGTATACAAGTATTCATTTCGAATCATGTAGACATTAAAAGTATATATCATGCATTAAAGTTTCGTGATGTGCTGGATTGCTAGCAGAGTCAGATTTGTCCAAGATATTCAATAGGAGTAGTTAGCACACATCTACGGTCACTAATGAATCTCTTGTCATTCTTTGGATCCTGAATCTCAAAGATATTTAGTTTTGCAACTATATCAGTAGAAAATCCTTGTATTAGAATATAGATGGTTTCAAACTCAGAGTCCATATTTACATGATCTGAACTAGTATGGAAGAGATTGGATGATACAAGTTAACAGAAAGAAGTCTTACAGTTTTCCCATTTGTGATGATTATGGTGGCGTCTCTGCCCTTGATTCCTGTAACTTCACCATCCATCCATGCTTCCTCAGGATCCTCTATCCACACGTGGGATCCAACTATGATGTTCACTGGAGTTCCCTGGATCATCATCCAAGACGAAGAGCATAAATTAAATTATTTCAACATTGTGCTTGCAAATCAAAGAATGGAGAATGAATTAAACAAAAAACCATGATCAGGGAGCTTACCATATTGAAAAGTTTATCATATGATCATCAAATAAACTTCAGAATGAGAATGAATATAGGAAGCAAGTGAAAATGTGATGGTTTTGAGAAAGAGAGGATAGAAGAAGAAATGTACGAGCTAGCCAGAATGGAGAATGGAAGTGTCGTTTTAATCTAAAGAAGGATGGACATATATCTTAGTGTTGGATTAAAGAAGTTGGAGAGTAGAAAAGAATGTTGAAAAGGAATTCAAAAGGTAGAGGGAGTGCAGGGTGGTCGCAACTCGATCAAAAGCAAAAGGTGGCAGGCATGAGGCAGCCAGTACCCTCGCCTCCCGCTCCCACTCCATTGCCACCTTTTTTGCTCATTACACATAGGATGCTGACTTGGCGCCACAAGAAGCCCTCGCATGAATTAAAATCTCTTCATTTCTTAAGGCACACGTAGTAGCTACAACTAGAATTTAATCCTCATCAACTTGCTGGTATATACATTTACGCTATGGTGATGGCTAAAGTCATGGTACTGTTCCATTGAATGATCGCAGTCTATGTTACTGGACAGGGCTCGTTTTTCATAATTTTGTAGTACTAGTTTAGCAGCATTGTTAAATTGGTAGGTAAGTTTCGGTGATTTTGCATTTCTAATTTATGATGGTTTATGTGTGTTCGTGCAATTTAAAAAGTTAATAAACTTGGTCTTATGTAGTATTCATTTAAAATAATATTATTTTAATTTTTTTAAAAATAAATTAATTTTAACCAGGTTGATTGAGTTTTGAATTATTCTATCTAGTTAATTTTTATTGTATTTAATTTAAAATTTAATTTATAAAATTTACCCGCGAGCTGATTAGATTTAATAATATTATCAGGATTCGAGTGATGTGTGTTGGATAATTCTAATCAATTTAAAATAATATTATTTTAATTTAAAAAAAAACTAATCTTAACGAGGAATTATTCTATTTTAACTTTCATTGTATTTAATTTGAAATATGATCTACAAAGTTTACCCGCAAGCTGTTTGGGTTTAATAATACCATTATATCAACAAAGTTTTGAGTTAATCGTGTATTTTTTTAAGAAATTGATTTTTTTAAAAAAAAAATATTATTTTATATATTTTTTTTATTTTGATGTGTTTATATTAAAAATAAGAATTATTTTAATATATATTTTTTAAAAATATTTTAAAAGTTATCCTTTAACATTCTCAAATAGGTCTAAACTCAACGAGACTTGGAAGAAAGAACCGAAGAAGGGGACAGATTGGTGATTCTCATTCATTTGTAAAGATGAAAGCAACAGGAAAGCTGATTTCAAGAATCCAGTCACAGAAAGACACCAGCATATTTCTCGAAAGGAAGAAATCATGAACCAGTGGACCATAACCATACATGCACCCCTCTTTACCTTTACCATACCTGACGGAGGGGGCCCTTTGGGCTGTGGGACTTTTCTTTCCGGTGAGAGGCTGGTGGAGAGGATATGCATGCCGGTGCCGGCTTTTGGCCATTTCACATCGGGAAAAAGGTCCTTTGCCGTGGGACCTCAAGTACAATAAAAAAGCTTACTCTTCATGACTCCAGCCAAGCCCCTTTTGCTTTTGGTGTTTTATTTATTTAATGGTCATTTTTAATGTAGGATTTACTATATAATAATATAAATTATATTTTAAACTTCATAAAAAAATTTAAAATTTAAAATTGATTTGATTCTTCAACATAATATTAAAAATCTTATAACCAAATAATTACGAGTTTAAATTTTATTATTTTTATTTATTTGATAAAAATTAAACATAAAGTAGTGTGAGTCATTATAAATTTCAAGATTAAAAAACTTTCACTTGAAAAAATATATTAAAAAATAATATAAATTATATTTTGAAATCTCACTTAAAAATTTAAATTTTTAAGTTGTATTTATTTTTTGACAGAATTTTAAATCATTACTCATGCTTGTTAAGGTTGTGCTATTAAAAATTGGGGATAAAATAAAACAATATTTGTTTTTACTATATAATTAAATTGTGTATGAAAAATCTTAATTTTTTTGTTTTATATTAATACTTTAATAGTATGGATTGTTTTAATATATTAATATTAAAAATAATTTTTTTTAAATATTATTTTAATATATTTTTCAATAATAAATATTTTAAAAATAAATCCATCTCAAACCAAATCTACTGTCAAACATGCTTACAGGAGATGTCCTGTATTTGATGTCCTATATCAATTAATCCACTTAGGCCCGCTGCTCTCATCATGCTTGGTTGCTTTTTGTTGTCAGAGTGTGAGCTCTTTTTTTTACTGTAAAAATAGTTATGTTTTAAAATATGTTTTTATTTAAAAATATATTAAAATATTTTTTTTATTTTTTTAAATTTATTTTTAATATTAACATGTTAAAATAATATAAAAACATAAAAAAATCAATTATTTTAAAAATACTTTTAAAACATAAAAATAAACTCCCCTATTTAATTTTCATCCAGGATGTGGGGATTGAGTCTTAAAAAAAATGGGGCTCTGTACTTTGCTTCTGTCCGGAGGCTGGGCGCTCTTGCTGTCCTGACTCCTGACTCCTGAGACAGAGTTAGTGATGATGCACATGTACATGTCGGCTTGCTTTTAACTCCTAATCTTCCGATGCCAGAACATGCTCGATTGGACAACAGAACTCCAGTCCAGTTGGATGGAAGAAAACTGCTCTTTATTATGTCTTCTATTAACATGGGCAGATCAAGAAATTGTCAGGAGAGCCGGGTTTAAATTTAAATTTTATCAATTTTTATTTTAAAATTTTAAATTATTAAAAAAAAATTAATATTTTTTTAAAAAAACAAAAACTCGGGCCCCTCCAGCCTCCCCTACACATCAAATATTATTATAAATAAATTTGTCATGTTCTATCTAGTCTAATTTTATGTATTGAATGTTATCATATTTTCATAATATAAGGGGTAAATTTTTTATTACCGGAACCTCTCTTGGCCAAATTTTTCTATATTCTCTTCTAAAAAGGCTTCCAAAGAGCTTCTGTTGATCCATCATTAAATGCATGTGTTTTTTATTAGAGATTAATATAAATTATATTTTGAGATTTTACTCGATAACTTAAACTATTGGATTGAGATAGTTTTTTGACAAGGTATTAGAACCTTAACGACCAAGCGGTCATGAGTTCGAATCTCACCATCCCTATTTATTTGATAAAAATTAATAACAATATAATCTAAACCTATACAAGTTTCAAGTTCAAAGAACTTTTACTTCAGAGGATATATTAGAGAATAATACAAATAATCATAGTTTTAAAACCCGGCTCGGCCCGGCGGGTCGACCTGGGCATGGAACCGGTCCGGGTCTTGGTAAAAACCTGCTTGGGAGTTGGCCCGACGAAACCCGGCCGACCCGGCGGGTCAGCCCGGAACCCGAGCGACCCGGGTAAACCCAGCTGGCACCTGACCTCTTTTTTATATACATGGATGCGAAACGGCGTAGTTTTTTACTCTCATTTTCTATTGCTACATTTTCTCAGAAACCAAACTAAGGATATCAAACAGAGCAGAGGATTTCAAAGTAAATCAGGAAACATTTAAGTACCAATCATTTAATAAAAAGATATCTTCGTATCAAGAGAAAAAAATTGTAAAGCCCTTAAATTTCAATTCAAATAAAATGAAAAGAAAAAAAAATCATAATTTTAAACAGGCATGAAAAACATATAAAATCTCTTTTTGAGCATCAAAAACTCTGTTTCTTATGACAAAATCATTTTCTTGGAATATCTAAGAAGATATTGCCCCTCCAGATTTGCTCACAACGTTCCTATCATCCGTGTATCAACTCAACCAAAGAGCTCACCTCAGCTGCTATATTCACAAAAAAAGAGCTTCTTCTTCTTCTTCTTCTTCTTCTTCTTCTTCTTCTTCTTCTTAGCTAGAGAGACAAAGGGAGAGTCTTCTTCTTGGGTGATCCGTGTATATGAGAGGGGAGTTCAGAGTTGGAATATAAATGAAGGGATAGATATATGCCACGTTATGAAAAGTTAGAAAAGTGGTTAGTGTTGATTATTACTATGTGAATTTTGATTTTTCCAATACTCCTTTCATTAATTGTTTTAATTTAATTTAATTAAAGCGGAGGTAAGTGGATGGAGCTGGGAGGAGAATTCAAAGAAAGGAAGGCGCCTAAATAAATGCTAGCATTTAATGCTTTGACTTAATACTGACATGTGAGGTTTCATGGAGGGTGAGGATGCTTTGTAGACCTCTGGTTCAGTAAATGACAGACAAAAAAAATAAATTTCGAACTTTATTTGAAATTTGTAAGTTTTGAATAAGTTTGGTTTTTTTTGGGTTGACCCAGGTTAATCCGGGTCACCTGTCTAACCCGTAACCCGGTCATTAGACCGGGTCGAGCACCAGGTCAGGTTTCAAAATTATACAAATAATATCTTAAAACTTACCTAATAATTTAAGCAATTAAATTGAAAAGATTTTTTTACACCGCCTGTGATTCAATGCCACTTTAAAATAACAATACCGTGTAATGTTTAGAGGATTCCTTTTTAGAATGGACAAAGCAAGATTTTCAAAAGATGTAAAAGAGTGGCCAGTGGCCAAGATTTACACGAAGGCCCATATAGCCTCAAATGGGCCTAGCCCAAGATACAAGTAGTCAGCCCGAAATCTACCATTGACGGCCCCTTTTGTTTTTTTGAAGAAAAAAACAAGAAGAAGAGGGTCTCTTGTTATGTTATCTTATCTTTGATGTTGTAACGCTGTCCATATCAATGATTTGGCTGATACTTGACTCCGTGACATATAATCACGGGTGTGTTTTCTAGGACATTCACCTCACGGGTCTCTACTCTGTTCTGCCTTTTGAATCAAGTTTGTCAAGTTGCGAATGCTGCTGATAACTAACTTTTTGTGTGTTTTTCTAAATTCTTCAGACCATCATTAAAAATATTAATTAGCCATGCAATCCGTTCATTTTTAATCAGATACGACGTCGTATATATGATGAAGCATCTCCTGATATAATCTACTTCCACCTCAATATTATGAGGGTTTTTTTTTTTTTTTTTGATATTGTTCTTGTATCGCATTGGAAAAAAAAATCATGAATCTTCAATTAATAAAGTCTAATGATGCAATATGTTTTACTCCATTGGATTTATAATTATTTTAATATGTGTATAAAAGTATCGATTAATGTTTTTTTAATTTTCTAATTAAAAGTTGCTTTGAAAATTATATTATTTTTTTTAAAAGATAATGTTTCTCGTAAGAAAAACATGTTTTCATGAAGGTAAAGAAATGTTTTTTTATTAAAAATATATATATTCTTTTTTAATCAAATTGTTCTAGGTTTTTTTTTTAATATTCTCCTTATTGCCTTTACTTTTTATTCGATTAACCAAGTTGTTAATAAAAAAATTGTTTCCTTTACAAATCAACAAAAAAAAAAATTACATGAATTAGGAAAAATAATTTTAATTAAAAATATATATTTTTCTCTGTAGCTTTGTTCATAACCCAAGTTACGGTTTGAGGGTTAACTTGAATTAACATATGTCAATTCAAAACATTATCAATGTAATATTTGTTTTATAAGTATATGATAGATCGATATCACTTTGAAAAATATTTTAAGAAAAAAAATAATCTAAGTTTTGACTAATGTATTCTCAAGGTCGATTATATCATACCAAATTAATTTTTATCTTATTTAATTTGAAACGAATTTGAAGTGGAGACAATGAATTACCTTGTTAACCCATAAGTTCAGTCAAATTTAATAAAATACAGAAAAGTTTTTCATAGAAAAATATAGAGGTGTTTTTAAAAGTGTGATAAAGGTTATGTTTTAAAGTGTTTTTTTGCTTGAAAGTATATTAAAATAATATATTTTTTAATTTTTAAATTTATTTTTAATATTAACACAATAAAAAATATAAAAATTAAAAACTTTTAAAATCTAAAAAATATATATTTTTATTTTTTTCTTTATTTCAAATTAATTTTTTTTGATATTTTCAGATTATTTTAATACATTAATATCCGAGATAATTTTTTAAAAATAAAAAAATATTATTTTAATATATTTTTAAATAAAAAAATACTTTAAACTTCTATCTCCAAACGCAAGTATACATGAATCATCGCTGTCGTTACGGAGTTTAAGTGATAGAGAAAGAGGAGACTTTATTGTTGTGCATGTGACAAGTTCTGCATGTTACAAGTCAAACTCTATCTATGTTTATCTCATCCACGAGCAATGGTCTGGTAATTTTGGTTTTTATATTTTAAATTATATTTATATGAATTTTAAAAAAGTATTTGATTTGAAAAAAATATTAAATTAATATTTTTTTAGTATATTTTAATAATTTTAATATAATAATGTAAAAATAAAATAAAAATCTTAAATAAAATTAAATAACACTTTTAAATAAAAAATATCATATAAAACACATAATAAATCAAGCATATAAAAAAAATGTATAATAAAATGATGGGTATTACATATTATGGTTTGAATGTCATTATTAAAGAGCTTGTTTGATACTTTAATAGCTGTTGTTTTTAAAATATATATATTTTTTAAGAATATATTAAAATAATATTTATTTTTTATTTTTTAAAATTTATTTTTAATATTAACCTATTAAAACGATTTACACACTTAAAAAATAATAATTTAAAGTAAAAAAATATAAAATATAAAATTAATTTTTTTAAAAAATAACCTTTTTAAACACAAAAAGATTTCATAAAATTTTTTTCGGGTGGTGGGTGGGGAAGGCTATCTAATATTTGAATTCCAAAATGCCATCACGGGAACTGAACTGGCAAGAGGATAATAATAATAATAATAAAAAAAAAGTGATGTTGTCCTTTTCGGCTTTTCAGTTTTCACCAAAAGGCGTAATTGAAGCTAGCTAGCTAGCTATCATAATTCCTTGCAGAAACTCCAAAAGTTTCCTGTCACAAATTATTAACCCATGATCAATAAAGTATAAATAAAATCACCCTTGAAAAATTATACATTTCCTCAAGACCATCCTTTTGCCCCCACCTGCATCACTATACAATTCCCCCGCCTCACTTTGAAAATTCTGGATTCGTCCCCGTGTTTATATAATAAATAAAGTATTAAGTATTCGTTAATTCTCCACTTTACAGCAAAAGCAAAGCAAAGGGAAGCAAAAGAGGTGAGGGAGGGGGATATTCATAAGATAAGCGTCGGCAATCTTTATTGGATTGTAGTGGGAAACCGTTTGTCTTTATATGAAGTGGTAGGGAATGGATCAAATCAAGGGGTGATTAGTGGGGGTAGGGGGGGTGCGCAGGATAAGCTGCGTTGAGCAGGCAGGAAGGCAAACCAAGGTCTCAAACGTGGCCACTCACTCCCACTACTATATCACTAATATCTAGTTGGCACCACCACAATTCCATCCTCATCCCAGATGCTAACACCGCTACAGCCTCAACTTGTTGAATTATGAAACACTACTATTGCCTATAGAACCCTGCTCTTCCAACCTCCCAACTGGGCTCTGCTAAGCTTGCTAATTTATTACTACTTTCTTCTTATATATAGTACATTCTTGGTATCTTTTTAGTAATTAATTTGGTTAGCGAAGGGGGATTGAGGGATATACATATTAATCGTTTGGTAATGATGGCGGCACATTTACTGAGGAGGAGCTGGGGTAGCACTATCTGCTTGTTGATAGTGATTTTATTGCTATCCTGCAGCTCCCAAATGACATCCGCAGAAGCAGCACCTGCTTCACGTAAAAGCAGCAGCAGCATATCCATGTCTCAGCACAAAATGTTGGATGCTCACCAGCACTTGAAGCGCCTGAACAAGCCTCCTCTTAAAACCATCAAGGTCAGCTCCTCGTCCTACCTGATTATCTTCTTTTTACTTCTTTCTCATCTCTAATCAATTCCCTTAATTCCCTTACTTTCTTCTGTTTGCTATTAATCTATTATTGTCTCTACCCTTTTCAAGTTGTTGGTCTTCATCATCCATTCGTTCAACTACTCTTGTAATAATTATTGCAAATCGTGTACTGTATAACAGAGCCCGGATGGAGATATCATCGACTGCGTCCATATTGCTCACCAACCGGCTTTTGATCATCCTCTGCTCAAGAACCATACAATTCAGGTAAATCCACTGTTAATTGTGTTTGTGTGTGTGTGTGTAACAGCTAGCTAGCTACATATTTTATCTAGGTTGTTAATTAGCGTCCTGTGACTGGTTGCAGACGAGACCAAATTTCCACCCAGAAGGGACTAAGTTCGAGGAAAGCAAAAGGGTGTCTGCACAGAAAGCAACATCATCAAAACCAATAACCCAGTTGTGGCACTTGAAAGGAAGGTGTCCTGAAGGAACTATTCCCATAAGGCGAACTAAAAAAGAAGATGTATTAAGGGCAAGCTCTGTTGAAAGGTTTGGCAAGAAGAAGCCCACTAAAATTCCTCATCAACCCAGGTCTGCACAACCTGACCTCATTACTCAAACTGGCCACCAGGTACGTACTTCAAAGTTATACTCATAGTACTTAATTAATAATTATTAGTTAATCTTGTCTCATTTAATTCAGTAGCTAACTAGCTAGCACTTAAGCGAACGCATAGATAGTGAAGGAAATTAAAGAAGCTCAATTAGTTTTATTATTAATTTCAGCTATAGCTTCAAGTATCTTGGTTGGTTCTATAATTAATTTGTTCTGACAGATAATATTTGTTTTTCTTGCTTGGAGTCTTTATTAGCATGCGATAGTATATGTGGAAGGAGATAAGTATTATGGAGCTAAGGCCACCATTAACGTTTGGGAGCCCAAAACACAACAGCCTAATGAATTCAGCTTGTCTCAAATCTGGATCCTTGGAGGTACTTTTGGTCAAGATCTTAACAGCATTGAAGCTGGATGGCAGGTAATTGTTTTATCTTAAGTTAATTAATTTTCTTTTAAAAAAATCATACATTATTGTTACCATCAATATGTATATATTATCTTGCATGGTCTTTAATTATTCCTCTGTAAATAACAGGTGAGTCCAGATCTATATGGAGATAACAGAACAAGACTCTTCACATATTGGACTGTAAGTACTACTAACTAATGAATTTGTCTTCGTTAATTTTAAGTATTATTTCTTGTTTTCATGATCAGTACCTTCATTTATTAAACATTAATAATGCATGGGTTGGCCAGACTGTTAATTACTTATAATGGAGTAATTAATATTGATTAATTGTCTTGTGACAGAGTGACGCCTATCAAGCCACAGGTTGCTACAATCTGCTGTGCACAGGCTTTATTCAAATCAACAATGAAATAGCGATGGGGGCAAGCATCTTTCCTGTTTCTGGCTACCGTGGCTCCCAGTATGATATCAGCCTTCTTGTTTGGAAGGTAGACGAGTATAATTTAAGAAACATGTAAATTGATCTACCTGCATTTGTGTTTTGAAAAATTAAATAAACGAAACGCAGAGAATCTCTGACATATAAATGGCGCAATGGATGTCTTTATCCTATCATGCATGCATCTTATGTTGCTGTTTTCTTAAAAAATATTTGAGACCAGACTGTACCTGCATGTGAGTTGGCACATTCAGTAATGTTGTCTGTGTTGTCTGTAGGACCCGAAAGAGGGAAACTGGTGGATTCAATTTGGGAATGACTACGTGCTAGGATACTGGCCAGGCTTCCTCTTTTCCTACTTGACAGACAGCGCAACGATGATAGAGTGGGGAGGTGAGATTGTAAACTCAGAATCAGATGAGCAACACACAACAACTGAAATGGGGAGCGGGCATTTCCCTGAAGAAGGGTTCGGAAAAGCTGGCTACTTCAGGAATATTCAAATTGTTGACGGATCCAATAGTCTCAGGGATCCTAAAGGGCTTGGCACTTTTACTGAGCAATCCAGTTGCTATGATGTCCAGAACGGCAGGAGTGGTGATTGGGGCACCTACTTTTTCTATGGTGGTCCTGGAAGAAACCCCAATTGCCCATGATCGACGATGATGATCTCCTCATCCATCCCTTTTTTCTTTTTACTTCGTGTCTCTGTATTAGTACGAGTAAATTGTACAATATCATTTCTTATTCTTTAGGCTAGGGAGCTAAGGTGTACGTGAGCCTTTCTTTCCTTCTGCATGTGCGGTGTGATGGCTAGCTGGTTTTCACTCCCTCCCGATATTCCTTATTTAAGTTGTGGTATGAGGTAGAAGAAAGAGAAGAGTGGTCAGTTTCTTAAACTCAAGAAATTGGATTATCATTTCTGTCAATCAACTTCTTTACTTATATTATGCTGTAATTGACTGCTTTCTCCATTAAATTCTTTGGAGTGCAAACTAATATATAATTTATTACTTGTCTTTTGTGTTGTCCATTTAGATTCAAACTGGAAAGTGGGCCTGTGCGATGATGCTGTGGGAGTACTCTTCGTAAAATATATTTAAATTTTCAATTGAATTCTTCCTCAAAATCATTTCAAATTTCGTTCTTGTCTTTTTTCTCTCATTCAGCCACACCCACAACCTCACTCTTTCTAGTTTCTTTATTTCTTGTTCCGCAGGTTACTATTTTTTTTTTTTTAACCTAGTAGCTTTGATTTTGTGTTTATCGGTATTTCTTAAGAAAAAATCGTGTTGAAGATGAGGTTGATTGAAATCCTTGGGATAAAATATGACTTGGTAATGTTATGAGCATGTATTGCCTCGTCTGATTGTAGTGCGTTGCTTTTTTCAATTGACAATTCAAATTCTCCCATGCATGGTTTTTGTAGTGGTTGCATTTTTGTGATTATATAAAAGAGCATGCTACACTTTCTTTTTAGTGATGGGAGTGCGGGCAGGTGATGGAGAGGATTTCAAGTGATTACATTCTAGCAATGCTCACTTTTTTTTTTTTTTTTTACTTGGATGAATTGTATTACTAAAACATAATTGTTGAGAAAATTAATCATGCATGAACAATAAATCTTCATCTAGGAGGACTGATAAATTTATTAGAACTTCTTTATTGTAAATTTGGCAGCTACATCATCTATTAAATTTGACTTGAAAGATTTATGATGTATTTATAAATTATAAATTGTAATTTTATTATGATATTTTAAGCTGTATTATAGTTAAAATAATATGTATAGAATTAGTGAAAAATACCGAGGGACTAGTGTGGAGTCTCAGAAAAATTCCATAATAAGTGTTGGGCTCGAGTTAGGTGCTCGAGCCCATTAAAAGTAAAGAACAGATCTAGGTATGCTGCTTAAACCCACACATATTGGGCTTGGGGCGCACACCCAAACCTCAGGGGGTGCTAGGTACATAGCATGTCCAGATGAACATGTGTCATCCCGGCATGTTGCTCGAGCCAATGCACCTGGCCAATCATGAGCTTAGGCTACTATGCCCGAGTCAATTTTCCTTGCCCCTTAGCTATATATTGGGCTCGAGTTGATAACCTGAGTTCAAGGTGTGTTTTTTGAGCCTGTATTAAAGGATTTTTCAGGTCCATCTAGAATTTTGTTTTAGTTCATTTTATTTGAATCTATCGTGGCTAGCAATTTTCTTTCTCCTTCTTTATATATATTTATATTGTATTGAATTAAAAAAGTATAAATGTTGTAGGTGTATCTAAAAATACACATAATACCAAAGTATATATATTTAAGGTTGAGTTTGATACTCTATCCATTATTCATTTGGTGTTCATTTAAGTTCCAGCTGAATTCTCGTCCTTGTTAATAAGAAGTAAATGAATAGCAGATTGTATTAATTTGTCCAATCCTAAGCTTTAGATGTATTGTTAATGGTCAATCAAGCATCGCTGGTTGACAAATTTAGCTTTAAATATTACATGAATGATGCCAATGTACTCATCAATTTGCCAGTAGTTATTTAATGCAAGTGCTTACGATGATGTTGAGATCCGATGGACTGGAAGAGTGCTTCTTCTTCTTCTTCTTCTTCTTCTTGTTTTTTGGAGATCTCATCATGTATGTGTATATGTTCACATGCATGGCCATGTCGTCATTGTTATAGCATTAAAGTTAAATAGAGATAAAAAAAAGAGGGAGAGAGTCTTTTCCATAATTAAAAATAGATAAATAGGTCATAGATAAGTGGATTAAGAGTGAGTTTACTCATTTTAACCATAATAATTGATAGATTTTGACAGAATAAAATGTAAATGTTAACGAAGAACAAAGCTATTCTGAAAACTTGGTTACTTTATTGATCACCATAAGTGTTATTTAAACAACTTGTTAAAAACAACAAAAGCAAATAAACAACAACAAAATCTGTTGTTGTTTGTTACATCATAGAAAAGAAAATCATGACAAATCCTAACAAACTCTGAAAACTTCATTCTAGCATGAGTTTTATTTAACTCTAAACTATTCCCATCTTCCACATCAGTAGGTTCTAAGACATTAATTCAACACTCCTCTTTGGCCCTGGAGTTGCAGATTCCAAGCTTTTGTCTGAAAACTTTGTACTTAGCTTTAGGAAGTGTCTTGGTCAGAATGTCTAGTCTTGTTGCAGTGAGATACATCAAACAACCTATCAAGGTTCTATAAAGCTTTTCATTAATCTTCGCAGCTCCATCTTCTTTGCAAAAGTTCTTATTTTGATTCATTGGTGTTACTGTCAGCCTACATTCTTTCATGTTAAACTTTTTTAGAATCTCTATGTTATATTTGTGCTGACAAATAAATATTTCATTATGTTTTTGTTTAACTTCCATGGCAAGGAAGAATGTCATCTTTCTCGGATCAGTCATCTCAAAAACATTCTTCATTTCCCTTTTGAAAGTATCAATCTGCTTCATGTTGCATCCTGTCACAAGTAAATCATCAATATAAAAAGAAACCATAAGTAATTCATCATTAACCTTCTTGAGATAGAGTGTGAATTCACTTAGGCTTTTTGTGAATCTTAAGTCTAACAAATGTGCATCAATC
>Ga0325414_1002754_pt1 | contig 17997 bp, 15 predicted proteins | sample PopdelMetagenome_8_FD_206183 | JGI IMG/M metagenome (GOLD analysis project Ga0325414, IMG submission 206183) | Populus deltoides microbial communities from Bellville, Georgia, United States - Leaf-PdKOR-R3 | ecosystem: Host-associated > Plants > Phyllosphere > Phylloplane/Leaf | place: USA... | reverse complement strand
TCAGAGCCTTCAACTTCCAGAGGCGATAGGGATTTTCTTTACATGCTTCATTCTATGTTTCTCCCTTTTCTGTGTGTAGGCTAGCTATTTTAGTATTTCAAGTTTGTAACAACTCGTTAATATAGTTTATTGAAACTTATTAACTAAGATAATTAAGTTAATGTTAATCAATGCTTGTAGTTCCACAAACTGCATACATACTTCATCTCATAAATCTATATGTAACTTCCTTGTCCTTTTCCTATTTATTTGGGTTTTGAAATTAATGATTTATTTTTTACTATTCTATTTCTATATATATATGCTTATCGAGGTTTTTATATTCCTTAATAATTAAAAATAAAATTCTTTTTTTTTTAAATCTTAATATGACTGGTTTAAGACAAGATGAGTAGGAGAAACAAAAAAATTTGGAGGTGAACTAGTTCACTACTTCATATTATTGATCAGCCAATACTGCTATGGCACATGTCATCCTATTTAACTACATCATCAACTTGAAAATAAAAAATAATAAATGATTATTAAAAAAAAATCGAAATGATGACGAACAGAACGGTTTTCAAAATGATTATCTATCTCAGATATAATTTATAATAATTTTTATCAAATAAATAAAGATGGTAAAATTTAAATTTGTGACTACTTGATCATTAAGGTTTTGATACCTTGTTAAAGAACCATCTCAACTTAATAACTTAAACTGTTAAATGAAGTTACAAGCTATGATTTATATTATTATGTAACAATTACAATATTATTATAAATTTTGATAAAATAATCAAGAAAAATGATTAATGGATGATTGCGCAAATAAAGATTATTACTTGTAATATTTTATTAATGGATGATTATGTAAATAAAAAAGAAAAAAGAAATAAATTGTCGGATGAAGCAAAATTAGAAAACTATTGATAGATATCCTACTCATTAAGAAAAGGAAACTTAATTAATCTACTCATTAAGAAAAGGAAACTTAATTAATTAGAATCCATAATAAAAAACGAAACAATATAATTACCTAATATTATTTTTGCAGTTTAGTTTTTCATGTTTTGGAAACGATCCTGGGAAATATAAATAAAGAAGAGAACACCACAAAGAGAAAGGGGACACGCATAAAGAATGAAGGAGGAGATTCTTGCAAAGAAAAACCTAGCTAACAAAAGAAAAAATTAATAATAAAAAAAAAATCCTAAAAATTGTTGCAGAAAAGAGGAGAAGACAAACCAAACTTTGCAGCCACTGATCTCCCACCGTGAGCAGTAGTGACATACATCACCGGTTAGAAAGCAAGAAGGAGAGGAGGAGCAACCTGTGGATAGAGCTCACGCCCCCCGACACGCTTGCGAGTGAGAAAACCATTCCATAACACCTATAGTTCCACCACATGTTTTGTACATGCGCCACCACTGTTTTATTTTTCTAGCACTGTTTCACCTCGTTTCGACCTTCCCAGTCAAGTTCCTACCGACTTCAATGAGTTTTAAAGGTTAATTTTAACCCCTAATGTTTGATTTACTTGTTTTTAGAATTATTTGCGTTATATATGGTGGTTTTTAAATTTTTAAATGCGATGTTGAATATTGTTGTTATTTGTTTTGTTTTGATTAATTTGTGAGTTGTGAATTGTTTTTTTTTTTAGATTATATTTGTTTACATTAATTGAGTTTTATTGAATTATTTGTAATATGTGAGCGAAATTTTTTTTTTGATGGGTGGATATATTTGTGGAGTTGTGACGAGACTTGTGTTTAATAACAATGTATCAATTGTTGTTTATTTAAAAACTCAATCCAAAATTAGACTATCTATTATTGACTTTTATCTTTGAATGTTGACTATCAGGTAATAAAATTAATAGGTATACATTCGTGTTTCTAGGTGATTATTATGGTATTTTTTTTTTCATTGTGACATATGATATCAGTTGTTTTTTATTTGAGAACTCAACTCAAAATTAAGCTACCTGTTATTGATTTCTATCTTTGAATGTTGACTATCAGGTAATAAAATTGGTGGGTATACATTTGTGTTTTTAGGTGATTATTATGGTTTTTTTTTTATTGTAGCATATTGTCTGTCACATAAGTTGAGAGTTCAAATCAGGATTAGATGATTCATTTTTATCTTATATCATTGATGATTGATTAACAAATATTTGAATTGAAAAATACATGTTTATGTCAAATCCAATGCCTATCTTTTGTCAACTTGCCCTAGAAATGATGAATAAGATGATTATATTTTTTTTATTACATAATCAACCCCTCATCTAGAATTTTGAATAAGATCAGTTAGATTTTTTAGTTATTATAAAATTAGATGGCGGTCTTTACTTTTAGTTTTACCATTTTTACCATATTTCTCGTCGCGATGTCGCATGTGACATATATAATAGACATAATACGTAAATCTGACTTTTCAAGCACACAAGTATGGTAGAGAAATTCTCCTTAAATATATAAAAAAACAAGAGATTGTTAAAAAATTAGAATAATTTTTTTTTTTTGAAAATTGGAGTAAGAAAAAGGAAAACAAAAAACTCAATGTTCAAATACAATATTTCTCCTTCCAAAAATAGAAAAACTAGTTTTCTAAATTTGCTCTAATTTTGAAGAACACATTTTAGAAATTCCTCATAATTTTCCTATTGTTTTTTAAATAAAAAAAAGGACACATATAATATATATTTTTAGACACAAGCACTTTTTTGCAATGTAAAAGATTAAAATTATTTTTTTATATTTTCATAGTTTATTAGTATCAATTTAATTTTTATTATAAATCTAATATAAAGATTTTCTTAGTAATATAACTTTTTTCACAATAATTATTAATTTGAATAATATAAAATAAAAATTTTCTAGTTAGATTATTAGAAATACAAAATATTAAGAATTATTTTATAGTTAGATTATTATGAATTATGATTTTGATTTTTTTATAAATTTTTTTGTAATCTTGATATTTTTTTTTTGTGTGTGTTAAAAAAGTCATCTTTCATAACTCTTCATTTTGCATTATTGCATGTGGGACATATAATATCTTCCCTATCCCCCACGCACGAAGAACAACAATGTGAATTCTAGTTCCATTTGGTATCATGGGATGGTTTTCTTGAAACTAAACTCTATTACAATAAAAATGCATAGGAAAACTCTTTTTTTATTTATTGAGTTTGTTTCTTGAAAATTGATTTTTGAAAAACTATTTTTAAAATTTTTATATGTGTGTTTGCTGTTAGAAAAGTTGGTCAACAAAAAATACTTTCAAATCAAAGAAAAAATTGGCTTGGTTTCCATAAAAGTGTTTTCTTTTTATTTTGGGCGGAAAACACTTTATGAAAATTATGAAAAATTTAGAAATGTCATATTATTTGTTGATTATATCAAATTTGATCCTCAAACTTTTGATTGTTATATATATTTTGTTTTTAGTATTATTTTTTCAATTTCATCCCTTAGAATTTAATTTTTATATTAATTTTGGTCCTTATTTTTATAATTGTTATTTGCTTTTCCCTTATTATTTTTTAATTGAAATTTTTTATCTATCAAATTTGGTCCTCATTCTTTTGATTGTTACTTATTTTATTTTAATAAACTTGAAAAAAATAAAACATTAATAAGTTATTTTCCAGCTTATTTTTCATGACATAATCAAACATTAGAAAGTGTTTTCCAACTTATTTTTCATTACATTACCAAACATCGAAAAATAATTCACTTTCCCAGAATTTACTTTCCAGAAAAAAATTACTTTCCAGCAAACAAACGGGTCATCTTCTTAATAATACAAAACCTTTTTTTTTGTGTTAATACTATCATTGAACTTCTTGGACAGATGATAAAACTTCATTAGCATATAACCAACTAGAGGATCGATCACTGTCTATCTACTCCTTTGGTTTTCTTGGACTTTGCCTTCTTCTCACCAGAAACCTATACACACTGCTTCATTTTTTGTGGGAACTTACAAATTAGTGTTAGAATAGAATTCTAGGAAATGATGTCGTTGTTAAATTACATTCTCTTACTTTCTCTCACGTTGCCATATAATAACTCATGAACAAGCTCTCTCAAGTACAGGCCTTTTAGACCTGAATCTGATAGCAATATCTTTTGTGATACTGTACCGTTATGAAAATCTCTGTAATGTGGAAATTTCTATTACTGTTATTAAAATCTAGTACAAGTCCATGCTATCTTATCTTGTTCTCATTTACTTAAATACGCTGAGCACTTGCTGAATAATGCTATGAATAGCATGATAGACTTTGAAAGGCAAAATATTTTTCTACTAGATTGAAAATAAATACTACACCCTCGTTAACATGATCAAACAATAGGAAGCAACTGCAGCTTCAACAATTTTCCCTCTGTTTTTTTCCCCTCGTTTTCTCCTCTTGATAGAAAGGCGAACAAGTTTGAGTGCTCACATGAAGAGCCACCAGTAGTGTACTTATGTATTACTATAATATATATCCTCACATTTCGAACTCATTTTTCATGCACGCTCCAATTCCCTTTTGTTTCCCTTATCAAGAAAACAAAATCTGGGTTTGATTCATTTTAGCTGTCTGTTAAGATTTCTTTGATTCAAGTTCCATAACCAAGAAAGACGAAACGAATTCTGGGGTTTGTTTTGTTTTTGTTGTTGTTTAAGTGTACTGATCCATCATCAATGGAGAGTGCTGATATTTATAAAGCTAATATCAGGTTCTTGGGTATGGAGAAACACTACCGTGGAAGCATTTTCTATATCTTCAAGAGAAGAAGATGATGAAGAGGCTACAAAATGGGCAGCACTTGAGAAACTACCTACTTATGATCGTTTAAGGAAAGGTATATTGATGAGTGCATCAAGAGGTGTAATTAGTGAGGTAGATATCGAAAAACTCGGAGTCCAAGAGAGAAAACAGCTGCTGGAAAGGCTGGTCAAAGCTGCAGACGAGGATAATGAGAAGTTCTTGTGGAAACTCAAGAGTCGTATTGAAAGGTAAAATATTCTCCTCGTTTCTCATTTGGTATGTGCATTTACTTTGTTTAGTTTGCAGAGAAAATGTTAGAAAGGAATCAAGCTCTTAGATCGAAACCTGTACTTCTATGATATAACTTGAAAAGGGATTGATCTAAAAAGAAAAGATGGATTTTGTTCTCCCTCCTTTTGCTTGGAATACAGAGGAACTCTGTTTTGTCTGTTGAAGCTCTTGATTTTTCTGTAATTTTTGGTGTTTCAGGGTTGGAATTCAGTTTCCAACAATTGAGGTTCGGTACGAGCATCTAAATATTGGAGCTGAAGCTTATGTAGGACGTAGTGCTTTGCCTTCATTTGCTAAGTTCATATTTACTATAATAGAGGTAACGACATTAGCAAACATTTAACACCAGTTATTGCTAATGAAAAATGATACTTCTTTTTTATCTGGTCATGCTTTTCTTGTCAACTAATCACCTTTCTATCAATTTTGAAGGGTGCTTTGATTTCTCTTCATATCCTTCCAAATAGAAAGAAACCATTCACCATCCTTGAGGATGTTAGCGGAATCGTCAAACCATCAAGGTAAGATGATCATGATCTAAAATCTGTTTGCTTACAAATTCCTTCAATTATTAGTAGCCGATTCTTAATTCTTGTGTTATTGATGTGCATGTTATAGATTGACTTTGCTTTTGGGTCCTCCAAGTTCTGGGAAGACCACACTGTTGTTGGCATTGGCTGGAAAACTCGATCCTAGTCTGAAGGTTGTGATATATTCTTGTAAATTTGTATAATCCATGAAGATTAGGTTTTAATTTTCTGTTTTAATTTGAAAAGATGAATTCTCTCGTGTAGCTTTCTGGTCGTGTGACTTACAATGGTCATGAGATGAATGAGTTTGTACCACAAAGAACAGCAGCCTATATCAGTCAACATGATCTCCACATAGGAGAAATGACCGTAAGGGAAACTTTGGCGTTCTCTGCCAGGTGCCAAGGGGCTGGATACTTGCATGGTTAGAATAATGGACTAAACTCTCTTTGCATTTTCCATCAGAATCATAAGTTACTCTGGTGATCTATAACTCGAGAAAATCTTGGCATTTGACAGACATGTTGGCGGAGTTGTCCAGAAGAGAGAAAGAAGCCAACATTAAGCCTGATCCTGATGTTGATGTCTTCATGAAGGTGAGGAAAGGTATTATTATTTTCTGTATAATTGTTTGAAAAATGACTAGGAAAGGACACAGAAACATTTTTATAAAACAACATCGTTATTCAGTCCATCAATGTTCTTATCATTTGATATTTAAACTGTATTTAAAGGCCCTTCTTTTTACTTCACCAATTTATTAAATCTCTTGATCTTCGGCTAGAATTGTTAAAAGAAGTTACAATTTCTGCTGTTTCTGATATTGCAGGCAGCAGCAACACAAGCTGAAGAGGCAAATGTCAGCACCGACTATGTCTTAAAGGTAGTATCAGTGTGCAGTACTCTAGCATCATTAAAAATCTTCAGGAACCATGAAAAATGATATCCCTTCAATTTTTTGTGCCTTCTCTAAAAATGACAGATATTAGGATTGGAAGTCTGCGCAGACACCATGGTAGGGGATGAAATGATAAGGGGTATCTCTGGAGGGCAAAGGAAGCGTGTTACAACTGGTAACATTCTCCATTAGTCCAATCCTAGTATCAGGGACCAATTACTTCTTTTTTTTTTTCCGTTCTACTAATCTATAGTAATGGATCATAGGTGAAATGCTGGTCGGGCCATCAAGGGCATTGTTTATGGATGAGATTTCTACTGGCTTGGATAGCTCAACAACTTACCAAATTGTGAACTCATTAAGGCAAACCGTTCACATTCTCAATTGCACCGCTGTCATCTCACTTCTCCAGCCAGCACCGGAGACTTATGATCTCTTTGATGACATTATTCTTCTGTCAGATGGCCATATTGTGTACCAGGGGCCTCGTGATGATGTGCATGAATTTTTTGAACATATGGGCTTCAAGTGCCCTGAAAGAAAGGGCGTGGCTGACTTTTTGCAAGAAGTAAGCAAAAACAAGGCAGTTGTGTTTGGCGCCTTTGTTACAATATGATCTTCTATTGGCTATAAGAAGAGCCTTGTGTGTTATCATAATAAATGAATTCATTGCAGGTGACATCAAGGAAAGATCAAGAGCAGTACTGGGCACGTAAAGATCAGCCTTACAAGTTTGTCACCATCAACGAATTTGCTGAGGCATTTCAATCAGTCAGCATGGGACGAAGGATCATAGAGGAGCTTTCAATCCCATTTGACAAGACCAAGAACCATCCAGCGGCATTGGTAAACAAAAAGTATGGAGCTGGAAAGATGGATCTGCTTAAAGCTAACTTCTCAAGAGAATACTTGCTCATGAAGAGGAACTCATTTGTCTACATCTTCAGGATATCCCAAGTAATTATCGACAGTCATTACAATAACTAAGTTTCTTTTACTTTCGAACTTTGCGTACAGCGTGACACTTTTTCTCTCCATATCAGCTTACAATATTGGCAATCATTTCAATGACACTCTTCTTCCGGACCAATATGCATCGAGATACAGTCAGGGATGGTGGAATTTATACTGGTGCTTTGTTCTTCACTGTGGCCGCGATCATGTTTAATGGTACGGCAGAGCAATCTACGACCATCGCAAAGCTTCCTGTATTTTACAAGCATAGGGAACTCCTATTCTTTCCTCCATTGGCATATTCAATTCCTTCATGGGTCCTGAAAATTCCCATTTCATTTGTTGAAGTTGCTACTTGGGTGTTCATAACCTATTATGTAATCGGATTTGATCCAAACATTGCGAGGTAAATAAGAATTCTTAATTTTCTGTAAACTTGTACCAGAATCCATTCTGATCCAGCTGTTATAACAAGGTTGTGTTTCTTTCTTTCATTTTTTGCAGGTTTTTTAAGCTGTACTTGGTGCTTGTGCTAATTAACCAGATGGCATCTGCACTGTTTCGATTTATTGCTGCAGCTGGAAGGAACATGATTGTTGCCAACACCTTCGGGTCATTTGTGCTCCTTGCAATTTTTGCATTGGGTGGCTTCGTCTTGTCAAGAGGTATGATGAGTGTACTATTGTACCTGGAGGAATTAATCTTCTATGTTTTTTGTTGAATGGAACAGAGCAAATAAAGAAATGGTGGATATGGGGTTACTGGGCTTCACCATTGATGTACGGGCAGAACGCAATAGTAGTGAATGAGTTCCTTGGAAATAGTTGGAGTCATGTATGGTTTCTTTAACTCACCGTTTGTATATTTGTGCCTTCGGCTTTCAATAATCAACTGGTATCTGAAGTTATTTTTCGAATCACAGATTCCTGCAGGCTCCACAGAACCACTAGGAATCCAAGTTTTGAAGAGTCGTGGGTTCTTTACAGAAGCATATTGGTATTGGATAGGAATAGGGGCGACAGTAGGATTCATACTACTATTCAACCTTTGCTTCGTTTTGGCTCTCACTTTCCTCAATGGTAAGTGTCGTTAACATCTCAAATTCACACCTCTTGAAAGTTGGATCTTATTTTAATTTGCTGCAAATCATGTTGGCAGCATTTGATAAGCCTCAGGCTGTTATATCTGAAGAGCCCGAAAGTGATGAATCTGCCCGCAAAACCGAACGAGCTATTCAGTTATCGAACCATGCAAGTAGTCACAGAACTAACACAGGTAAAAGAACTCCATTAATTAAGTGTGTTTGTCCTCCATTTTTTAACCTATTGGTTACTAATTACCAATATAATTTCAATTTCTCAACAGAGGGTGGAGTTGGAATTAGCAGAAGTAGTTCAGAGGCTATTGGAGAGGTCAGCAATAACAGGAAGAAAGGAATGGTTCTTCCATTTGAACCGCATTCCATCACATTCGATGACGTTATTTACTCCGTTGACATGCCACAGGTATCAAAGTTTTGTAAAGTACGATTATATCTCACTTTGATGCGATATGATTCACAGAACATGCTGATCATATTGGTATTGAAATTTTCAGGAAATGAAAGTTCAAGGTGTTGAGAAAGATAGATTGGTGCTTTTGAAAGGTGTGAGTGGTACTTTCAGGCCTGGTGTCCTTACAGCTTTGATGGGTGTTAGTGGTGCTGGAAAAACAACTTTGATGGATGTTTTAGCTGGTAGGAAAACTGGTGGATATATTGAGGGAGACATCAAGATTTCTGGGTACCCAAAGAAGCAAGAAACTTTTGCTAGAATTGCTGGATACTGTGAGCAAACTGATATTCACTCTCCACAAGTTACCGTCTATGAATCCTTACTCTACTCAGCTTGGCTTCGTCTACCCCCTGAAGTTGACTCTGAAAGCAGAAAGGTAGGTGCTCTCTGCCTTAAATATGTTTTAGGCATCTGGGAATCGTTGTGCATGTCGGGGTTCTGTGAACTTTTCTTTATATCTTTCTTGTTTCCTTTTTGGCTTGCTTGTCATCTGATCAAGTTCAATCACTTAATCAGCATTCCCTAGTTGAACAGGCATTTCCGTTTTATATTTTATCCTGTGATCAAGATCACTGAACCTGTTCTATATAGCTAAGAAGGGTACTGGTGAAGTTGATATTTGTAGTGATGGTGCTAGAAAGCTTCCATCCAATTCAATTCAGCCAGACACGCCCAATTAACCTATACTTTGCCAAAATTGCTTCCAGATGTTCATTGAGGAAGTCATGGATCTTGTGGAGTTGAATCCATTGCGCCATGCATTAGTGGGGTTGCCTGGTGTGAATGGTTTGTCCACTGAGCAGCGCAAGCGGCTAACCATTGCAGTTGAGCTAGTTGCAAACCCTTCTATCATATTCATGGATGAGCCAACTTCAGGGCTAGATGCTAGAGCCGCTGCCATTGTGATGAGAACAGTTAGGAACACTGTGGACACAGGAAGAACAGTTGTATGCACCATCCATCAGCCTAGTATTGACATATTTGAAGCTTTTGATGAGGTAAGAAATGTTAGCAAATTATCTCTATCAGAACTCTGCCATGATTTTATCACCATAACAGTCTGCATTATTTAAAATGGCATGCAGCTATTCCTGATGAAACGAGGAGGACAAGAGATATATGTGGGGCCTCTGGGTCGCCATTCTACCCATCTAATAAAATATTTTGAGGTATGTTTGACGTGATTAATTATCAAATAACACAAACAGTTGTATGTTCAGACCTATACTCAGACTAACCATCAACTAAGTCATATACCTTTCTATTTGTGAAGGCAATTGAAGGAGTCGGTAAAATTAAAGATGGTTATAATCCAGCAACTTGGATGCTGGAAGTTTCTAGTTCAGCACAAGAAATGGCTTTGGAGGTTGATTTTTCTAACATTTACAAGAATTCAGAACTGTTCAGGTCAGATAAAGTACTTGGCTAAGTGGTACAAACTGAAAAATATGCTAATTAAGAATTTGGTGAAGAATTTGTCTAAAATCTGTGGATGGTGTGTGACATAATTCAGGAGAAACAAAGCACTCATTGCGGGATTAAGCACACCTGCTCCTGGCTCCACAGACCTTTGTTTCCCCACGAAGTACTCAACATCATTTGTCACACAATGTATGGCTTGCTTATGGAAGCAACATTGGTCATATTGGAGGAATCCACCATACACTGCCGTGAGATTTCTTTTCACAACCTTTATAGCCTTGATGTTTGGGACAATGTTCTGGGACCTTGGATCCAAATTGTAAGCCACAACGGGGTTCTTTGAAACAATTTAAAAGTTCAGACTTTGATGGTTTGCTTCGACGTGCTGATCTAATTTCTCTCACAAACTGTAGGAGTAGTACCCAAGATCTTTTGAATGCAATGGGTTCGATGTATGCAGCTGTTTTCTTCATTGGTGTCCAAAACGCATCATCCGTCCAGCCAGTGGTGGCTGTTGAAAGAACTGTCTTCTACAGGGAAAGAGCTGCTGGAATGTATTCAGCTTTGCCCTATGCCTTTGCACAGGTAACACAATTCATCAGGCGTTACAGAGACTTCACTTGTCGTCAAGTAGAATGTTATGCATGTTTTCTTTACCAAACTTCCATCTTGTGTTGCAGGTCCTGATCGAGCTTCCATATGTTTTTGTTCAAGCTTCAGCCTATGGCTTTATAGTTTATGCGATGATTGGATTTGAATGGACTGTTGCGAAGTTCTTCTGGTACCTGTTCTTTATGTACTTCACATTATTATACTTCACCTTCTACGGAATGATGGCTGTTGCAATAACTCCAAACCACCACATCGCTGCCATAGTTTCCTCTGCATTTTACGGGATATGGAACCTATTCTCAGGGTTTATAGTTCCTCGGCCCGTAAGTGTTCGCTATCTTATCATTTCAAATTCAAAATCTCCGTAGTGTCGGGTTTCCTTGTGGAATAATTTTGTGATTCATTTTTGTGCTTCGGTCTGTAACAGAGCATACCTATATGGTGGAGATGGTACTATTGGGCTTGTCCAGTATCATGGTCCTTGTATGGATTGCTTGTATCCCAGTTTGGAGACATACAGAAAGACCTCACCGAAACTCAAACAGTGAAACAATTTGTGAAGGACTATTTCGGATTCGACCATGATTTTCTCGGAGTAGTTGCAGCCGCGGTTCTTGGCTGGACAGTCCTCTTTGCTTTCCTATTTGCCGCCGCTATCAAGGCCTTCAACTTCCAAAGGCGATAGAAATTGTCTTTATACACATATATAATAAGCTTCCCCTTTTTTTTTCTTTTTTGATTGTGAATCTAAAGTAACTTTCTACTTTAACACCTCCTTCTCTCATTAATATCCATACCATGTACACAAAAAAAAATGTTATTGGATGTCATTCATTTAATAAAAATCAAAAGCAACCACCCCCGCTAAAATAAAAAAAAAATTAAAATCTTGAGAGATCTGGTCAGGTTTTAAATTTGTTTTCTAGATGTCACCAGTTCGAGTCCTATAAATTTTAGAGTCATTGGAGACTTACATGGTCGTTAACTTCAGGGCCCGTGGGATTAGTCGAGGTACGCGCAAGTTAGCTCAAACACCCACGTTAATAATAATAAAAAAATCTTTGACACTTTAAAATAAAAATAAACAAGACATATCTCATATTAAAAAGAAAAATATATCTATAAATGTTGTAGGTCAACTTAGAGTTCCCTTGACCAATCTTGTTTCTTATATGCTCAAAACTAGGCTTCACTGAAAAATTTATAAATATCATTGTTTTAATTTTCTTATAAATATTAACATGATAATATTTTGGGTGAACTCGGGCCCTAAGATATGGCTAAGTTAAATATGTCAACCAGGCCAAAACTTGGTTTTTTTAAATTAGAATAATATCAATCTAACCTTTTCTTTATATAAAAAAGTAAGCGACGATATTTTGTATAAAATTAGGTTCAATTGGATTAATTCATCTAACCATAACTTAGATTATATTCCTTTTCGGATTTAATAACCTTATCTTTTAAAGTCTAATTTTTATTTAATTGAATGTTCATCAATTAAGAAAAGGAAAGGTCTTAATTAAAACTTAAATAAAAAATTAACACAAACAGAAAATACACTAAAAAGGAGGGCTTGAATAAAGAATTGAAATAAAAAAACAAAAACAATTCAAACACTTCTAGGCTTGGACGACTAATTATATGTTGAATTTCTATTATAAAGAGTTGTTGGTTCACGTTTTTCATAAACTAGTAGCGTATGTTACTATTTTCTTGTTACCTCTAACTCATAAACTGATGGTTCTCATTGATAATCATTGGCTAGAGATCAAAAACTGGGAATATAATAAAAGATTATCTATCTATCTATCTATATCAGTCAAAGCCTTGTTTGAGGTCTAGATTTCCGTTATTGTTTTTAGATAAAAACATGTTGGCTAACGAAATCTCTACGATCTGTCACACTTCAATACAGCTAGGTTGATTTCATTGAACTAGTCCCCATCCTGTTCTCCTATATGTACCATTATTATTACACGGTTCGTTGTCTTTAATTTTCGAAGAGAAGTAGAATTTTACAAATAAGCATTTTTCTTTCTAATTGGAGAAACAGTTAATCCAATGGAAATTCTCTCAAGTTCTTCAAGAGAAGATGATGGTGATGATGATGAAGAAGAGGAGGAGGAGGAGGAGGAGGAGGAAGAGGAGGAGGCGGCTCTAAACTGGGCTGCACTTGAGAAACTGCTACCAGCCTATGATCGGTTAGGGAAAGGTATACTAATTAACATAAGTTGGTGAAATTGTCTAATGAGGATAATGAAAAGCTGTTATTGAAGTTGAGGGGCCGTACGTATTCTACTGGTTTGGATAGCACAACAACTTTCCAAGTTGTAAACTCACTAAGGCAATACGTTCACGTTTTCAATGAAACTGTCGTCATCTCCCTCCTTCAGCCAGCGCATGTAAGACCCATATTCCTGACCCATTAGACCGAAGCCCATGTTAGTTCAAATCCAAGAGCCCAGCCTAACCTATGACCAAAGGATTGATTTTTTCTTTTATTTTCCTTGCCTCTCCCCCTGCCGTGACTTTCCTCTCCTGCATACAAAGGATTTCAGTTTTGAACTCATGTTTTTGGGTTTAAGAAGAGTTGAAGAAACATGCAGGTATCCCCCCCTCGTTATTGTTTTCAGTTGGGAAATTTATTGTGGAATGATTAAAGAAGTGTTTATTGTTTTGATGATAAAATGATTTAAGAGTTTTAATTGAAGTATTAAAGTATTAGTTGGCTTAAAACGAACTGATTAGGTGATTAGAATTATGAGTTTATGAAGAAAAGATTGTTTAATTGTAAGATCTGCAGATTTAAAGACTAACAAATCAGATTCTGAAAATCCTGATCAACCGGTCACTCAGTTGGTCTGAACCGGCTGATTGGTTAGCTTGTGGTAGTGATTGATTAGTTGACCTAGCAGTAAAGGTTAATCGAATCTGTTAAGTTTAATCAGTTTGGGATATGTTTGGGATTGATTGAGTGAATTAGTTCAGCTTTATAATTAATTATGTTTCGGTCTCTAACCTCAGAATTTTAATCTTTTATATTATTTTACTTCGAGTTGTTTTTTAGTGTTTTTTGTATCCGTTATAGGTTCTGCCGATGTTCCTCTTAACAATCTTCAATAGTTTCAGGTTCTGTATCCGTCTGCCTTTTGCTTTTGTTTTCCGAATGAGTGGGATAATCTTTAATATGCATGTAAAATAAATACTTTGAAATGTCCTCCTCTATTATTTTCAACTGATGATAACCAAATTGAAGATCGATCGCAGAAAAAAATTGAGCTCTATGCAATTAATCAAACAAATCATTTATTAGAGGGAGTGGATACCTATTTCGAACTATTACCCAATTCAGTTGCTTGTAATTTATACACAATCTCAATGACCCATTCTTCTTCTTGACAAACAACATCGGGGCTCCCCAAAGAGACACACCCGGTCAGATGAACTCATTATCCAATAAATCATGCAACTGATCATTTAATTTCCTCAACTCTTCTGGCGCCATTATATATGGTGTCATTGATATTGGCTCGATATCAGAACCAAATAAATGCAAAACTTAAACTCCTTGCATGAAAGCAATCCAGGTAAGTTATTGGGAAAGACATCGATGAAATTTCTGATTATAGAGACTTGGTGTAACTGGAGAAGCATCCACCATTTTAAATAAAATAAAAGCTTATAGAAAAAAAAAAAAAAAATCCCAGCCATCAGTTTTTTTATTTCTTAATTGTTTTTTATATGTTTTTTTTTTATTTTGTTAGGAAAAGAAACAATTTCTTTAAGGACCAATTCATTTATATAGGAGTTCAATTTCGAAATTGATATAAATACATGACATTGTTAGGATGGAAATGGGAGAAACTTTTCTTTAAGGACCCATGATCATCAATCTCCCTAACCGGAGGAAATGAATGGAAAATTCAACTAATAGATATTTTCAAAATAAAGGTTTTCTAAACTTTAATATCGTACTGGCTGAATACTGATATGACCAGGATTCTTGAAAGATATTTTGTTTTTCACGAATATAATTACAGTGTGGTTGACTTGGTCACAGGAAGCAAATAACTTTCGACGATTTTCGCCATTAATTATCAATCTCTCCAATGGGATGGAGAATTCATAAAATTGAAAATTCAACCCCATAGAAGCATCTTTTCCCCCCTAATTTTACCATGGATATTATACGAGGATGTAAGAAAAGATTTATATTAATTTATTAATTTTTTTTCAATTAATTTTTTAAAAAACCTTAATATAAGTGTTTTTTTCACACATTCATGTTCATTTGTTCATTGTCTCCCTTGGAAGCTCAAGAAAGAAAATCATTTAGATTTCTATGATTCAAGTTCCAAAACCCAGAAAGAAGAATAGAGGAAACAAAATCTGGGGTTTGGTTTGTTTTAGTTGTTGTTTAAGTATACTGATCCACCATCAATGGCGAGTGCTGATATTTACAGAGCTAGTAGTAGTTTAAGAGCAGGTTCGTTTGTATGGAGAAACAGTACTGTAGAAGCATTTTCAAGATCTTCACGAGAAGAAGATGATGAAGAGGCTCTAAAATGGGCTGCCCTCGAGAAACTACCTACTTATGATCGTTTAAGGAAAGGTATATTGATGAGTGCATCAAGAGGTGTAAGTAGTGAGGTAGATATCGAAAAACTCGGAGTCCAAGAGAGAAAACAGTTGCTGGAAAGGTTGGTCAAAGCTGCAGCCGAGGATAATGAGTGGTTCTTGTGGAAACTCAAGAATCGTATTGAAAGGTAAAATACTCTCCTTTGGTTTGTACATTTACTTTGTTTGGTTTGCAGAGAAAATTTTAGAAAGGAATCATGCTTTTAGATCGAAACAAAATGGTTCTACTTAATTGGATACTTGTTAGTCTCTCTTTCATGATATATGGATTGATCTAAAGGAAAATATGGATTTTATTTTGTTCTCCCTCTATTTACTTGGAATACAAAGGAACTCTGTTTTGGCCGTTGAAGTTCTTGATACAAAATTTAAATGAAATTAAATATTAAAATATAAAATTAAAAAATAATATCAATTGTAAAAAACATAAAAAATAACAATCAAAAAAATTAAAATAAAAATTTATAAAAATAAAATAAAAAAATTAATTAAAAAAACTAAATTAACCCAAGTTAACTTAACTAACTTGCGCTGAGATATAAAAAAAGGATTACCTAACAAAAAGGAAAGTAAAACAAATCAAGAAATTTAAAGCCTAATAATTTAATGTAAAATAATAAAAATAAATAAAAAAATCTTAAAAAGAATCAAACTTAAACCGGGTTCATCGTCAAAACTGGTGGACCGGATTATGAGACTGGAATTACTTTGTAAAAGACAAACATGAAAAAACCAGAAATAAGATTTCAAGCCATAAAAAAATTAAAATTTAAAATAATTAAAATTACAATAATAAGGACTAAATAATACACAAAAATAATTGAAAGAAACTAATAAGGAACTAAATTAAAAATAAATAAATAAATAAAATATAAAATAATAATAAGAACTAAAATTAAAAACCAAATAAAATTATTATATCTCCTAAGGCTTTGTGACCACAAAGTAAGATTTCAAACCATAAAATAATTAAAATTTAAAATAACTAAAATTAAAATAATAAAAACTACATAATACATAAAAATAATTGAAAGAAACTAATAAGGAATTAAATTGAAAAAAAAAAGAATAAAAAAAATAATAATAACAAAAATTAAAAACCAAATTAACCCCTCGTGTGAAAAGACGTGAGAAAAAGAAAGGAATAAATCAAATAAACAAAAAAATATTTTTTGAACCGCAACGAGTGAGAAAAAAACCGAAAAACACAAACAGTGAAAAAACCGATTAAACCGATTAAAATTTTAAAAAAATCGACCGGTTCAGTTCCGTTTCGGTTTTATAAGCCTGAAACCAAAAAAACTGAACTGATCCTAACCGAACACAAACCAGAAAAAAACCGAGCCAAATTGAAAAAACCAAGCAAAACCGGAAAAAACCGAGCCAAAATAAAAAAATCGATCCAAACCGATTTGAATCGGTTTTTGTCCTAAAAACCAAACGAAAACCAGTCGGTTTGAACCGGTTTCAATTCGGTTTTGGTTTTTTTAAAAAAATAAATTTCAATCTAATTATTTTTTTTACCAAAATCAAATTAAATCAAAATTAATCACCCCTAGCCACAACTATAATCTCAAACAGGCATTGTTGCATTGTTTAAAAGCATGGGTTTCGCCTAGATTTTCGTTGTAAAAAATTGATAGAATAGGGGCATAAGGTGATTTTCGCCTTTGGGCTTTGGCTTCTCCAATAAACTATTTTAGTTTGGGTATTCTTGATTTTCTATTCGTTTGTCTGTGTAAAATTTACAATGTTCACTACATATATAAAAAATATAGTTGCAGCAGAGCTAATGATATATACTGTGACGATGAGTTAAGAGCGGAGGTGATGGTGGAGTAATGGGATGATGTGACGATAAAGGTGGCGGTGTAGATTATGGTGACGAGGTAATAATAAAAAGATGATAATAATTATGGTTGAAATATTTTGATGATATTTTGAATAGATTAATATGTATACAATATCTAAAGAAAATAAATTAAGTTTAAATATTAGCTATAAAATATTTTAGTTTAACTAATCATCGTGTAAATATTTTATAAAAAAACAAACATATAAAAATTCAGAAAAATTTATAAACATCTCCTAAACAATGTATGATCCTTCTTGCTTGATTTTTTTTTTTCGAAAGATCTATTTATTCACTTATTTTGCAGTTTTTTTTCCATCAACTATTTTCAAATTTTTCCCTATCTTGGTTCAAATATTTTTGGTTTTGGTTGGCGAGGCAACATGCCGGCGATACTCTGCTAGAGCCCAAATGGGGAAGATACTCCTATACGCAGAATAATGTAACATGCAATTCCTCATAAAAACTCCCCCGATTTCCTGTCACGAAGA
>Ga0325414_1002752_pt1 | contig 18004 bp, 9 predicted proteins | sample PopdelMetagenome_8_FD_206183 | JGI IMG/M metagenome (GOLD analysis project Ga0325414, IMG submission 206183) | Populus deltoides microbial communities from Bellville, Georgia, United States - Leaf-PdKOR-R3 | ecosystem: Host-associated > Plants > Phyllosphere > Phylloplane/Leaf | place: USA... | reverse complement strand
AATTATGTCAAGGTGAATAGGTTTCACTAATGGTGTTAGAATATGTATAATATAAACTCAACATGGACTTTAATGTTTATATCCAAGAAAGTTTGCTATTAACATGTCTTATCATTTTTATCTTCTTTACTCTTAATACCTTGCTTATTAAATGGTTAATCTAGATTTGTGTTGTATAGCACTTGGTACATCAAATACTTGATCCTTCATAGTCTTCGGCCGACATCGTTGTTATGAGAGGAACTTGATTTGTTGTCAACATAAGTTAGCATCATGAATACCTGATAAAATTTATAAGTATGGTGTTATGTAAATAAGATGATTAATATGATGTTGATAATTTATAAAGAGTTTATACTTTACATATCTCTAATGCTATTAGTGGATCCTCTAACCTTGACATTTGTTTTTATCATTGTTTAATCTTCACATTTATCTTATATCTCAAAGTCCTCTTTAACTCATCATCACCACTACCACCATCATCATCATCATTGTTGTTGTTGTTGTTTATAATTTATATAGTTCACCTCCTTGTGGTTCGACCCCGGTTTTGCTAGGTTATTTATTACTTTGACACTTCTGCACTTGGGATAAAACATTAACTCTTTGATTGTGTCAAGCTAAACTCCAAGTCAGTGTACTAGTCGAAGGCATTACCTTTCAAGAAACGGATGAGCTATTTTACCATGAGATTACCACCAATTCCGGCATTGTTGTAAGTCTCCACAAAGTGAGCTACATGTTGCCTAAGATTCTCTTCACCATCAAATTGTTGAAACTTTGGTGGTTGATAGCTTAGAAGCATCCTTAGCAAGCCAATCATTTGGGTGTATGGCTTCGCATAAGAAAACAAAAGATGGACCAAGCTTTTTACTTGATCTATGATGATTTCCTTGATGAGTTCTTTTAGTTGATTTGTAACAACCCGGCTTTTTCAAAGCCAAAATCGGTGATTTTTTTTCATTAAGTTCTTGATACTTCACACAATGACATTTCGTGAATTAGTAATTAAGTTCCCTTCCTTATCATGGCATCATACGAATATAGTTTTTATAAATCAACATTCCCATAAAACAGATACTCAATACACATGTCCATAATATTATATTTTTATATTCATACATTTACATTACATCATATTGACATACTCATAAGTTTGCATTTATGTTCTAGTCTCGTTATCAACACAAGTGCCAAACGATAATTTTACACAACTACTACATTCTTTCATACAATCCCCATATAATTTCATAACACAACTTCCTTATAAAAGAGAATACCACGTAAATACATTTATAACATCATATCTATATGTTCACACATCCATGTTCCATTACAGTTTTCCTTACAAGTCCTTACAAAAATGCTGAAAGGCAAATATTCAACATAACACCTAAGATATACTATTACATAGCACCTTTCAAAACATGTGAACCCATGGAACTGGCTTTCCCATACGCCTTGATTGTATGATATTCCTGTTACAAAAACAACATGGATACAAGAATTGTAAATAATCTAACATGATAATACATAATTAGAAGTACGTTATCGTTACTTTTTGTTATTAACTTAGAATGGGTACATTCCTTTTTTTACTTCTTATATGTATTGTACAACTCTTATTATTTTATTAAGTGTACTTTTCTCACTCACACGCCTCAACCTTTTCATAGGAGTTATGGGGCCAAAGTTTAACATCGGTCGGGGTTAATTACTTCACCTTAACCCGGTCATACACATTGGATACTTTTAGCTGTAGTTACTTGCAAAATTCAAACTCGGTCATCCATCTCGGATGTCATTAGCCAACACTAATCATAAAATCAAACTCGTCATCTCTTTTGGTTACCATTAGCCGAAGCCAATCATCATAATCAACTTGGCCATCCAACTAGGATGTCATTAACCAAAACTAAACGTCATACTCAACCCGACCATCCCTCTAAGATGCCATTAGTCGAAGCTAATCATCAACGCCAGTCAGCTATCCATCTAAGATGTCATTAGTCGAAGCTAATCATCAACACCACTAGGCCATTTGTCGAGGATGTCATTAACCGAAGTTAATCATCTACGCGACCCGACCATCCATTCAGGGTGCCATTAGCCGAAGCTAATCATTAACACAATCAACATTTCATAGTCTTTTCAACATTCATCAATAATTAAGTCAACATTTCATCGTCATTTCATCATTCATTAAGAATTCAATCAAAATTTCATCATTGTTTTAACATTAATCAAGAATTCAATCAACATTTCATAGTCGATTTAACATTCATAAGCATCTCAATTAACATTTCATAGTCGGTTTAACATTCATCAGCATCTCAATCAACATTTCATAGTCAGTTTAACATTCACCATGATGCAATAATATATCATCCATAAGTAAGTCATTTCAGAACATTAACATTATATAAGAAAAAAGTGGAAACCACTTACTTGTTCCTCCTGTGGGTCTCTCTGCCCAGTCGCAGGTCCAATCCCGGTCGCACCACCTAAATATATCAATGATCATAATCAGCATATTTGCATTCGATAATCACATAACTCATCACCATATATATTTCAAGCATACCCATATTGAAAATCAAGTATTCCACATATTACATAACCATACAATGAAATCGTTACAAGTATTTAAGTCAATCTTGTTATAAAGGTCTATCGCAGAACATCGACATCAAAAGTTGGTTTGCTAGTGGCACAGAATTTAGGCAGTGAAAACTGCTTTGCTGACGACACATAATTTAGCAGCGACCATTGGTTCGCTGTTGACACAGAATTTGACAGCGAAAACTGTTTTGCTAGTGGCACGAAAATTGGCGTAAATCGTCAGCGTATATTGGCCATAGTCGATTTAGAAACTGTTGATGAAAACTAAGCCGCTACCGACTTAAAAGTCATCAACGCAACATAGTTTCATAGTTGACGCTGAAATCATCAAGGCATATAATTTATGGCTGAAGCAGAAATTGTTGGTGAAAATTAAGTCGTTGCTGACTCAGAAATCATCAACGCAACACAGTTTTACAGTTGTTCAAATCATCAGCTTATATACTTTAGTGTTGACTTAAAAATCGCTGGTGAAAAATAAGTCGTAGCCAACCCAGAAACCATCAACGCAACCCAAGTTGCTGCCGATTCAGAAATCACTAGCGACAACCAAGTCATTTTTGGATTTTAATCTTTATTTTGCCTAAGCGTAAGGTTTATGTTAGGCTTCCCCTATTTGACACACCCAAACACGAATTTGGACAGGTATCAAGACCAATCACATTTACATTTATCACAAAGTTATCAAACTCAATCATTAATTTAAGGTCGAAACCTAATGTTACCATGATCTTGAATTCTATGTTTTCAAATTTCATCATATCACTCAACAACACAACCAAATATTCATTTCACATCATGCACTAGTCCCATTTCCAGTTTTTCACCTTCTTGGCAGGACATGGTAGCTTATTATTATCAAGTTTTTCACATTCATTCATCATCTTTAACATCATTTTGTTCTCAATCACAAGTCCTACTTATGCACTCAATCACTTTGATTCAAAAATACACAAGTTTATCTATCACATGCACAAAACTTAGGACATTAACATGGTATGATTTCTGTTTCTTCTCTAGCACACCTCTAGGCTTAATCCATATCATAACACTGCACATACACTCATTTCATCACATTTTCACATAAATCCCTCAATCTTATATGTAAAAATCAGACATTAATATACACATACAGTTCTGTTTGAGTTCTATCACGTTATTTAGAAGTTTTACAAGGTTATAGTTTCAATAATTACTCATTTCCTTACAACATCTGTTTATTTCTTCATTTGGTCGGCCTTCCTTTAGGTTCATACTTCAAATTCATTCATGTTTTTATTATGACATAGTTTGCATAAGTGTTCTTTCATCCTTAAGGTTTTACTTAGGTTCCTTTTTATTACAAGTTCGAGTTATGGTGAAAAAAAAACATCACTCTCTCTCACTATAGAGTTTTTCCCTTCTCCTTTGTCCAGACCATGGGGTAATACTTAACCAAGAGATGAAATCTAAACTTATCTCATGTTTTTAACAATCTTTTTATGTAGGTTTTGGTGGTCTGTCTTTCCCCTTCCCTTTTATTTTTTTTCTTTTTTTCTCCCTCTACTGTAGTAGCCGGCCTCTAACCTATTTTTTATCTCATGGTTTTGGCTGTCACTCTTCTCTATAACTCTCCCTTTTCTTTCATGGCTTCAGTTTCCTCTTTTTTTTCTCAACTCTTTGCTTACTTTTCACTCAAGAGAGCTTGCATGCAGGTTGTCTAGTTTAGTTTTTCTTGGAGATAGAGAGGTCTAGTTGCAGCAATGGTTGCAGCTATTTCTAGGGGAGAGGATGAGTCACCTTTTTTTCTCCCCCTGTATTTATATCCCCTAAAATTTTGCTGGGGTGTTTGGGGGTTGTTCCAACATATCCTTCTTCCTCTTTAAGTTATCCCAAAACCAGTTTAGTCCCTTAGATTTTGTTTAATATTGGTCGATTTATGTCCCTCAATTCTACTTAGAATTGGTTGGACAAGGACTAAATTTTATCGGGTTTTATAAAACACATGGATTCATCAGCGCATACGATCACATTTGACTCAGAAATCAGCAACGTAACCTGTGTCGCTGCCGATTCAAAAATCTGCAACGTAACTTGTGTCGCTGCCAATTCATAAGTCGGCAACGACAATGGAGTCATTTCTGGATTTATTTTTTTTAGTGTTTACATGATTTATGGTGAAGATGTCATCAGAAATACTGCTGATATTTCTTATAGCTCAAATTGTAGAATCCTCAAGGAAATCTAGTTGATCTACTTGCAAAGTCTTGATGGTCAAAGTTTGGCCTTCCTTGTTCATGCTCTCAAGTTTGTTCATCAACTTTGTAATCTCGTAGTATTTTGCCTTGAGTGAAGTTGAAAGCCCCTCAACAAGTTTGCCAGGTTAGCCTTTGATCCTCCAAAGATGCAGTCTCGATCATCATCACTGACAAAGTGCCAAAACCAGAAGCCTTACTTGGATTGACATAGAGAAGTCTTCATAGGTGAATTATTGAAGTAGTCACCTTGAGTGTCGAAGAAAAGTCTACGCGCTCTATTTGACTTTTGTGGTGGAGTTACTTGTAGCTCCAGTTTTGGAGCAAGTTTCGATGCCCTTTTTACATTCGATATTGACAAAGCTCATGAATGGGCTTGGTTTATATATATAACTTTGTGATGGACTTTGTTTTCATTGGCGAGGTTGAAAAATCTTCAACAATATATTAGCGATTTAATTAAGTTGTCTTGTTGCTTTTGGAAGCGACAATGGTGATCATATTATTCCTAGTTGCCAACGAGAGGTTGTTTAAAATTCTTTCTTGAAAGGAAAAGATGAGAAGTAGAGATGTTCGTAGTGGAGTCACTAGAAATTTGTAGACATAATTTTGAGCACTTGAAATTAAATAAGCACATGTGTACAAATATATGATTTTATTAAAATATATGACTAGATACAATCTTTATTTAAAATATTCTTATAAAAGAATAAACAATTCTTTAATTCTTTCCTTGGATCTAATATATGGTAACTTGATTTATTTGTGAAATCAAGCTAAGATTTGTGCTTTGCAAGAACATGAATTTAGGCGTGTATTACGGAGTGAGATTTGATGATTTGAAGAGTACATTTGATTTGTCTTCATTTATTATCTTCTATTTTCAAGCTTAAATGACATGTAATGTGTGTTTATGTTTATAAGATTTTATGTATTGATGCTTTTTTTGGAGCTTATATAACTTGAGATATCGATGCATGTTAAAAATCCATTACATGTATGTTATGTATGGTTTGTTATATTAATAACTTATGGAAGACAAGGCTTGTCTCCAATGAGCCATATAAGAAAAGACTATTTTTTATTATTCTTATTAACAAATAGTGGCTATTATATTACTCCTTGTGAGTGGTTTTTAGTATACTATTTACTAGTATTTGGGATATATATGTTGTATGTTGGAACTATCTTTTATTGAAGTGTACGTTCATGGGTGACAGTGAGGTTTCCTTTGTTAGTTGGTATCCAGTTTATCTTATATAACTCTCATGTTGTTGTTGTGTTTATTAATGGGTATATTGATTCAAAGTTGAAAGGAAATAACCATTGAACCCACAAACAAGACAAAAACAACCCATGACAACTAAAATCATATTGAAAAGAACATGATCCAATAATTACATGAACCAAGAAACTAAAGTTATTGGATGAATAACTCGTTGATTATAAAGAATCAATAACTAGAAGTATAAGGATGAATGCCATAAAGATAAAAATTCTTTGATAATTTCTGAAGAGTTCCACAAAAAACCAAGAATATAAGTAACCTTGTACACACATAATATTATTTCTAAAGTAAACCAAGTCTGAAAAAAAAAGCCCTAAATACAAGTTAAATAACCCTATTTATCATAGATGAAAAAAAAATTCCTTAACAAGTTTGGAAAATAATAAAAGAATACCAATCCAAATAGGAAAAAGATTCATAAACACACATAATATAAATCATGCACATTAGCTTCTGAACATTATCGCAAGACCTTCTTGATGTCTGATTACTACTAAATTTTAATCCTATAAAAAAAAACCTTTATAATTTTCAAGAAACTTTTTATCACGGTCCAATGGTTGAATTGAAAGTTATGCTTATTAGCATAAAACTATGCATTGAAAAAAATAAGCCCATAAGTAACTTAAACTTGTCTAACTTTTGAAGGAATCTACAAACCATGAGAAAACCATGTCCAAATCAGCTCTCATTGCCTTTTATCTTCCCCAACTCCTTCTCTTGTATGGACTTACATTAATTAGAGCATGATCATCCCTTGTTGTAGTCTTAAAGCTTGAATTGACCTAAATATCATGAATAAACCCATTGAGTGTCTCTTTAATCTTTTTGCCCCTTAACCTTGTAATTAGTCTAATCAGCACCTTTAATGGATCCTTTAGGGATGTTTGTTGATTCTCATCATTCCCTCTCTTTTAAAAAAGATTAGACAATGAATTATCACCTACACCAAACATAGAAAGATCAGAAACATTAAAAACAACAATAATACCACTTTATATGCATTGTTGTTGATTCGTTCAAAAACTTGGAAAGCACCATCTCTTTTAAGTTGTAACTTAAATCTCATATGAACTAAAAATACTTCCTTCCTTGTAGCACCTAAACCCAAGGTACACCATCTATTAGTAATACATCTTTATAATCCTACAATAAAGAAACAATAACACATTTTGCATAGGTTTGTTACTATAAAGAACATTCTTAACAACATTTTTTTCTAGCATAAAAGTTCTCATACTTTTTTGTTTTTCCCTTAACACTTTGTTTTTTTATTCTTTGCTTTTTTTTTTTCTCTCTACTCTTAGCTAGCTCTCTAATCTTTTCTCTTGCTATTGAATCTGGTTTTTTTCTCTCATCAAAGCTCATAACATTCTCTGTACTCTCTAAGCTTATGACCACTTCTAAATTTTCACTCCCTTTAACCTTACTCTTTTTTTTTCAATTTCAATTGGTCTTCGTAAATTTTTTTTTGGTAACAATGGTATAAGAGTGATGAATTTTCCATCTTTTACAAAAAGAATACTTATTTATAAACTCATCATATACTACCTTCCTATCAAACTGCCATAACATTTCCAATAACAAATGACTCACATGTATAGAAACTACATCATGAAAAACTTAATCATTATATCTCCCAATAAAAATTGAAATCAAAACTTGTTTATTAACCTTTATTTCCCTATATTTACTCAATCACTGAAGTTTATAAGGTCTATAATGCTTTGTATTATTCAAATTCAACTTCCTAACAAGTGTAGTACTAACAACATTATCACAACTCCTACCATCTATAATCATACAACATATCTTATTATTGATGTGGCATCTCTTATGGAAGATATTTTTAATTTGTTGCTCCAAATCATCCTCTTTGATCTGAACTTTCAATGCTCGTCTAATCATAAGTGATTTACCCTCAACCATATACTTCATATTATCATCACTAGCATCCTTAGATGGTGGCATCTCTTCATCATTACTATCACTATTGGATACAATCTCCCTATGATCATGTAAAATCATAACTCTCTTATATGGATATTGAGAAGTTATGTGCTTATTTCCAAACATCAAAAACATTTATTATATGATTATGAGGTGTTTGAGCATTAGAGTTACCTCTAGTATTAGTAGAGACTTCTTTCTTGTTCTTAGGCAATTGTATTTTAACTCCTATAATTGGCTTAGTTTAGGTAGCCCCCTCTTACCTATAATTTAGCCTTCATATGATAAAAAAAACATGAATTTTAGACTTGTCGTACATTGCCCTTCATCTTAAATTGTCTTTCCACTTTTGTAGTTGTATGTATCATGTCTTCTATCTCTACATAGTACAGTAATTCCACCAAATTCATTGTCTCACAGTTCAAACCATTCAAAAACCTAGCCAAAATAGCTTCTTTATCTTCTACTGGATTCACTCAAATCATAACTACTTCTATCTCTTTATGATAATCTTCAACACTCTTAGAACCTTAAGTTAGACTTTGAAACTTTTGATATAATTCTTGATAATAAAATGCTCAAATAAATCTCTTTATCATGATTGCTTTCATCCCATCCCATGTATCAATAGGCCTCTTGTGATTCCTCCTCCTTATAAGAACAAGTTTATCCCACTAAATTATAACATAATCAATAAATTCAATTACAATAAGTTTTACCTTTTTATCATCCTAATAGTTATGATAATCAAAGATCAACTCCACCCTCTTCTCTTTATTTTAAATATGTTTTTAGATTATTCCTCCCTTGAAATGCTGAAATTTTTATTTTAATACTCCCTAAGTTTTTGTCCAAGCCATCATGATACCTAAAATCTCTTCCTACTATTCTATGGCTAAAATTCTCATATTGTTAAAATCCCACATCTTCATGGTTTCTAGGTTGTCAAAATAAGTCACCTTGGCCGAATGATGCATGGTCAAGGTCTTTGGCTTTTTCATCTTCATTCACGTCAACAAACTCATCTAAAAGTGGGGTAGCTTGTCTTTCTAGCCTTCCAATGTTAGGAATCTTTCGAACTAACCTCTTTCATAAACTAACAAGCGTGGCCTCTTATCTTTCCATTTGGCCTTACACCTTATTAAACATCACATTCATCCTCTCAAATCATAGTTGCATAGAGCATAACAAAACGAAAATGTTCTCCTTCTCTTTCATAGGTGATGCCTCATCTTTGAAAGACATTGTCAAATCTAGAATTTTATGTTAGTAATAAAAATATCCTCATATACTCTCTCACATGCTTATACTCAATAATATGCCACACCACTCATATTTCACTCAAATTCTAGCTTGTCATGATAATAGTCTCATATTTTCACCTTTTACCTCTTATGCTCTCCTCTATAGTTTCTTAAAGAAATAATCAAAAGCTAACAAAAAATTTAGTTTCATAGTTACCGACCAATAGAATCCAAGACACATGACAATAAAAGAAAGTAGTAACAATAACGAATACAAAGATGAAAATGAAACAAATATAAAAAAACAAATATAAAATAAAAATATAAACAAAACAACAATGAATATGAATACAAAACAACAATGAAACTAAAGAATTAACTTATGAAACCAAAAAACTAGTGTAGACCCAACAATTTAAATTCAATTGTAAACAAATGATACCCAATAATATGAAACAAGATGGTATATTTGCAATATTTCTTAAGTACCCGAAATCAATTCTTAAAACAACAGATTCCATTGTTATAACAAATTGATATAAAGAAAGAAAAACTTCTTAAGAATCTGAATCAAAACTGTGTACTTTTATTGTTTAAGGCAAAACCAAAAACTTCTTTTTTGTAGTAGCTAATTCTTGACAAAGACTTTTACTTTATATATATATATATATATAAGGTTGCCATAAAATTCAAGAATAAATAAACAACAAATAAAAAACTAGGGAATTTAAAGATAAATAAATAGATATAACCTAATTTTAGAGTCTTGCTCTGTTATCAACTATTATGAACCTAAAGAATAAAAAACTTTAAACTCACAAACTAGATAAAAAAGAAAAAAAAAAACCCAAGAAAGCTAACTCAATGATTACCTAAACTAAGAAACCAAAGTTATTGGATGAAAAACTTCAACTTGTTGATTATAAAGAATCAATAACTAGAAGTATAAAGATAAATTGATAAAAATCAGTTAGCATCACTATATGATCCATTAGAGTTACAAATTAGGCCTAGTACAAGGTTTAAAACTAAGAGAATCTAAAAGAAATTGATTGGGCTGATTTTAGATGTTTGGGTTAACAAATTGCAAATTTACTAGATTAGACCTTTGTGTACTATTTAGGCTATATTTGAAGTTACAAGTTGATTTTTTTTGTGATTTTAGTTGGGATAAGAACTTAACATCTCAAGATTTCTATTCATATTTGGTAGGCTCAGTTAATCATCTAGGTGAGATAGAACAACATGTTTGAAATCAATATTGAAATATGTCGGCAAACAAGGAAATTTGGAAAAAAGATTGTTTCTATATGATTTGTGGATTTTTACTAGGCAAAGATTTAATTACATGTGGAATCTTTATTTTTACAAGGATTTCTTAGTTTCGAACAAGATAAATCAGACAACAACCTTTATTTTACAAGGATTTCTTATGCAACAATAATTTTTATTATTCAAGGATATTAGAGGCAGTTTTGGGCTTGTTTTTCTTAAAGGAAAATATTACTCAAACAAGCATCACTTTTGATTTGATCATTAGATTGGACTAAAATTTTACTAGAAGATTTTAAAGGTCTTGTTCCCTATATGGTTATTTTTCATAGCAATCAACCATCAAAAAGGCCTTGCGATAAGATCCAGAAGCTATTGTGTGAGATTTATATTATTTCCATTATTGGTTTAGGATTATTTTTCTTATTTTTATTATTACTCTTTTATTATTTTTCTAGACATTTTTAGGGCATTTTTTTTACCTGGTATAAATAGGGTTATTTAACGTGTATTTAGGTTCTTTTACAAAATTTGATTTTAAAATAATATTTTATGTATCAGAGGTTGCTTATACTTTAGGTTCTTCTTTGGAATTCTCTTGGATTTATCAAAGATCAGCTATATTCGGAGTGTTTTCCGTATACCTTTAGTTCTTGATTATTTATAATCAACGAGTTGGGGTTCTTTCATCTAATAGCTCCTGTATCTTGGTTAATGTAATTATTGTGTAGTGAAAAATCTTCAATCTAATTTTAGTTTTCTTGGGTTATTTTTATCTTATTTGTAGGTTTCAAGATTTTTACCCTCCGGGTTCATATTACAAATGCCATGAAAACAACATTATTTGATAATTTATTGCCAGGAAACACATCTTTGAAATCATGCAATAAAGAAACAACCATAATAGGAATACAAATATCAAGTTCATTAGTGTTAGAACAAAATACACTTTTGATCTCACTCTTCTTTGCATAAAAACCTAGATATAGACATTGACTCGTGTTTTACCTCTATTATTGGTCAAAACTATTATTTTCCTTTCTTAGTTAAATCTATCATTCCTCTCTCTCTCATGGTTTCCATCATTTTCTCTCTAAACTCATGGCCTCACTTGTATTTTCACTCCTCCAGACCTCAATTTATCTTTTTAACTTTAATTGGTCTTTGTAGATTTGTTTCAATGATAATGGTACAAGTGTGATGATTCCCCATCTTTTACAAAAGTACCTATTCCTAAACTTATAATTTGTTGCTTTCCTATCAAACTAACATGAACGCCCACGTCAGAAAAGCCTCATCAAAATACTTTCTAATTGAAAATGACATCAAAACCTATTTTGTAACATTTACCTCACTACATTCATTCAAATTTCAAAGCCTAAAAGGTCTATAATGTTTAATATTGTTCAGGTTCAAGAAAGAGCTCTCGAGCATCTTTCTCTAAATTTTCTCTCTCCCTTGCGAAAGTTCCCTTCACGGCAATTGCGTCTGTCTTAGTATTTCAGACGAGTCAGTTTATCTAGTTGTTTATTGTTTCATTTGTTGTGCCCTATAGCTAAATTAAAGAATAATTTTCATTACTTCGATGCGCACAACAAGATGGTCCCTTCCAACTTCCTTGCTCTCTATTTACTTCTTCTCGTAAAACTAGGGTTCAGACTTATAGAAGCTCACTCGCTTTGCAGGATAAGACTCCTGCCTTAACTGTGCCTTCCCCATGAGCCCTTGACCCTTACGGTTCTAGCTCTGAAGGGCTTTGCCCTGATATGGCTTCTACTAGTCAAAGTCCTCCAGGTGCTGCTCCTAATGGGTCGGGTCCTTTTAACCCGAACCCTGTTCTAGTTGAATCCTATTTTGACAATCATGTCTTCAAACCTAATGATGGCCATGATTTTGAACATTATAGCACTCCTGCCCAGCCTCCGTTGGCACCGCAACCCTCGGTGGTTTCTGCCTCATTGGGTGTTGCTTCACCAAGTGCTGAGAATCCTCAGGATTGTAATAAGGGCACTATTAGGGTAAGTGTTTCTCCTCATGGTCCTCGTCGGGTTCTACAACCAGACCATGATGTGCCTTCTCCAGCATCTTGTCCGTTATTAGCTGATGATATAGAGCACACTAAGGACATTTGGAAATTGTGTATTATTGGTTATGTTGTAGGTAAATTCCCTGGTCACATAGCTCTAAACAACCTCATTTCTAGTGTTTGAAAATGTTATGCTAAGTTAATTGTTTATGACTCTAGATGGTTGATATATACATTTCATTTTGAGGCTAATAAGATTGTTGTTGTGTTTGGAGGCCCATACTCTGTTTTTGAAAGGCCATTGGTCTTAAAATCTATGTTAGAATTCTTTGATTTTGCAGCTACTGACATGTCCATGATCCTAGTTTGGGTGAGGTTTCTTAATCTCCCGCTTTAGTGTTGGTCTCCAACTTGTCTATCCAAGATTGCAAGTGTTCTTGGCAAATCGATTTAGTGTGATCTCCTCACCTCTTTTATGTCCAAGCTCTCCTATGCTAGAGTCCTCATTGAGGTGGATTTGCTCTCAGCTTTGCCAACCATCATTAATATTGTATTGCCTAATGGAATGCCCCTACTGCAGTATGTTGTCTATGAATCACTCTCTTAGTTCTGCAAGCATTATTGCTTGTTTGGCCATGCTGAATCTTTCTATAACAGGGTAGGGAGACACAAGAAAAGGAAGCATTCTCTATCCGACCCCATTCCTGTACAGGTGAGTCCAGCTACTTCTGGTTTAGGGCCCTCTGCAGAGACAACTGCAGTGGATCATTAGTATCTGCAGGATAGTGGAATGCCTCAAGGTGAACCCAGTATGGATCCTATGTGTGCTGAGGTTACTGCAGTGGTTGATAGTTAGGTGGAAGTCCAAGGAAGAAAGAAGGCCAAGCTTGCAGCTAGTGTTCTAGTTATAAGCTCTTTGCCATCTTCAGTGTGTGCTTCTCCGGATATAGTGCATCATGATATAACTATGGTTGAGAACAAGGATGCTAATAAAGGTCGAAGACAATACATGACTCACAACAAAGTTAGAAAATCTCTAGCTGCTGATACTACTGTTATATTTACAAGCAAAGGTTCTGGGTTTAAGTCTGGAGTTGCTAGTAAGATTGTGGAGAGGCTTGAGGACTCGGATCCTTCTACTCCCTCATTATGATGGTGAATCAAGGGATTTTTTCACTTTTGGTTATTGGATGTTGGTGTTGGTTGCCTTCTCCTTAGGCTTGTTGTTAATGTTTTCCTTTTGTGCAATGGTTTCCCATAATTTTGTTACCAGCTGTGCTGGATTGTATTTCTAATTGGGGTTTGTGTTGTAACTGGTTTTTAACTGGTCATGTACTGATGGCTATATTGGTGTTCAAGGGAGCCTATTCCTTTTGTTTATATATGCCTGTATATCCTAACTTGCTGGCTTCCAGCTTAGTTTTGTTTTGATCTATAAAATTTCTTACATTTGATCAATATATATAATTCAGATTCAATTTCCTAATAAGTGTAATACTGGGAATATTAGCACGAATCCCACTATCTATAATCATACTATACACCTTATTATTGATATGATATCTCGTATGGAAGATATTCTCTCTTTACTGCTCCATGTCATTTTCTTGATCTGAACATTAAGTGTACACCAAAGTATTAACGATTCACCCTTAACCCGATACTCTACATCCCTATCACTATAATTCTCAAATTGTGGCATCTCATCATCTTCACATATGTCACTTTCGGATTCAATCTCTCTTTGATCTTGTAAAATTATGGCTTGCTTTTCTAGACATTGCGAAGCTAAGTGTCCAACTTCTAAACACCTAAAACATTTAATATCATGGTTACGAGTAGGTTGAGTTTTCCTTTTACCTTTAGAATCAACAATGACTTCTTTTTTAACCTTGGAAGGTTTGGCTTTTATGTTAAAGCTACGCTTTGGATATGCAGTCTTTTCTCTTCTATAATTCGACCTCTATGATTAAAAAAACCCAAATTACCTATTTGTCATGTATTACTCTTACATTTCACTTGTCTTTCCACCTTATTAGCCTTATAAACTGTATCTTCTAACTCAACATAATGTTATAATTGAATAATGTTGGCAATATCGTGATCCAGCCCATTAAAAAATCTCATCATTATAGTTTCCATGTTCTCCAATACATTAGCCCTATTCATGAAAATCTTCATCTTTGTATGATAATCATATACTCTTAAACTCATAAGTCAGACTTTGCAACCTTTGATATAACTCATAGTAATAGTGTCCTAGAACAAATCTATTCCTCATAATTGCTTTTATCTCCTCCCAATTATCTATAGGTTTTTCATAATTTCTCCTCCTACCTGAAACAAGTTATTCCCATCAAACTATAACATAATCAGTAACAACAAGTTTTACCTTTTTTCTCCTTTAAATAGTTATGGCAATCAAAAATCAACTCAACCTTCTTCTCCCACTTTAAATAATAACCCCTAAGTTTCTATCCAAATCATCACGATACCCAAAACCTTGATGAAAACCATTAACCCTTTGACTTTTGGGCTACAAAAATCTATTCACATGACCAACTTATGCATGATCATAATCCTTAGTTTTGTCATCTATATTCTCGTCAATAGGTGAAATAATGTGCCTTCATAGCCTTTTAACCTTGGGACTTCCATGATTTATCTCCTCTTGTAAACTAGTTATTTTAGTCTCTTGCCTTTCTAATTTATATAAAAGATCTCCAAACCTTAAAACCATCCTCTTCAATTATTGTTACATGGCTATAAACCTAAAAGCCTAATTGTCCCTCTTTTTTGGCGGTGATGAATCACTTTTCGTAGACGTTGTTAAAATCTAAAAAATCATGTTAGTAGTAAGAAAAATATATTCTCACTCACTTCCTCATGCATTTACACTTAAATAGATGTCAAATCGCTCTTGTTGCACTCAAATATGGCTTCTCATCATAATATACTCACCTTTTTATCTTTTACCACTCGTACTAACCTTTTCAGTTCTTTAAGGAACTAATCTCCAACAACCAAAGAAAAACAACTTAGCAATAAAATGCTTAGTATTTTAGACTTAATAATCATTAAATAAGAAAAACTATGAAGAAAATAAATTACAAGCACAAAAATGCTAAACATTATGATTCATATACGAATGCGATACGAAGATGCGAAAACAAATGCATAAGTAAGAGAACTAATGTAATATTACTCAATTAACCCAAAACTATCTTTAGAATACTAATATTACTGAATATGAAAGTAGCATATAAAAAAAAATTGTGTTGACACAAACTGTCCCATTATGATTCATTTTGTAATTTCAGAATTACCCAAATCTAAGTATGTCTAAATAACATCAAAATTAAGATTTGACACTAAGAAACCAAAAACCCAAAGCATATCTTATTGTATGTGTATATCTCTTAGTTTCTAAATTCAATCTTTTTATAATTTCAAGCCTGCAATATTTTTTTATTTCACTTCTTCTTTTATATGTGTGTATGCACACGCATTACTAACTTTTTTCTTATAGTAACAAAATTCAAAGACTCTTTTATATTACCGTAATCAAATTTGAAGAAATAGTGAAAACAATGACAATGATGTTGAAATTTAAAAAATAGATTAATACAACATGATTATAGAGCTTTGCTCTGATACTAACTGATGTAAACCCAAATGGTAAGAACTCTAGAACCCAAATGCAAGAAAGAACAAACCCAAGAAAGCCAATATCAAATTTGGATGATAAAAGTTCGACATAACGATTATCTAAACTAGGGTGCTAAAACTATTGGAATGAAAACCCTCACTCAATGATTATAAAGAATCATGAACGAGAAATATAAAAAAGACACTACCAAGATAGTTATTTTTTGTTAAGTCAAAATTGTTCAATGAAGAACAAAAAAGAAAAATCAAAGTCTGTATAGAAAAATCTAAATATAAGCTAAATAAATCTATTTATAATAGGTAAAAAGATCTTAAACAAAGCTAGAAAAATAATAAAAGAGTTCTAAATAAAATAGAAAAAAGAATCCTAAATCAATTAGGAAACTAATACAAATCTCGCACAGTAGCTTCTAGACCTTATTACAAGGCTTTCCCGATGCTCAATCTCTATGAAATGTTAAGCATAAATAAAACAAGACTTCTAGAATCTTCTAGTAAAGTTTCAGCCTAATCCAACAGTTAAATTAAAAGTTATGTTTGTTAGCATAAAATTATGCACTAGAAGAAATAAGACCAAAACCATCTCTAGTGTCCTTGAATGATAAGAAAACCTTTCCAAAAAAGCTTGACATTGCCCCTTAGTTTTCTTATAGGACATGGACTACTTGTTGACTTTATTTCCATATTAGATAAGAATTGTTAAGTTGTCAAACTTATCCAATATGAACTTCTTTACTACGATAAATGTTTCTACACACAATAAAGACTCCTAAACTAATATAGAATCAATAAAACACAAGAAAATATTTAATTAATCAAGGCTGCCACATGCTCTATTTGGACAGCCATTATGAAATAATTAGGCCCATGTTATAGTATCAACCCCTTTTGAACATAGATTAAACTGATTAAAATCTGATGGTCACTTGTTGTAGTCCCATTAAAATTCACCTTAGCTCAAATACTTTGAATAAACCTATTAAATCCACTATGAACTTCTTTGCTTTTCATCGTGTAATTGATATAATTGACATTTCTAATTGATTATTTGGTATTGTTATTGTGTTATCAACTAATCCACATCAAATTAATTCAAACTCATTAACTCTATGAATTATTTGAAAAGATATATACCAAGAGTTGCCTAGAGTGGGATGGGAGGTCTATCCAAAGTATTATCGGATTAGAAAATCCAGCGTAAGAATTTTCCTTACTTTTCTTATCCAGGCAAGGCACAGTTACATAAGAAATAAGAAACTAGCCCCCATTTTCAAATCAAATAAATGGTTATCACAACATATCTTATTTTCCCTTGTTACATGCTTACAAATCACAACTTTTCCTACCTGTTTTTCTATGTTTTGCAACCTAGCAAGCAAAGTGATTTAGGTTAGAAAGAGAGAATATTTATGTATGGCATGTGGGAAAGTATTAAATGGCCAACCCTCTGCTTCTTGTGGCCACCACGGCATCAACATATCTTTTTTTGTGTGTATTAGATGGTTTTGCACACAACCATTCAACCACAAAAGATATTGAGAGAAACTTCTGCTTTGCAATTTGCAACATCAAAAGATATTGAGAGAAACTTCTGCTTTGCAATTTGCAACATTCTTCGCTTCTTGTTGGGTTCCATTTTCTGTTTTTTTCCTTTCGTTGGTTAGATTCATCTCAAGGAACCGCCCACCTAATTATC
>Ga0325414_1002750_pt1 | contig 18004 bp, 12 predicted proteins | sample PopdelMetagenome_8_FD_206183 | JGI IMG/M metagenome (GOLD analysis project Ga0325414, IMG submission 206183) | Populus deltoides microbial communities from Bellville, Georgia, United States - Leaf-PdKOR-R3 | ecosystem: Host-associated > Plants > Phyllosphere > Phylloplane/Leaf | place: USA... | reverse complement strand
ATTTTTTTTTTTTTTGCAGAAAAACAAGATGAAAGCGCATGGATTTTTTTTTTATAGCACATGAGAATTGAGATAGGGCAGGCCACCTATCTACCGCCAACTACCAACACTAGTTGTATGACCATTTAACCATCGATTATAAATTGTATGGTACTATAAAAAAAAAGAAGCTAATTACTAACATCAACATCGGGTCTTGTTTTGTGAAAAATAAGACACCGTAGCCCTACAATAACCATAAAAAGTGGCAAAATTAAGCAACAATAAGTAGACATTACTATCCCTCCATGAAAATGCTCAACAAAAGCAGCCCCAACATCTGAAAGGTCCATAGCGTGCTTCAGCTTCTTTCCCAAGTGAGCTGTACGGATTTGGGTCCTCTACGATCGTTAGCTTTGGTGGTGGGGTTTGCCGAGAGAGCTCCATGGAAAGATAGGGTTAGGCAATTATTGGGTCCTCTACTTGGGATTATTAGGCGCTGCCTAATTACAGATCAGAACGTCAACTATAAATCTCCTTGGATGAGATAACTTTTTTATATATAATATTAAATTTAATGATTTTCATTCTAATTACTAAAAATTAAGCTAAAACCCGAATACAGCTTGCTTTTCTCAATCACAGCCGTCCTCGTCCTGGTCCTGTGAAGGTTGCATAGCTGAGAAAGGGTTGTTGGATAGTAATGGTGCATGGCAACATAAAGGCTTTGGTGAATCTTGAGTAACAGCGAACGAGGATGGAAAGCAACAGTCTCCATAAGTCAGAAGCATCCAGCAGCGCTGAGAAAGATAAAACAAAGGAAGAAGAAGCAAAGCTCGGGACATTCAATGACATATTGAGACGGTTGCTAAAAAGATAGCCGGAGAGTCGATAGATTCGGGTCCTGCTTCTTTTTTTAGCCTGCCTTTGCTTCCAAAATCCCGGGTTTTTTCTGATAAATCCGACGTTGGATTTCATCGAATTATTGAATTAATATGGTTATTTGACTAATACACCCGTCCTAATTACAACTTGTTGTATTATATATATATATATATATATATATATATATATATATATAATTATGGTTAGTTAGAGGTGAATAATACACGAATACTCGCTCTTTCCCTCGAGCAGTAACTTAAAAAATGAAAATGCGGCTGAAAACGAAAGGAAGACTATTCAAAACCTATAAAGCATTATCTAATTCCTAGGCACTTTCATGGGATGATATTTTAGTGTTTTTATATATAAAATTTAATAATAAGTTATATGAATGATCAATTATTGACATCTTCTTGTTCACTTGCTAGGATCGGTTTCCTGAGCTTTCTCAATTCAGATTTGGTATTTTGCACGATGGCTCGGCCTTATTTTTATATTATATCAGAATGTGGAAGATTATGCGTTACAAACTTGTTTTTTTTTTTTTCGCACGCTGATCAAGCTGTTGACTTCTTTCACTTGCTCCGTTCTGGAAGGCTGACTGACCCTTAAACTCCACCTCCAACTCCAACTTGGACTTCACCGCCTACAGAAAGTCTCTATCAAAGTTCAAATGGCTAACAGCTTACCACCCACTGGATTGTTTATTGCTGATGACAACCTTCGAACAACAGCGATGCCCCGTTGAATTTTTGAAGTTAATGGCTGTGTTTCGAGCAAACAAGAAACCCAGTGAATTCAAGGGGACCAGCAATTAACTGTAAACCATTTCCTCGTTTTAGTCTATCTTTACTGGGTTGTTGCCATGGAGCATTTATTGACTTTTAGCTGCTTCTACTACTGTAAAGACAACGGGCAAAAATTGTAAATAGCATGTATTACACAATTTCTTCATCATTTTGTTTAATCACACTAGTAATTTGAGAGAGACACCTCTCATTTCTCATTTAGAGGAGGCATATAATTGTAAAGCTTTTTTTTTTTTTCTATCTCTAGCCTTGTGAAGTTGGATTTGCCTTCTTATTTTTTATTACCCAACCCTTGCAGAACTGGAAATCCTCTCTAGGATAGTGGGTGCATGCATCTCCATTACAGACAACAACAACAACGTGAGGTGATCATTTTTAAATAATTCTTTGCAGATGATGACAAACGGCTGTTTTCCAGTCAAACTTGTAATGAAGCCATGTTTTGATCCAAAGACTGCTCCGGTGGCTTTAATTGTCCTCCCCCTGGGGCTGAACGGGGAAAGGCGTATGATATTTTGTAGTGGGTGGCACTGTTTCTTTGACAAATCAAATGAGCTCCTCACTACAACAATTTCTTTACCTTTCCTTCAAAATTCCAATCTTTCGAAACTAAAAGCACTGTCCATCAGTCATCACCGCAATAATCATGATTGTTAAACAGGATAATGATGACTTAAATGCAGACCACCCAGTAGTTGTATAAACGTTTGGGCTTCCCTCGTCCCTCTACAGTGATGTTCATGTCACTAATCATGATAAACCACTAACAAAAAGAATTGCTATGATAGTTTTCAACTTGGGCAATACAATTTCTTTCTACAATACCGTCTGGATTCAAGCTCTTGTTTAATTCTGTTGCTTTCCCTCGAGAGAAAAGTAAAAGTAAAAGCAGCTCAACTCCCTCAATTAGCTCCAATTCTTTCAAAACCAGCCCCCAGAGATCTTTACTGACAAAAGCATCTCCACCGTGTTTCCTCAGTCCACAATACCATCGTCATGAACCTAAGAAACTCACAACCCCTCCTTGAATCAGTAAGGAGAAAAATCAGAGATGATTTACCCATGCCAAAGAATTGAGCCCCACGGTTGAAATTCAGATCAACCACCTCTAAAACCAGCAACCAACACTCTGTTTCCGAGGAAGAAGATTAGGGAGGGATGAGCTGCATCCTCCATTTCGTTGGGTCATGGGTGTATGTGGATATGAAGATGGAACAGATGGATTCTACATTCCTGCTATCCTTCCTAACATGCAATTTGCAGTCCTCCATTATTAGCCAACCATTTTATATATATATATATAAAATCGTTGTATCCGAATCAGGTTACATACAGTTTGAAACCGATCAAATAACCTTTTAATAATTTTAAGATTTGTGACATTCAAATTAATAATTAAAAAAATAAATTTAAATTCTGATTAGTTGGAGATCTTATGAGCAGGCATGTTATCAAACATTGTGGTAGCATTTGACTGGGACAAAAAAATAAAGATAAAATAAGGGAGTAGGTAGACACCTAACACAAGCAACAATTTATTATTATCATATTGACAGTTTAAGAAGCATGTTTGTGATCAGTACACGTCACATTAGACCAGCAGCTATATTGTAGCAAACAGGATGTTGAAAATCGAAGAATTTCAGACAAAATTCCAAGCAACTCGTTGCTTGCTAAACTAACAATCAATCAGGACTCACTTACTGCTAAAAATACAAATCCAACTCTGGTTCGATTAAGCCGTGCGGATTATTCCCATCTTGAATTTGATGAATGCAGCATTGCGGTAAAAAACAAATGCACCTAAAACTATTTATTGCATCCGCAGGCTTATTTTTATCATGAGGGTTATTGCATCTTAGCGAACCATCTCCACTCGCCATCCCTGTTCTTTAAAGAGCAGATAGATATCAATAAACACGAGCCTTCGGCGGGAATGGCTCAATCTCATCATCTAACGTGTTCATGTGAACTGGCCTGTAATCCAGTCGGACCTTCTCATTCTCCCAATAACTGCAAATCAAACAAGCACCACTATGCTATCATAATTGAATAATGAGAGGCTGACTTGGATAGAATCACAATCCACCCATAGAATAACAGCCAGACAAATACTTCTCAAGCTTACATCCTACAATAGATTGAAAAGTAACATGGCACTCTCTTGACATACTGCTGTGAGCATAAAGCTCATGATACAACTTCTCCTGTCACCTCTATAGGTGCTAGTTCCTTTTGCTTTACGTACCAAAGGAATTTTGAGAACAAAGCTCACACCAGTAGAGTTACAATGATAGTATCTGATCATTGATCACATATAAACAACACTTTTGGCAGATATTTTTTTATTAGCACTCCATTTCAACATTCAATTTCTGCTATGATAACAGGAAACCTACATCATAGATTCAGTTAAATATAAACTTTTCTGCTGGCAGGCACAAGATAAGACTTACCCCAGAGTATGCTTCATCCAGTTCTCATCATCTCTTTTCTGCAAAATCAAGCAACTTACTTTTATTGCATTAAAAGGAAGCAAAAAGAAACAATTAACAGAAGAGAGAACCAGACTAACAGTGAAATCTTCACGGGCATGTGCTCCCCTGCTCTCTTTCCGGGCTTCAGCAGAGTGCATAGTTACACAGGCATTTATCAAAAGGTTTTCCAACTCCACAGTCTCAATTAAGTCAGAGTTCCTGTTAAAAGATAAGAGAATTGAAGTTCAAACAACAAAGAAAACGCAATAATTTGATCATCAACGGTGTTAATTGTAACATACCATATTAAACTCCGATCTTTCACTTTCACATCATGAAAGCTTTCCCATGCCTTATCAATCAAGCGACAACCTGCATAAGTACCAGAATAGGAAAAATAAGATAAATATGATCAAAATAAAAATTGCCTAAAGATTATGGCAGTTAATCAAATTGAAGTCAATTAAAAATTTAAAATAGTAGAAAATGAAACTAAAAATCAAGTACTGTGGGATTGGGATTGAGTCTAAGCCCTTCCCTACATGTTTATGTAATAAATAGCTCAATTTTACTATTTATGCAAAAAGGAAAGGGGAAAAGAAAAAAGGAGCAAGGAAAAGCAGGAAAAAATTGGGACACACAACATCCATTAAATGCAGTTATAGGATGGTAAGCTAGACCATAATCAGAGGGTGTCTTCAATAGACCATAATGGTGGTCATATAATGTTCCAGAAAGAGGAAATAGTGATGTTCTCCTTACTATATCACACGGCATCACACTAAACATGACCTTATGAGTTTTAGATTTATAGCAAGCAAAACAGTAGTATATTGGAGTACCCTCTTCCAATGTTTCTTGTGTGCGGAAAACAGCAGCATTGTTCTGCATTGTCCTCTGCATATTGAACCGAATTTGTGAAGTTGAAAGTGATCCATTTGAATTTCTTAGTTTATCCAGCCATGCAATAGTCCTCTCTCCAGCATCCTTTTCCAAAGGTTTCTGTTTCTCACCTGCAAAATAGGAATTTGAGATGTCAAATCCTCATGCCTTTCTGTTTCTTTTTATAGGATACTAAATCTTCACATTCATCTCATTGCTAATTCATCTACAATAATCAAACATTCAACTTGCCTGGTCTATGGATTTCGGCTACTCTATTTGCACAAGCTCGGCCAAACACAACAATGTCAAGAAGAGAATTTGCACCAAGCCGGTTGGCACCATGAACTGAGGCACAGGCTGCCTCTCCAGCAGCCATTAATCCAGGAACAACTGCATCTGGATCGTCACCTTTAATGGTAACTACCTGAAGAAAATATCAGCCCAGAGTTAAAAAGCCGGATACTAAAAATTACATAACAAGCATGAGCGTGATGGAATTTAAAAACAACCGCATTCTCTGATTTCAATAAGAAATTGTAACTTTTCTCATTTAATGTGTTCCATAAAAACATAACAATGGTGCCCGATATTTAGCCATAAAACACCTATTTTTTAAATATCACCTCAATTGATTATTTAGCCTGTTGTTGGTTTATGTTTTTCTAGCATCTTACTAGTGACAGCAACAGAACCCAAAACATGCAATTATCTAACTCACACCTCTCCATGGTAATTTGTGGGAATCCCACCCATATTATAATGCACGGTCGGTAGGACAGGGATGGGTTCCTTTGTAACATCCACACCAGCAAAAATGGCAGCAGTTTCAGAGATACCAGGAAGCCTCTCCTTGAGCACATCTGGGGGCAAGTGATTCAAGTGCAGATATATATGGTCCTTCATAGGTCCTATCAAAACAGTGTGAAAATCGTTCTATATGTTAAATTGAGTATCCATATCGGGAATAGAGCAGGTGCTAACTCTCAATCCTTATATTATAACATAACATGGCAACCTATGGGAGCTTAGCTTCTCACTCAACCATAAGGGTAGATATCCATTGAGGCACAAAAATTGACACAACTTTTGCATGTTTCACCACAAACATGCAACTGCAAACATAAATTAGAAAAGAACAAAAATAGAAACATCACTACTTAAACATATACACCAATCAAGCGAAAAGTATACTGTTCTAGACCAGAACCACTGTTCAAGTCAATTCTTCAGACATAAAAGAATAATAATAAACATACATATAAAATCTGCTAAATGAAAATGAAATTAGAAACATGTAATTCTAATAATCAATCATACCTACACCACGACCCTCCCGAATTTCCATGGTCATGGATCTTGAAACGACATCTCTTGAAGCAAGATCCTTGGCTGTAGGTGCATACCTTTCCATAAATCGCTCACCTTCACTGTTCCTAAGAATCCCACCTTCACCACGAGATCCTACATGTTGCAGATAAAATTAAGAAACAGGCATTGTTTAGTTTGAAACAAACCAGAATCAAAATCAGGTTATTGGAGAAAGTAATCATGCTATATTCATAACATGTGGAAAAAAAAAAACAATATGCAACATATTTTCCATGCGAGCTGAAGAAAGTAGCAACCTTCTGTTATAAGGCACCCCGCTCCATATATGCCTGTAGGATGAAACTGAACAAACTCCAAATCCTGCAGAAGAATAAATGGAGAAGAAAATGAATATCTGATATAAAATTTTTTGTATTTACTCAATTCAGGTATGGGAATCACAGCTAACCTCAAGTGGAACCCCGGCCCGGGCAACCATTGCATTGCCATCTCCAGTGCATGTATGGGCTGAGGTTGCTGAAAAGTATGCTCTACCATATCCCTGAAGAAGCACACAAGGATACAGGTATACTGCAGTAAGAAATCCTTTTCAATTACTTGAAACCAGCAAATATTGTCTACATTATAGTACCCCTGTAGCCAGAATTGTTGAAGCAGCATGGAAGCGATGCAATGTCCCATCTTCCATATTCAGTGCAATCACTCCTTGGCAGCTACCTGTATATCAAAACTCAATAAGCAATCAACTTACAGCATGAGTAACCTCCAAGTATAAAAACAAGTATATACACTGTTTTATCTACTAAAGGGCCCATAAGGGAAGAAGATGAAGAAGGCAAGCATTCAATACAGGTAATAAACAAATGCAATGTAATAAAAAGGGCAACACTTGCATGCAACATCTTGAATGTGACTAAATTCACAATACAACTTATGAGAAGGCAACAATACCAAATTATCCTATGAAAGTTATGAGAGAACCATCAACTAGCCTTATGACAAATCCAATAAGCTAAATGCCCAATATCCCTAGAAACCCATGTCTAAAAGATGTTTCAACCACTTTCTGCAACCATAAATGAGTGATTTTAGTCCACATACAAGTGTTTGGTTGATGGAGGAAGACAAGGTTAACAGGTAGTACTGAAAGACAAATAAAAAATATATATCAAATCCCACACCCCCACCATTGTTGATGTTTTCTATGATTTGGAGAGGTTTAAAGGCTATCACAAATCCTCCAATGTCCTCCCCTCTTTGGAAATAAACCCCAAAACTAGCTCAGAGGGTTCAATCTCTCCCCCTTCCCTTTTCGACCCTCCGAGAAATAGTCTAGAATATAGGGAAATTTGATCCCTTAGGACCATCTTGTTGTGTGCTGTTTTATACCCACCAAGCACAGAAATGTGAATAAAATTGCAAAAGACATGCATAAACATACCATCATTATTCATTAATAGATCCAAAGCAAAATATTCCACAAAAAATTGTGTATTGTGTCTCATAGCTTGGCCATAGAGAGTATGCAAAAGAGCATGCCCAGTTCTGTCAGCAGCACATGCACAACGATATGCCTGCCCACCTAGAAGAATAACCGAACATAAGAAGGCCATTAACATAAAGCACATGACTCTCAATTTAGGTTCCAAACTCTAAGCTGGTCTCATATCACCTTTCCCAAAATCTAAACTTTGACCCCCAAATGCACGCTGATAAATTTTTCCATCTTCTGTTCGAGAAAAAGGTAATCCGTAGTTCTCAAGTTCAATGACTGCTTTTGGTGCCTCCCTACACATGTATTGGATGGCATCCTGATCACCTGTGAAAATATCATAAAAAGTTAATGTTCAAAACAAAAATTTAATCTTGAGCATCACAAAATATAGATCATGCAATGTCCCCTAGCAGAAGCCCCAATACCTCTCAAAATGAAAAGGGGTACACTTCAGCTAGTATATGGGATACCCATGCAATGCCACCAATTTATATTCGACTTTGTAAGAAGATAAGTAAAAAAAGCAGAACAGCCTCACCAATGTAGGAAAATTATTTGCTTCATAGTAAAATTTCAACCTCCCAGATTCAAAATAATGCATGCGCTACAAACAAACGGTTCCTAATCCAATCAAATAACTTACCTAACCAGTCACTTCCCTTGACAGTGTCATACATGTGCCATCTCCAATCATCCTCGGTCATATTTCCCAGAGCAGCATTAATACCACCCTACAGAGTTTAGCACTAAATAGCATATTAGAAAGATATCCATCCAAAGAACAGCTGCCTTCACATAGAAGTGAAGCATCCCACTTGGTGCATACAATGTTTATACCAACAGTAAATAAACCCAATCCAACAGCTAAAATACAATCATAAATTCAAAACAACAAAAAAAGTGGTTCCATGCCCTTATGATCCCGAATTAAGAATCATATAAAGCACAAAAGATAGCACATGCCCTTACATTCCCCATCCCCCATTCACCCGTACTGCTTCCATGATATCACCAACGGTTAAAAATATGAACCTTTTATCAATAGCAAAACTACCCCCTGTGGTTTAGAAGCCCTCACATATCTCAGTAAACATTGTATTCTTCCAATAACGAGAGAATTTATGAAACCAAAAAAGTTGATCCTGCCATCTATCTACACTAACATTATGCATGAATCATAAATTATCAGCTAGAACATAACTCAACCATAAAATCTACAATCACCAATATCTATATTCTACCACCAATCAAGCTGACAGCTTACCTGAGCCGCAACAGTGTGCGATCGAGTGGGAAAAAGCTTGGTAATGCAAGCTGTATTGAATCCATGCTCTGAAAGTCCAATAGCAGCTCTCAAGCCTGCACCGCCTGCTCCTACTACAACCGCATCATAAGTGTGATCCACAACCGTGTATGAGGATCTCCCCCCAATCTACCAAACAATCCATCACGAACTTCATATAATCAGATAATAAAAAATTCAACCTAACTTATCAGGAAAATCAAAATCACAAATGCAGGAGGACAAGCCAAATAAACAATAAACAAATTATAATTATCAAGAGCGTTGCTAATTTTGATTTCCCAACAAACTACCAAACCAACTAGTTTTTGTAAAAGAAAATAAATAAATAAATCTTTAAAATTCGAATTCCTAAAAATTTACAGAAAAAAACCTCGATAGTAGAATCTACACGCACACGCACACGCACAAAAAAAGTAACCCTAATCTAATGCTATCGCATGATATTTTTTTTAAAAAAAACTATTAAAGAAGCTGGAAAATCATAATCAAGTAACACGTGAGCTATCAAAAAAACCCAAGGATTCAGATTGAAGATGAAACGTGAAGTGAAAAGAAGAAGAAACGTACAGAATCGGCAGAGAAAAATCTGGTACTGTGAAATCTGAAAGAGTCATTAGATAATATCTTCGTCGAGGAAGAAGAAGGAAGGCGAAGGCCACGAGCCACGCAGCGCCACATCTCTATTGCCTGCTTGTTAATAATAATAATAATAATAATAATAATGGATAGGATTGAAGAGTGTGAAAGTAAAAGCTTGTTATAAATATATTCTCTGTCTACCTATCTGAGGGAGAGGGGCCGAAAAAAAGGGAGGCAAAGAGAAAAAAAAGCATCTGCTACCCAGTCGCCAGTGTAGTGTACTGACTGCTGATGCTGTGAGGATTTACAGAAATGCCACTCAACTCCGGTTGCATTTAAAAATCGTTAGATACTTGCGTTCGATAATTCGGACTCTTGATATTTAAAAGATGAAGAGAATTACTGATCATTCTTTCTTTATTCCTAAAAACACGCGACGATATTTTGTCATGTCAGGGTTTTAGAAAAATGCTCACAGACAACGCAGAACAGACACCCTCACCGAAAAACTTCCGTTGTTTGAAAATTAAATTTGTGTTGGATCAGGTCACAAACAGGCAAGGCAAGCAATGAAGGCCGAACCACCTAAAAGTGAGATTGGGCCTTCTGGACCTTTTCTCATCTGCTGATGGGCCTAGTGTCCTCACTTCATATTAACAAAAACCTGCGAGGGATTAATGTTTCATTACTGCAAAATACTGTTCTTTTTTTAGTCATGAGATGTTTTACGCTTCGGTTTCTCAGTTTTTTTCTTCTTCTTATTGGTCCTTTAAAATTATTTTGATTCGAGATTGGTCTTGGTGATTTATTTTTATGCTTGCTTATGAGATCTCAGGGTGTCAGAGAAATATACTGTTGTTTAATTAATGCTTGATTTTATAAAATAAAATTCATTCTTATTAATTTAAAAGAATTAGAGTTTATAGACGGAAATTGAAGCTTAGATAAATATTCAAGAAAAGGCAGCTGGAGATTCCTTCCTTAAGGTTACCAAGAGATAAAGGCAGCAGAGCTGAAGGTAAAGTTACATACAGTGCCTTTTCTCTTCTCTCTCTCTCTCTCTTCAAGAAAGAAGTTATTAGAAACCACAACAGCCATAGGATTTTAAGATGATAGATCAGATGGCCATTTTTGAAGCACAGGGCTTATTCTTAAGTGGTAGATATTGTCTAATCGACACTCACTCCTATGCAGGAGATGCCACACTGACTGCTCTAGCAGATAGGATGAAGAAGGACAGAACGATTATGGGAGAGAAGACTCTTGAGAGCTCCGCTATAGAGCATTCTTCGACTAGGGAAATGGGAGAAAGACCTTTCTTTCTTTTTTTTAGGCAGGAAGAGCGAAATGGTCCCTCGATCCTCGGAGAAAAGAAAGATTAGGATACCGCCCTTCTCTCATGACTTCGAAATCGAGAACAAGGCCCACCTCTAAAGTGACGTAGACTCGGTCCCTAACGAAACTAAACTTGTGCAATTTCTATTCGTTCGGTATACCATCGATCCCTCTGGGAAGGTTAAAGTTGAATCATACCCAATCAAAGAATAGCCCTTCGTGACTCTCCCTCTGACCCTGGAGTTCATTGAATTGGACAATTCCTAATAAGCGCTCTAGCTCGAGCTATAGCTTCTTCTCCTGTATGTGGTAGTATCTGCTGCTTGAGTTTATGTAGTCTTTCACGCAATTGCGTGAAGCATCTCGCTTCGCGATGCTACCTGTATATTTATTTTTAGATAAATTGAAATAAATTATAAAGTTTAATTATTAATTAATTTAATATTAAATAATAAAATTAAAAAATAAATAAATTAAAAAATAACATAAAAAATAACTAAGAGATAACATGTTAAACCTGTGATTTAAGTTATAAAACGAGGATAAAATCATAGAAAAAAAAATAAAAACAAATCATAAAATCTAATTTTCAATCAACTCAATATTAAAGGATAAAATTAAGGGGGAAAAGTCAATTAGAAAAAAAAAACTTGAGTTAATCGACTTAACTTGTCAAATTTACTGTCCAAGTTATGAGACTAGGATAACCGTATAAAAAGTAAATAAAAAAAATTATGAAGCTTAATTACCATTGATTTAATGTTGAAAGATGAAATTGAAATTAAAAAATGGATTAGAAAAGGACTAAAAAAACAACCCGGGTCATAAGATGTTAACCTGCTAAATCATTGACCCGAGTCATGAGACATGGATAACCTTATAGAAAGCAAATCAAAATAAATCATGAAACCTATTTCCCAATCAATATAGTGCTGAAAAATAAAATTAAAAAAATAAGTCAATTAGAAAAAAAAACAACTTGATTCAACTAAGTTAACTTGTCAACTCGCAGTTCGGTCATCAAATTAGGATAGCCTTATAAAAAATAAATTTTTAAAAAATAATAAAGCTCAATTCCTAATAAACTTAATGTTTTAGGATGAAATTGAGATTAAAAAAAATAGAAAAAAAAGGAACAAAGAGAGAGAAAAAAACTATTCTAATGAATATTGTTTGTGAGAAGAGGGTACAATAAAATCCCCTCATCTTCTAGTTATTTGTTAACATGCTAAATCTGTGATTCGAGTCATGAGATGAAAATAATCTCATATAAAATAAACTAAAATAAATCATGAAGTTCAATTTTTGATAAATTCAATGTTGAAGGATAAAAATGAGAAATCAATCAATTAAAAAAAGAGAAAAAAACGCAATTCAACCGAGTTGACTTGTCCATTAACTAATGGTTTGGATTATAAGACAGGGATAATTAACCTCATAAAAAGTAAATAGAAAAATAATTATGAAGCTTAATCTCAATAAAATCAGTGTTGAAGGATAAAATTGAGATTGAAAAACAAATATAGAATGGAAAATAAAACTAAAGAGAAAAAAAAATATTCCATAAATAATGTTTTGAATTATCCCTTTTTATTCTAGTTTTTTTTTTTTTTTGTTAATGATAAAATTAACTGCCAATTTATCTCACCTGTTTGGCGGCAACTCGATCGTATAACAAATTAAATAATTGGGAAGTTGAAGATTCAAAAAAAAAAAAAAAAACAGATAGGGTCCAAGCTTCCTCCCACAAAAAGTATTCACTGGTCACAACAAATACGAGGAAATTTATAAAAGAGGCAAACAGGAATTGACGACTCTTCTCGTTCAGTTGCTCTCCAAGAGAGCCCACGTTATAAACTCACGACGCGCAGCCTCATAAATCATAGGGAGAGACCATTCATCCTTTGGCAGATTCATTGACACAAATCCATGCATCATGATTGAGAAAGAACAAAGCGAAACCACCATGGAAAATGAAAGGAAACCTAACAAAGAGGTGGTGGTGGATCATATACGTACGGCTTGATATTGGTGTGAGAGAGAAAAGACTTCCATTCCTCGTGGAAATGATGGTCTTTCTGATACATCGTCATTAAATCTTGGTTGTTGGCCTTATCTTTTTGCATTTTATTCGAGCAAAGCAAACCATGCATTGTTTGCATGGCTTTAAACTTAGAAGAGAGAAGATATAGAATTGATGAAATTATATTCTGCCTTCATTATCTCTTCAACCGTAAGGATTCAAATACAAATATTTTGAGAAGAATAAAAAAATTATTTTACAGGGCAAGATGGATAGCCCAATTCATCATATCTAACATTGTTTAGCACATTATTTTGTGTTTAATTAGTTGCTTTTTTTTTTTATCCATTAATTTACTTGCAAAAACGAGATGAACTAAACTTTGTATTCGACTTGTTTCTGAGGCAACCCGGCCCACACGGAAACGCCTTTTTAATTATTTTGTTTCCCATATATTCAATTGTCTGCAGCAATAATTCAAGGCTTGAGTCACTATCCGCAAACTAAACGGGGCAAGAGAAAGTAAGATCTGCATGGCAATCCGATAATAATGTGGTGTTTTTTAAGACAAATGCTTGATAAATGAGCCAAGATTCGGAAACTATGTTTCTTACAAGTTCTGCGTTGCAGTATCATCAATTATTGAGCTAATTATACGTTACAAGTCACACCTTTTATTGCAATCATCTATTCAGAATCCTCTATCGTTTGCATGTATCCCGAATATGATTGCAGTTTTTGTAAATCTTCCTTGTACTTGTGTTCTTATGAACTGATCAATATTTTCAACATACATGGCGTCCGTTTGCATGTATCCCGAATAGCTAGGAACTGTTTTTCTTTTCCATTTGTTTTCGCCAAGAAGCTAGCCATGAACTCATTCCTTTGCTTTCAATTTTGTTAGAATAAGATAGCATGAATTAGGAAATAATATTTGGGACCTCCAAGTGAAGTCTACAGGACCGCTGAACTGAATCATTGTCTTGTTTACTAATTATTCAATTACTGTTCTTGATTATGAGATAGATGGAAGATTTGATGTTAAGGTTAGCAGTTGTATCTGTCAAACAAAATCTATATATAAATCGCCTAACTGGACATACGAGTTTATAATATTTTTGCTAATAGATTAATCATGAGTGATCGTAAATTATTGAGTATAATAAAAAAGAACACAACAACTCGTGCAACCTTTAATTGTTTACATTATCATTAATTTCAACAAAGAAAAGAAGAAATTAAAGGAGCCAGTTTCTTAACTGGAAAAGAAGGTTAACCACCTGGGTCATGGGACGCTAGCTATAATTTGTAGGGGTCCTACACCTGCTCATAGATATGCATGGGACCAAACAAGAATGCTACTATCAATCAATTTATAACGGGAAATAGGAGAAAAGGGAAACGGGACAGCCTCCCAAACGACAAAGCAGCCTTTGTTTGCTTCAGTCTTCATTCCATCTAGTGCAGTGGTGAGATCCAGAAAGTATAACTTTCCTGGAAAGTCACCGGAGGCCCTGCTGTTCCCTGTTGTATTGGTAATTGTAGGGTCCAAACTAGGTCACCGGGAAGCACCCTATGTTAATATTGATGATGAGGCCTTATGTTTCTGTTACATAAGAGAGAAAAATATGCATTCATAGCCATCTAAGGAGTCCCCACCAGGAAGATTTAAACGATAAGGAAGACATGATAGCCTTTTTTCGGTTTTAGAAGAAAAATATGAATTCATAGCCATCTAGTGATTCCCCACCATGAAGATGAACATCACGTAAAATTTATGAATATAATTTATATTATTTTTAATATATCTTTTTATTTATATTATCTTGTATTTAATTTTATTAGTTAGAATGTAAATGGTGATATTTGAACTCTTAATTATGTAATTATTAAGATTATAATATTATGTAAAATAATTATATTAACTTAAAAACTTAGTTATTAAATGAGATTTTAAAATATAATTTATATTATTATTTAATAAGTTTATGTATTTTTAACTAAAAGTATATTAGAGATTCCACTGGGAATTAAAAAAAAGCATTAATATTTAATCTTGGATTTATTCTCTTAGTTAATTTCATGCATAAGAATTATTTATTATTAATTGTTAAATTTGATTCTTAGTTAGTATTGGATTTATTATTTATTGGTTAGAAATTTCATAAATATAGGAGTTTTATATTATTTTAATTGTGTCTACTTGTTAAAAAAAAAGCTAATTACAGTCAACCAGTTTTGTCAGTTTTTAAACAATTAAAGTACATTCATCGTCCTTATTGATTTTTTTTTTATTTTTTTTTATCAATAACTAAAACAAAATATTGCATCTGGGTTTACATTTTTTACAGCTCTTAATGGATAATATAAAAAAGTACATATGTATTTCAAGAAAAATAATTGTGCTGCAGCTGTTTTTTTTCTTTTTCTTTTTTTAGGAAATGCTGTATCTGATATTGAAAATTAATAAAGTGAAAAACACCGAAGGAAAAACCATATTACAGGCTACATGAATGACTAATTAACTACTCCTCAGTCCCAACATGGAGGGACCAAGGGGAAAAGTAGAATTTACAATGTGGGGAAGAGAGGTGAGGTGGCGTGTTGCGGTCATATAATATTATCCTGGGGTGTACAACAATCTGTTCATGGATCGATAATATCAGCTGCTACATTTATAAAACGTCAAAAGAAACTTGCTAAGCTGTTGGAAAAATCCAAGGGTGCTCTCAAATCTTCCTTCACATGCAGATGAACTTTGTATTGTATCTATATCCAACATACATACATACATGCATGCATACATACATACATACATACAGGGACGACGACACAGAGGGTGACGAACTGATTGGTCTCCGTTTAGAATTCATGATGGCACGCTGCTGTCTAATTTTTTATATGACTGTGTGGTGCTTGACTCTTATTGGCAAGCCTTTAGGAAAATCAACAAAAGGAAAGGCAAAGGCTTGATCGGCACCGACCAATTCCCAATGGAAGTTCAGAACCAAATGGTGAATGAAAACTGCCATTTCAAGTTTTGCCAATTCCGATCCTGCACAGAGTCGCGGTCCTCCCCCAAATGGCATGAAGTAATTACTACTCGCCGCCGCCGCCGCACTCGAACAAGTAGAAGATCCACGAGCATTGTTGTGCTGCTGTCATCACCATTGATAACATAAATAAACGAAAAGGCAAGTTAATTAGCTATAACAGTCGCCGATATATGTGTGTGATTTTATAATAAAAAAAATCTAATTAAAATGAGAAAATATAAGAATTCATATTCTTATAAATAAATAAATAAATAAAAAGAAAGAAAAAGAAAGCAAACACCCTCGTCTTCCTTCTTCGTGGCTAAGATCATTTCAAATTGTCAGCCTACACGTCCATTCATAGGCTTAATAATTTCATGCTGATCCTAATTACCAGTTTCCAAGATTGATATTAGGAAGACATCCTATCGATTAGGCAGTGATTTAGACGTGAACCGGAGGCTAGCTAGGTGGTAGCGATTTGAAGATGAAGGGAGACCTATCTCTCGTAAATAATAAATTAAATTAAAAATTAATAGACTAATAAAAGAACAAGATAAATAAGTATTTGGTAAAATAATTATAGGAAAATAAAGAACTTTCAAGAATTTATTGAGAGGAAATATTTTAAAAAAGTAATGAAAAGAACATATCAAACTCAGTTGTATCAAATCAAGATCATAAGACTTCAAAAGAAAAAAGGCACCAAGGAAAGGAAAACATAAAACTAGTAAAATTCAATTTCTTAGAAGAAAGACAGTTTTTACTTTAATTTTCCTCTGAGAAGACAATTAACGTATGGATATGTGACAGATACCAACAATCCAAAAACCAAAAACACGAGTAGGATTTGATTGTCTCTAGCTCTATTACAAGGGCAGACCACGGGAGCTTTCGGTGTCCAAATGTCATGGAATCAACCCTTGCATTGAACGCTAAAATGGAGATATGTGTAGCCAAAAACCAAACACAGTCAGAACCTTGTTGATGATGCCAAAATCTAAATACGGACAATTGTCAATTACAGTGTCTGAATCTGCATGTTTCACAATTTCCAGTGTAAATTCACAACCAGTTATTATCCAGTAGTACTCTTCTGAAATACTAGGGGAAGCTCCTCTTATATTCATTCATTTCGTGATGATGCATCGGTCCACATTGAATAGAAATGAAGGAATAGTTTTTGAGTGGATTATTACTCGTAAATCTGAATTTAAGTGTTTAGATCATATTTATTACAAAAATGATTTTTGACTTTAAATCATAATACAAGAGTTATTTTTATAAATAATAAGTTAAAATGAAAGTATGTTTGATGAATAAACATACATTAAATTAAACTCATAAGTTAAAATCTAAAATTCAAACTTTTTGTTAAATCAAGTTTTGACTCAGTTTTAATTATAACAAACTCTTGATTTAAATAAAAAATTATTTCTAAAAAAACATATTTATGAATTTTCTATTTGTAAAGGCCATGCTAAACAGAATCTGAGCTTTAGTTTTTTACACATAGTGGTATAGCATGCATATATATATATATATATATATATATATTCGAAGGGTCAGTCGACAGTGTTTTCTTTTTTGTGTATTTTTTTTTTGGGTGTGAGGCTAAAAGGAGCAGTATTGACCATCGAAAAGGGGCAGAGGGAGGCATGCAAATGCAATCACTCGTGCACGTGAGAGGCCCGCATCCACACGGGAGCTTTTAATCACCCCAAAAGGGTGAGATGGGAACCATGTCCTAGCAGGCAAACGCTCTGTTGAATGATGGTGACAGTTCATCACTGGGGGTGACGTCAGAGTGTTGAGATCGTACGTGGTACGTTCCTTCCTCTGCTCTTGCCGCTCACACCTAATCTTT
>Ga0325414_1002749_pt1 | contig 18006 bp, 13 predicted proteins | sample PopdelMetagenome_8_FD_206183 | JGI IMG/M metagenome (GOLD analysis project Ga0325414, IMG submission 206183) | Populus deltoides microbial communities from Bellville, Georgia, United States - Leaf-PdKOR-R3 | ecosystem: Host-associated > Plants > Phyllosphere > Phylloplane/Leaf | place: USA... | reverse complement strand
GATTTGGACCAAGACTTACTTTTTCTTGTCATTTAAAATCTATTTACACTTTTTCATCTTTGAAAACAAATCCATCAATCATTTTCAACCAAGTTATTGTTAATTTAATTTCTCTTGAGTTTTTTTTGTTACCTAGCTTAATTTCCAGATCTAGCTCTCTGTGGATATGACCTCGATCTTACCGAGTTAATTGCTACATCGCACACTCATGCACTTGCGAGTTAAAAAAAAGCCGAACATAAAAAGCGGTCAAGCAGTGATGCAAGATTTTGTTTAATTGTTGATGAAGCTTGAAATGAATCCAGGAGAGAGCAAATGGCCCTTGTTATTAGGTTTGTTGATAGAAGTGGCTTTATACGAGAACCATTTTTGGATATAGTTCATGTCCAAAAAGCTTTCTCAACGATGAAGATTGTTAAAATAAGACTTCATAATCGGATGAAGGATGATTTTCTTGCAAATTATTTAGCTAATAAATATAATATCTTAATATATTTAATTTTTTTTGAAAATCAAAATAATAATAGTGGTATGAATCTTCACCTCGTATTTTCTTGGGTTCTCCTAGTTGTAGGTACTTGCAAGATGTTGAAATTTAAAAGATAAGGAGGCAGGCACATATAGAGGCATATGAGCCACAAATTTAATGACTACAAGCTATTATGTTGAATGATTAATGAACCCGACTTGTCAATTTATTGTACAGAAGTGATTACTCAAAGAGACCCACATTGCTTGAAGTCCATTCCAAACTCCTCGAATAAGTTTTTATTTGTCGACATGAGACAGGCAGGGAAAAGCTCTCAGATATTTTGAAACATGCTAAGAACATGCTAAGAATTTTCTGCTCTTCTTTTTTCTTTTTCTTTTTGCGAATACTGATTGATGTAGACAGAGACCAATCACTTTTCCACCAGGTGCTAAAGGACAACAAGCTATTTGAAGTTTATGATAGACTCAATTATATTGCAATTATTGGTGCAATATAGAAGATTGGTGCATGATTGACAGTTTCATACTTGCAATTTTTTTTATGTTTGAAGAATGGTTTTAGAAAAAAAATTAAAATTTTATTTATTTATTTATTTTAAATTAATATTTTTATATTATTTTAATATATTTATATCAAAAATAATTTTTTTTAAATACAAAAATATTATTTTAATATATGTTTAAACAAAAAAAAAAACTTTAAAATACACCAATTATATATCTTATAAAGCCGCCCTCGATTTTAATGCTTCTGTTAGCCATCATTTGCTTTGAATATTGAGTTTTTTTCCTACACTATCATCGCGAGCAAATTTATTTCTCAAACGAACACTCTCGTTATATCACCAAAATAGTCATTACACGTGGGTTGTGCATTTATTATAAAAAATAATAAATAATAATTGTAATTGTCTACGTACCTACCTGTGGGTTGTGCATGTATTATAAAAATAGTCTCGTTATTTTTCAGAAAATACTTTGTGAATGTAAATTTTTTATCAGATGAACACTCTCAATGAAGTGTAAATTTTTTTATTACTTATCCAATGGTCTCTTCTATGTTATTTTTTCAAATTTTTTAATAAAGTGTAATTTTTTCAATTTCAATGTCGATTTCGCACCCCACATTACGAATGAAGTTTAGAATGTAAAAATGGATAAGAAATCACCATTTGTGGAGAAGATGAGTTTACAGTGTGGGTTGATGGCTGGCTACGGCAGGTTTTGGTGAGAGGAAGTGACTGTGGGTGGCTGGGTTGTGGTAGAGGAATGGAGGCAAGATAATGGTGCCGGTGGAGAGGGCTGTGTTTGTGAGGAAGGGCTGATTCGGCAAGAAAGGGGCTGGATTTTTTGGGCATGAATATTCGGGTTAAATGCTGGACATAATTTATGCCTTGTGTCTTGTGTATTTCTTTCTGGCCCCCGAGCTTTATACACAGTTCTCTATTTATAATTCAAGAATCTCATACAAAAACAAGCTGATTCCTTCTTTAAATTTAAATTTTATTAAAAATATTCATAATATCCATCCCCATAAATCGGAAGTAATAATCATTGGCCAGGAAAAGTGTCTGGGGCTCTGAATTCTCACAACCACGGAGATAGATTCCATAGACAGTTTACATTATATAGAATTATAAATCCATAAGCTTACCAAGATGGATGGTAAGCAACAAGACGTTGTGTAGACGTCTAAATATCGATCATCAGTATCATCATTATATGATTACAAACGAAGCTCCAAGCATGTCTTTGGCTTTATTCAATTAAAGACGAGGTTTCACTGATGTTTAAATTTATGGACTCGGGATTGATGGGGTAAAGATCATGGGCAGATGTAGAGGAATTTCCAATCCATGATTTATCAGATGGAGGAAAGAGGTCTTGTTTGCTGTTTAAACTCTGGTCCATGACCTGCTGATAGTGGCCTTTGAGATGTTTGGAGTGTAAATCATCACCATAAATGCTAGGATCTGAGATCATCTCCTGGATGCTGGTCTGTCCTTCAAGCATGCTCACCACTTCTGACATTGCAGGCCTTAGAGATGGAGATGCATTGGTGCATAAGAGAGCCAATTTGATCATCCTCTCAGCCTCTTCCTTGTTGAATTCAGACTGCAGCTTTGGGTCCACTATCTCCATTAAATTTCCCTTTTTTTGCACTACATGGGCCTGTGAAAGCAAAAGGTAAAGTATTTGCAGAGAGGAGTAGTGCCTAATGCATCATGAATTCAAGAATAGCAACAAGAACAGACTTGTAACTTACCCAGTCAAGAAGACATACGAATTCATTTGTTGTCCTGTAACTCGAATTGCTTCTTCCACTGACAATTTCTAAAGCAACAACTCCAAAACTATAAACATCTGCTTTGTCTGTTAAATAACCCCACAGCGCATATTCTGGAGCCATATATCCTCTGAAATCAGAACCATGCCAGATTAGTGACTCTAACGGAGTATATTGCGATCACTGAATAAAGGAAGCTGCAAATTAAGTCTGATTAAAACTTACATGGTTCCGGCAACACGAGTGCTAATGTGAGTGTTCTCCTCTTCATTGAGCTTAGCTAGTCCAAAGTCTGATATCTTGGCACTTAGATCTTTGTCCAGTAATACATTTGTACATTTGATGTCTCTGTGAACAATCCTGATTGCAGATTCTTCATGGAGAAATGCTAAACCTCTGGCTATTCCAACACATATCTTATATCTTGTTGGCCAATCCAGCATCAGAAAACTTGTTTCTGAACCTGTAGCTAATCCAGTAAAGGAGGTTCACTAAATAAAATGACTTCAACTTTGCTAGTCGATGCTATTATTGAAAAAAGAAGAAGAAGATTTTACTGGAAATTAATCAGATGCCATTATGGTTACCAAAAAGTGCTTTGGCGAGGGAGTTGTTTTCCATGTATTCGTACACCAGAAGCAACTGATCTCCTTCAATACAGCATCCATAAAGCTTTACAAGATTGGGATGCTGTAAACCAGATATCATGCCTATTTCATTCACAAATTCTCGGTTTCCTTGCCTGGATTTAGGAGATAGCTGCTTAACAGCAATGAGAGTTCCATCTGACAATTTACCCTGCATTGAATTTATTGTAGACATTTTGCATGATCAAACAAAAGGTCCAATGATCAACTGGGATAATATGCAAGAGAATATTAGAGTGACAGACCTTGTATACGGAGCCAAATCCACCTTCTCCAATTTTGCCAGCAGAATCAAAATTGTTAGTGGCAGCTCTCAGCTGCCTCAAAGTGAAGGAACCAGTTTTCAGATCTAGCCCCTTGAGATCTGCACATAATTGTTGGTGACACAAGGGAAATGCTTCAACATCATCAATGCGCGGATGTGTTATATTCTAGATGTTTGCGTGTGTAATAGCTGCTAATTAACTAATTAAGGAAAAGGCTTTAGCACGCAGATGATTGATTTCAATGTACCTCGTTCTCTCATGAACTTGTCTCTAAAATAGAATTTCCAACAAATGACACCCATTACCAAGAAAACAAGGAGTAAGGCTGAAGTGACAACTCCAACCACGATAGGTATTTTACTTGCTTCTCCAGGTTCTGAAATTATACAAAGTTACACGTACAAACACAGAAAGCCAATGGGACAATAAATCACTGTAGGGCAGCAGTTCACTTCTCACCTGGACAATAAGTACTCTGGCCTGAAAACGACAAACCATAAAATGCTTCTTAGATGGTATAATGAACTGAGTAGAAGCTTACATAAAGTTAAGATGAAAATCAAAGCCAGGTTCATAAGGAAGAATTTGTTTGTTAATTATGCAACTGGTGGATCTAAGAGGATGATGAGATTTAAACTCATAATGCTTGTTAATTCTAATACCATTGCTCGGTTTTCATTTTAACTTAATTAATAAAGGTCATTGTATATGAATGAAATTCGCAAAGTCAGTGACTTTCAAATGAGATGCTGGGAATATATATATAAAACATGCCTGAGCATACAGTTATTGCAGAAATAATAGGACCGTAATTTCCTCTTTGTGGAATGCAAGTAGTCCCTTTTCCATTCCAGTATAAACGGATCTCCAAGGTATTGTCTGTCACATTGGCTTTGAATTCTATAGAATAAGTTTTGTTAGATCCTTTAGCTGCCTCCTTGATATTAAAATCTTTTATCTCTAGTTTCCCCTGGAAAACAAATCCCAAGTTAAAAGGATCTTTTTGAAAGAAAGAAAAAATCATCTTTTTGGATAATTTAATCTCAATTACCTGAATATAAATGTCAAAAAAGCGTTTTCCAACTCTTTTGTACGATTCGTCATCTGTGAATTGTATCTCAGCAAAGTCGAGTTTAACAGTGTACATCCCATTTTCTAGACAATATCCATAATAAGTGAGAGAGATGGCAGCTCTGCGTGCTGTAGAATACACCGTATCCGTTGGGAAATAAGAGTAGTTTGAAGGAAGTGTATATCCGGGGCCTTGGCCATCATCATCCATAAAATCTCCTGTGTTGCTGAATCCCCAGTTTGATCCTTCTTTGGAATAAATCGTAGCAGCATCAGTGCTTTCAAAGCTTCTGTCACCTTCATACAAGATACTCTCACTGGTTAAATCCGGTCCACCGCAGTTTATATGGAATGAACGATAACCTGCAATACGTCAAATTAGTACACCAATCTACAATGCTCAAATCAGTACACCATTAGAACAGTTGCAAATATTCTTCTCATATCGTAGGGGCTATTACGTCAAGTGTTGAAATTTTTGGATCCCTTTGCTCTACAACAAGAGCTATTACTCTACTATATAGCTTCAAATCGATTAGTCATTGGCTAATACTTTTCCAAGTGGCTTGTCACAATCAGTGTTCCACTCGAGTCGATGGAGGCTGTTCTATCAACCTTTGGTTTCCGATTAGTGATATTGAGGTGAAAACGTGAGGAGGCCATGTTTTGGTTACAGATAAATCCTTACTTGTCCAACGAAACTGAGAATGAATACATCCTTAATAGATCTGTGTGCAGAATAGAATGTAGAATTAAGGCAAAAAAATCTACATTGAAATTAGTACTCGTGCTCAAATAAATACACAGACACTGATATTATCGTAGATTACTGATTTCGGTATGTTGATAAATTTGAAACAGAAGTGCTTTGATTTTAAAGAACTTCGTTACTTCTCATTTAAGGAGGGAAAAGAATATCATACTTTTGGGGCACTCATGTATGCTTGAGCATGGAAGAAGTCCGCTTCTGTAAGACATGGAAATTTTAGTAAGAATTTCAAATGGTTCTGCAAACTGCAATATAAGAATCAGATATCAAAACTTTATCATATTATTAGCATTATTTCACCACCATAAAAAATATCATACTATTCAAGTAAAATATTCATTTTATGTTTGCTCATTGAGAAAATCGGTGCATGGCTGTTCCCTCTTCATGAGTGTTTGTGCTTATATCTTGGGGTAAATGAATAATAAAGCATGTCACATTCTTATGTTCTTCATTCATTCATTCATTCAGCATTAATCAACAACGTATATAATTGATGATTTCTATTGGTATTTTTGCAAGCAGTTTACATAACATGATCTAAATTAAAAAGTTCAAAATGCACAAGTTAGCATATATATGTTTCACTCCTACCTGCATTTAAAAACATATAAAATTTGCATAACTGATTTGAAATAGTAAAAATATTTTGAGCATAAAAGCTACAAGGACATGGCCTGGTATATCTGATCCTAGGATACCAAGTTTGTGCTGAGAAAGAAAATCTGGATAGGATTTAAAGATATAAATATAAATTGCAGATTTAACTCCAAAGATATTCTGTTATAATCCTGCTTAAATGTATAATGTATTTTTCCCCCTGAAAACTATATATGAACATGACATGGTTTATATGATTAGCAGCATATTCTGTTAACGCAGGTTCCACCATTAGCAAAGATGTTTTAGTCTACGGGGGTGAGTTTTTATAAGGGATATTTACCTGCCTGTAAGCATTTAAGAAATCCCTTTAAAATATCCGAAAAGGGAATTTTGAAATTTTATCCTGCAAGAGCTCCATTTCCAAATTAAGGTTATCCATAGGGACCTCATTTCATCCTAGATTTCTGCTAAGCATAAATACACCTCTTTTAGGTTGTATCAGTTGTGGTTCTTTTTCCTTGGAACAAGATTATTGGACTTGGTATGACAACTACCAGATTGGATCTCCAACAACATGAAATACCAAAAATATCGCTCTCCAGAGTGTATAAGAGGAGCCTTACAAGTTATTCTTGATGAATGAACTCCTGTACGTGTTTATATCCCTGGTTTATAGATTCAAATCATTAAGTTTCGCACCAACCAGGAATATCCCAAATTTAAGAACATAGATATCCTTACAGGGCATCTTGATAGCTTGGCAGCCATGAAAAGTTATTGTAGGAAACATCACTGCAAGAAGCCAAGGGAATCATAAATATGAATATGAACCTCAACAAAATTAATAATAAGTGGAACAAATGAAATGCTAAGCAAGATTAAAAAAAACCACATATTTTCAGAAACTAGGCTTTCGTTGAGGCCCTATATATGGCATGAATATATATGTAGCCTTAGATTATCAAGATTCACTCAGAAGACCACTTTATAAATATTAATGGTTGATCAATCATCAGCAGTTATATCTTCACAAGAGAGCAGAGAAGTTGAACAGAATACCTAAACTGAAATAACTGAAACCAGTGATACATTTCAGAGACATACGTACATATTTTTGCCTTTTTTGAGAAATGAGTCTGGGACACTTCCAGTCAGATTGTTTCCACTCAAAAACCTGGTTTTCAAAAGCCAGATAGATTCTTTCAGCATAATTCACTCCATCCATGGTCAGATTTCAAATATTCAAATTTAAATACTTACATAAATTTATGTGTTTTTGCATTTCGAAGGAATTTCTCCTTCCAACTTGTTGAAAGTTAAATCCCTGCAAAAGATTACAGTAAAAGACTTTCCAACTTTAGTTTTCAGAATATCCCTTGCACCTTTGTAAGTAGTTTTGCAATAGACAAGCTGGAGCTTCTGCGAAATGCAAATACCTGCATTATTTTTATTTAGGTTTCATTTGGTTCATGGTTAAACACAAACCAAGTTAAATGTCAAGGATGTAAAAGTGTGTAGAATGTTAGGAAGAAAGTTTAGAGATAAGATTCTAAATGTTGAAAGTAAACTAATTGCTGGAAATTAGTTGAACCGGTTGACCGGTTGAGACAGAGCGACTGGTTGGATTAAATGAATCAGTTGACCGGTTTGAAAGATGGTCAACCAGTTTAGTCGGTAGAATACAATTCCTGTTCAGATTAGGATTTCCTTGTATTAGTTTAATTCCTTGATTGTTTAGGACTTTATACCAATAAAAAGGCTTGTAATTCATCATTATTATAAGTACAGAAAGAGAGAGAATAACTAAGAGAGCTTAAAGAGAACCACTTAATAAAAATATCCCTTCCTCTGAAGCTTCTTCTTGTTCTTGAGTTTTTAGCCTTGCATTATTGTGTTGATCTTATAACACACCTGTTTGACTTCCAATAAGTGATTTCAGATCTTAGGTTTGATTATTTGACATGGTCTATCCAAACTTTTCACTTTAATTAGGTTGACAAAGGACAACTATGAAACTTGATGTATTCGAGTAAAAACTTGGTTAGATTCCCAAGATGTATAAGAGACAGTTGAAAAAGGCTTTGAGGAGCCTATAGATGGAGCAACGTTGACTTCAACCTAGAGGAAGGTCATGCAAAAGGCATGAAGAAAGAATCAATAAGCACTTACAATCACCCACCACTGTCTGGATGATGCCATTTTTAAGATAGTGGCCTAGGCAACCACCACCAAGCATGGATGTGAAGTTTTGCAAGAATTAAATCAAGAAGTTAATAAGGCAAGAAAGGTACGTTTCCAAAAGCTATGTGGTGACTTTGAAAAGTTACATATGCTTAAATCAGAGAATATTTCAGAATACTTTGCAAGAGTATTGACCATATACAATCAAATGAAGAGGTATAAAGAGAAGATGGAAGAGACACGTGTGGTAGAGAAGATCCTACTCTCACTATGAAAGAAGTTCTATTATATGGTTATCGCGATAGAGGAATAGCAAAATATGGATGCTCTCTCAATACAAGGTCTCATAGGGAAATTACAAGCCCATGAGGAAAAAGTCAATAAGATTTAAAAGGATGTGAGTGCACAAGCACTTATTTCAAAGCAAGATAATTCTGGATTTTTCCAAGGGGGTAGAGAATGTTGACAAAGCAAAAGAAAAGGAGTAAGAGACAGATTTGGAAAAAGAAGGTCGAGGCAGCTTCAACAGGTAAATCGCTCGACCATAAAAAACAAATTAGTCGATCGGTTACACTAATAATGGCAATCCAAGATCTAGGTTTGACAAATCAAAAGTTAAATACATTATTGTCAAAAAGCAATCATTGTACTAGGGATTGCTAGAGTCCAACCAAGAGGGTTGAGGAGAATGCAAATCTTATAATAGAAGAAAAGAAGCAAGCCACTCTACTATAAGTGCATAATGAGAGAATACAAGACAAATAGAACAGATGGTATTTAAAAAATAGAGCTAGCAACCACATGTGTGAAGACAAAGACAAGTTCATAAAGCTTGATGAAGCAATGTCAACTTTGCGGATCATTTAAAAGTTGTCATCAAAGGAAAAGGTAGAATTTTAATTAAATTGAAATATTGAAGTAATCAATTTATTGATGATGTTTATTATATACCAATGGTGAAAAACAACATATTGAGCTTAGGACAATTGTTGAAGAATGGGTATGAGATAAAGATGAAATATCGTACTTTGACATTACTTAATACTAAAGAAGCTATGATTGTAAAGGTAGCCACGACAAAGAATATAATGTTCTTGCTAAACATAGAGACAGATGTGCCTAAATGCTTAAATACATGTGTGAAGGATGAAACTTGACTTTGACATATAAGACTTGGGCATGTAAACTGTCATATCTTGAAAATGATGACACAAAAGAAGATGTTGAAAGGTCTACCATTCATTATACATCCAAATCAATTATGTGAATGATGTTTAGTGGGCTAGCAATTTCATAAAAGTTTTCTAAAGAAATCTACATTAAGAGGAAGTTAACCCTTATAAGAAATACATGTCGATGTTTATGGTCTTATCAAACCATGTTTATTTGGTAAAAATTTATATTTTTTATTTATGATTATAGTAGAACAACTTAGGTATACTTGTTAAAAGAAAAGTCTAATGTTTTTAGTTGTTTTAAGTAGTTTAAGACATTAATTGAAAAAAATGGTTGTTCTATAAAATCACTTAAGATAGATATGAGGTGAATTTTATTCTTATGATTTTAATGAGTTTTGTGAAGATCATGATATTAAGAGACTCCTAACAGTGCCTAGATCTCCACAACAAAATAGTATGGTGAATAGAAAGAATAGAAGCATCCTCAACATAGCAAAAAGCATGCTTAAAACCAAGAAGATGCCTAAAGAGTTTTGAGTCGAAGCTATAGATTGTGTTATCTTCTTTTTAAATAGGTGTCCTATTAAAGGCTTGAATGCCATAACTTCATAAAAAGTATGGAGTGGAAGATAGCCAAGTGTTTCTCACTTGAAAGTTTTTGGGAGCATTGGTTATGTGCATATAGATTATCAAGTAAGAACCAAGCTAGATGACAAGAGTAAAAAGATGATCTTTGTGGGCTATGATCAAAAGTCCAAAGAATATAAGCTTTACAGCCCTAATAAAAGAAATATGGTGATTAGTAGAGATGTTAAGTTTAATGAAAATGGAGCATGTTATTGGAAGATAAATGATGGTGAGTAATATGACTTCTTACTGATTCTTGATGAATAGGAGAAAAGATATGAAGATCATCAAGAACCTATAGTCACACCTCTACAAACACCAACGAGCTGAACTTGTCCTTGTTCTTCTTCCTCTAGTGGAAGCTCAAGTAGTGACTCTCCCCCAAGTCCACCAAGAAAGATGAGGAGCTTGATGACTTATATGAGTTAACCAATCCTATTGATTATATAAAACTATATTGTCACTTTGCTACATTTAATCCTATAGTGTTTGAAGAAGCACTAAATGATATATAATGAAGAATTATTATGGATAAGGAGATTTCCTTAATTGAGAAGAATGACACATGTAGATTGGTTCCTAGACCAAATAGGAAAAGCTAATAGGTGTCAAGTGAATCTGCAAAGAAAAGAAGATCGTCAAAGTAGAGGTGAAGAGTTACAAGGCAAGGTTAGTGATAAAAGGCTATAGGTAAGAGCATGAGATTGACTAGGATGAGGTATTTGCCCTCGTTGTTAGATTGAAGACCATTCGATTAATTATTGTCATTGTTGCCCAACATAAAAGAAGAATTTATCAAATATATGTCAAATTAACCTCAATGGTTTTCTTGAGAAAGAGATCTACATTAAGCAACCTATGAGTTATGAAGTAAAGGGACATGAAAATAAGGTTTTAAAATTGAACAAAGTCTTGTATGGATTAAAGCCCCAAGGGCTTCCGATAGTCGCATTGATGGCTATTTCTTAGAAAGTGGATTTGTTAAATTCCCTAATGAATATGATATCTATGTAAAGATCAAAGAAAATGGTGATACTCTTATTGTATGTTTGTATGTAAATGACATAATCTTTATTGCAAATAATCCAATGATGTTTGAAGACTTTAAACAAGCAATGACCAAGGAGTTTGAGATGACGTATATTAGTCTCATGGCCTACTACTTAGGGATTGATATCAAACAAGAAAAAGATTGAATCTTTATAAATTAGGAGAAGTTTGTAAGAGAGGTTCTTAAGAAGCTCAAGGTGGAGGATTGTACAAAAATAAATACTCCAGTTGAGTATGGAGTAAAGATGTCAAATAATGATGAAGATGAGATGATAAACTTTACAACATTCAAAAGCCTAGTTGGGAGTTTGAGATATTTGGCATGCATTCATCCGACTATTTTTTTTTAGTATGACTTGTAAGAAGGTTTATGAGGACACCTACCATAACACACTTCAAAGCTTTTAAGTGAATTCTTTGGTATATCAAAGGTGTTGTTGATTTTGACTTATTTTATGATTATTCTAATAGCTTTGAACTTAAAAGATTATAGTAATAGTGATTGGGCTAGAGATGTAGATGATAGAAATAGCATTATGAGTTTTTTTTTCTACATGGGAGATACAACATTCACATGGAATTCAAAGAAGTAATCTATAGTAATTTTGTTAACACGTGAAGATGAATATGTAGCTACTACAACATGTCATTGTCATTCCATATAGCTAAGGAGATTATTGAAGGAATTGTGAATGTCATAAGAGAAGCTTACTGAAATTTATGTGAATAACTCATTAGTTATTGCATTGACAAAGAATCTAATATTTCATGATAAAAGTAAACATATTGACATAAAAATTCATTATCTACAAGATTGCATTACTATATTGATCCTATACCACACATGCATTACAAGATTGCATTACTGTATTGAGAATAACTAAAAGAACATAGAGAGACACATTAAACAAAAAGTTTTCCTTCCTTTTAATTTTCTTCTTGTTCTTGAGTTTTTGATCTTGCATTGATCCTATACCACACATGTTTTACTTTCAACACTAAACCACAATTTTCTTTTCAAAATCTTTGTAATACAAGAAGATAAAATTGTTCAGCAATTTCTTTCCATTTAGTGAATAGGAGTGACAGAGAGGATAAACTTGAGGAGATGATAGTCCCAGACCAGGAAAAAAAAGAATTTGATGAAATGGGGGGGCGATTATTAAGTGAATACCCTTTAGGCCACTTGTAGCACTTTAGCCGATGCATGCAACCAGGGTTGGATTGAAATAGGTCCTGATTCTAATTAATCTCCAGTAGGCTGAGTAACTTGATCAACGAAATGCAATAGACCACCTACGAGAATTTGATGGTGGTTTCTTAAAGAAACAGAATGGAATTTCAGAGGTGCAAAGGGTATCGGGATTGTGCTTCAAGAAACTATATATTTATGTACGAGTGTTGGTCTGAGAAACATGTTTCATGAATTAAGCCCTTTTCAGTGTAGTAAATATGATTCACAGGCAATTATCAATAGGGGGGAAAAAATGATCACAGGACTGTTGGTCATGGTGGCTGGCTATAGTCCGGAAGAGCAATTGGTTAGGATAGAGAGTATAGTCGTATGGAGCTCTCTCAAACTTTCTGCTATGAGAATTAATGCCAGATGTCTCGTAGTAGATGGTTAGTGTATTAGAATTTCAAACCCATCAGTAACATATCCCGACGAATAGATTTCTGCTTGTTTCTTACCTTTGAGCAAGTTATGAGAGGATTTCCGTAGAAATTTGCTTCCCATACAGTGCATGGAGATCATAACCAGGTAGTGAGGCAAATTTTGCGGTGTTATTAAAATATATTCATGTTTTTAACTTGTATCACATTGCAGCACATATAAAGTAATGAGTGAAGGTGTTAAGACTTACAGCGTTGTCAGAGAACCCGATGTCCACACATCTCTTGGGATCACTCCAGTTAAATTGATGTTTCGCAAAACCCTTCAAAGAAATTAAAGATAGGCTTAATTAGTTCTCAATAGAACATGTTCTCAAGTTTATTTTAGACATTTTACGGACAGTTGACGAACAATTTTTTCACTATGGGAGGGATGTTGGTTAAATTAAACTCTGGTCCAGACATATCAGTGATCCTCCTGTACATTGAAAAGAAAAGAATGTGTTATAGTTCCCTTTATTCTTTCTGTCTTCTTCAAAGAGGAAACACCAAAATTATTGTATTTATATATTGCTATGCATCTGAGGAAGTAGTTTGACTCACAAGTCTGTCAACTTCTCTAAAGAAAGAATGGCAGGAGGTATGGGCCCTTCTAGTCCACTTGCGTATAATTCACTTCGTTAGTCCAAAGAGGAAAAACAAAATATCAGATTGTGCAACATGTAGCAGAGAAATGAAAATCTCATGCAGATAAAGATCCTCACAGTCTATCAAGATTACTCCAGTTACCAATGAAATCAGGTATTCTGCCACTAAGATTATTATCACTTGCACGACTGCACATTGCAAAACCAAATTAAGGAAACCAGATGCTATTGAATTATCAAAAACTGCATGTGTTTAAAGAAGAAAGGAATTGATTGCTTACAAATTAGTCAAGTTTAGATTAGCGAGAGTCTCTGGCAAGGTTCCCTCCAACTGATTGGAGGAAAGTATCCTGCAACCATTAATTCATAGCACAGCATCAAAGATTGCAACTAAAATGCCTAGCTTGCGTTGGTTTAATAATGATGAGCAGGTGACAAGATTACCAAGCTGAGAAGGAATAGTACCAGAAAACTGATTTGCTTCAAGGGACCTTCATGTATTTGTATTTGATTAATTGACAAAAATAAAATTAGTGAACAAAGTAAGCTAGCATTGTCAAAAACAGAAACAGAAAACAAAACAAACGATAAATCTGCAGAACATATATTTATGACTTCAATACATACAAGTAAGTCAGGCTACGAAAACTTCCCAAGTACTGAGGAATATTTCCTGACAAGCGATTGGATGTAAGTGAGCTGCATGCATAAAATGTTATCTAGTTATGGTGAATTCTGCCTTGTGTATGAACTGGTAAGCAAAGATGAGGTGAATGAACTTACAGGTATGTCAAATGTTTCATTGAAGCCCATTCCTCAGGAATATTGCCAGAAATGTAGTTGCGAGTTAGGTCACTGTGACAGATAATATAGTTGTTTAGCATCAATATATACCTGAGAATTTAACTTGTTCAACTTTATAAAACGTCAAGTAGACATTGCTTTGGAGTATAAACCTTGCTTGTTGAAAGTAAAGTTTCTTTTACAACATAGTAAACCTAAACATTATTTTTCAAGATTTACTATATTTTTTTAGTTAATTTAGAATTCTTTAACCTATTAATGTATATATAACTCTTTAATTATTTTTCTTAGTATACAAATAGCTTTAAGAGTTGTAATATTGAGTTTTTAATTATTAAAATTCTTAGAAAGAAATTATTCAATAATAAAACAATGAATTAAGATTTATGTGTGATCATGTCTTTAAAAAATTATATATATATTTTTTATTCTTATTTGTTAGGTTCAGCTACATCAAATATGCTTCTTCTTTTTTATTATTATTAAGGTATTTCCATTCCACAATTTATAAATTAGTCGATAAAAATTACTTTGAGATTCTAAAATCAATACACATAGAAACACAAATAAAATATATCCTGAAAAGGTTCTTACAGAATTTCAAGATATGCAAGGTTGGCCATTTCAGCCGGAAGCTCGCCTGGAAGACTGAGCGTTTTTAGATATCTGTTATTGAAAGAGAAAAACACCATTAGTACATAAACTCAACTTTAAGATTAGATGATTGGAAAACAAACTCAAAACTACTTGTGCTGTAAAGTATATAAGTCCCTTCATCACTTAAGCAAATTATTAGTGGAAACTGCAAATAAAAACAGCTTAATTAAGAGCTGAAAAACTACAACCCTCGAAGGGTTGGCGTCATAACATTTCAGATTTAAAATTTAAACAATTAATTTTCATCCAATACCAAACACAACTTTAAGATTAGAGATATTTTCAGACAATTAATTTAAACATAGGAGCAATGTATCCAATCTATTTATTTTAACATCAAGTATTCAAATAAACATAGAAGACAAAAAAAAATTAAAAAAAAAAAAGAAGAAGAAGAAAAATCTTACAGTGACGTGATATGACAATAACCATCATTATTGAGGTTGAGGGTGCAATTGCACATGACGGTGCTACTGGCTTCTGAATCTTTCGACAGATTCATATCGTGCAGAGTTCCTGGTTGGTTGCAAGCATCGCCCACCTCGAAGGGTTGCCCACCCGGTGTCAGTGTCTTGCCAATTTGTCTTAACGCCGTCACTAGTTCAAGGATCATGCATCCACGGAAAAATTTATCAAAATATCCATATCCATAACATAACATCGGTTAATATTAACTGATCATATCACCCCAAAAAAAAAAACTAATAGTTTTCAAGTGGTATTCTAACACAATAAAATGGTGGGAATCTTGAGCACAAATCCAGTAAAAATAGATATAAATAATGAAAATATATAAATAAAGTAAACGGATTGTATATTAACTCCAGAATTTAATTATAAATAATTCAAAGTTCTCCTTTTCAATTTGTTGCATGTATTTTAGGAGAATTGGAAATCAAAAACACTTTTTTATTAACTCGTTTATATGTTTTAATTTTTTAATCCCACTTATTATTTTAAATTAATTTTGTTTGTTTACTCTTAATATCAAATACGTATTGTTTGTTTTTCTTTTAATATTGGATCCAAAATTGTAAAAGCAATTTTATATTTCATAGATGTATGGCCATATTGTGGCTATCAAATGAGTAGCAACCTTGTTTTCAACAGCCATTTCGGTTTAAAAAGATAAGAGGTGTGATTCGACAAGTGTGTTTTGGAGCCCCATTTATTTTTTATTTTAAAAGTTTTTAAAAAATTATTATTATTTTATGTTTTTATATCATTTTAATATAATAATGTCAAAAATAATTTTAAAAAAATATTATTTTAATACATAAAAAAAACAACTTGAAAAATCTAATATTCCGAATTCAGGGTTTTTCTCTATATGATCTGTAATTCTTTTTTAAGGATAATCCATGCCCACCGTAATGTTAAAAATGAACATGGTCACTCCGTCTGTTTCCGTTAACAATTATATTAGTAGTAGCATAGTATTTATTTACCATCAGTACTCGAGGACAAATGTCATAACATGATTAAATGCAAGATAAATTACCTTGAATATCATGTATTCCTGTAGTTTGTATATATAACTTCACTTAACATTCCATATTTTTGGAATTTTTTTTATAAAGATAAAAGCTATTTTATGACCACATTACAACTTTGTTTAATTAAAAAAAAATATATGTATGTTTGAGATACATAAAAAATAAAAGACTAAAAAAGTTAAAACAAGAAACTAAATTTAATTTTTAAAAAAAATACATGAGTGGAGTATACCCATTGGTGTTGGACCAAAATTTATGATCATAAGCCAAATTCCAGATTATAATTGAATCATGATTATGCAGCAAGATATACAAAGAGAGAAGAACGAATTAGTGAGCATGACTCCATTTTATTTGATGAAAACCTACAAAATTAACTTATATTAATAAAATCATTTAGAAATTAGAAATCTCCATTGATGGATAGCACGCACTACAAATTTATAACCAACCAATTTTTTCTCAATTAGAATTTGCAAAATCAAACATTAAATCATCAAAATTAAGTTTTATTTACTCAAATTATTATGTAAAAAATAATAATTTTTGGTGTTTACATTGGGTTCAAATCAAACCCAATCAACTATAGAAAAGTTAGGATTTCTCTTTTAGATATGACAAATATTAACAAAATATTTAACATTTAATTTGTTCAAGTTTTGAAATATATATGTGTGTGGGGGGGGGGGGGGGAAGTTTCAATGGAAAAATCATAGGATTAGGGTTAAATTTCATGTATAAAATTTTTTTCCTTTCACTACAAGATTTAACAATTTTATCGATGGAATTTTTTCGTTGGCGTAAGATACATATTCTGTCGGTAATTAATTTACTGACAAAATCACCGACGGAAATGATCCATCGGTAAATCTTTCATCGGTAATTTTTTATCCTTCGGTAAATCCGTTGGTAATAAAAAAATAAAATTACCCGCTTTATTTCGTCGATATATCCCTTGGTAATAATGTTTTTATTACCAACGGATTTACCAACGGATATACCGACGGAAATTCCATCGGTAATTCCGTCGGTAATTATTGAAAAACATTTAAAAAAAATTATTTTATAAATTTATAAAATAATTAAATTAACATAAATCAACACTGTATAATATATACTCAAAATGCTTGGGAAAAAAAAAAGAAAATCAACTCAAACAAATTTGCAACATAAATAAAATGAAAAAATAAATTCAACTAAAAAAATTCATATGAAAAAAATGAAGTTGCAATTGCTAAAAATTTAAAAATCCTATAAATAAATCAACTAAAAATTGGTCTCATATGAAAAAAAAAATCTCACAACAACATTTATACAATTATTAAGAACAAAAACAATTAAAAATAAAATAAAAAACAAATATAGTGAAAAAAATCATGAAAAAAGAAGAAAAAAGAAAAATCTTACCTTAATGTAGTTGCAAGTGAAGCTAAGGAGAGAAAAAAAATTTTCATAAAGCATATTAATTAAAAAAAACTAAGAGGATAGAAGAAGAAAGAAGAAGAAAACATACCCGAGCATGGAGAAAAAGAGAAGGAGATGAGGAGAGAAAAGAAGAGAAAGAAATAGATATTGATGTTTTATACATATAGTGAACAAGAAGAAGAAGAAGAAGAA
>Ga0325414_1002748_pt1 | contig 18013 bp, 10 predicted proteins | sample PopdelMetagenome_8_FD_206183 | JGI IMG/M metagenome (GOLD analysis project Ga0325414, IMG submission 206183) | Populus deltoides microbial communities from Bellville, Georgia, United States - Leaf-PdKOR-R3 | ecosystem: Host-associated > Plants > Phyllosphere > Phylloplane/Leaf | place: USA... | reverse complement strand
TATGTGATGCCTGTTATTGTTGTTACTGGATCTTTCAGGATTTGTAGCGATATGGGACATAGAAAATATTCAGGAATTTCTATATCAGCCATGATAATCAACAACAACAAATTAAAAAAAAAAAAAAAACCCTAAGGAATTAACAAGTTAATTAGCAATGGGACTTAATCAAATTTTTCTGTCTAAAAGTGATATTTGTTTTTGGAGGATTTAGAGCAATGGAGAAAATTTTATTTTTTTTAATTTTAGGGATGCAGCTAGCATATTTAATAGTAAGGTTTGAAAGCATTCAGATAGATAATTCTAGAAACCAAGATTTAATGCTCTTTTTTTTTTTATTTTTTTCCCTGGTTTACAAGTCTTACTTTTCTTGCTTTCGCCTTTCCATGGTCAAAGCACTAACACATAAAAACACGTTGGCAAGAATTTTCTTCTAGGAGCCAACCAAAGTGGTGCCACTTGGCACAAAATGAGTGGGTAAATAACGATGATGGCCCCACCATTCAAGGGGCAAAAACTAGTGACGGGGGCAAAAAGATAGAGAAGTGCACGTCTCGAGACTGAGGAATAGTTTTTGAGGGTTGAAAATGAGAATGAGGGCAAAGTTTGTGGGCGCCTGGCATCGACTGCATGCCGTGATTCTGTGGGTAAAGAGACGAGAGAAGAGAAGAAGAAAATACAACAGAGGCCGTAAGCAGTTGCTCGCTTGTGTTCATGCATTCAACCTTTGGCTTTGAGTTGACCATCCTATTGTTTTTAAGCACTATTTTCCATGGCTGAGTTAATCTGATCCGCTAATTATTCTAATTAACCAGACGACTGAGTTATTTTGTTGCTCTATGTTTTTTTCTTTTTCATATAATTAAAAATTATGATAATGAATTAGTGCCACTCCTCTCCTCAAGGATAGTTATAGCAAGATAGTTATTAATAACTTTATAATATCCTCTTCTCATAAATAGGACATAATTAGCTCATCATTAATGATTAAACCGCCATGGAATTAATTAGTATTAATAGTTATAGTTCACGTGATAACAAAAACGTATTAACATAATAGATTGAATTAGTCACCGTTATAGACTATATATATTCTCTGAGTTTCTCTTATAATAAATCATTTTTTAAGATCAAATATTCGGAAAAGGATTTGGACCAATAACTTTATTATAAGGACAAAGAAATTAATAAGTCAAAGACCTGTTGATAACTCGATCAAGAACGTCAAAAAAAAAATCATAGATTGGAATTTTTACTGTTGTATAATATTAAACAATCCTGCCTGTAATGCTGAAGCCACAACTGGATCGATCTCTCTAAAGAAAAAAAGCAAAGAAGAGAAAAGATGAAGGTTGTTAATTTAACAATTGATGCGACCCAGTGTGAGTGCAGGCTAGCCTTGCACTTGCAGTAAAATAGATAGATAGCGGTTTCAGAATCCTTTATTATTATAATCTGAATTCGGACACTCACGCTCTTCACTTTCAACCTAACTAATTACCATCCACTTCAGATGGTACCAAATTATAGAAGTTTAGATCATTCAGTGATTTTTTTTTAATATTCAATTTTTTTGTTAATTTTAATTTTTTAATATTTATTGATTTTAAATTAGTTTTCATAGTTTTTTTTAATTTTTTCCTATCAAATTATAACAATTTCAAACAAACATCTTGAGATTTAGTTTGTATTTAATTTTACAAGTGTGAGGGCTGGCTACGCAAATCACAGTAAATTATCGGTCGTTACACAGGTGTTCATCATCAAGTCCGTTTATGGGTTGAGTGAGGCCGATAATGATAAAATTGTCTAATGAGCGAGAAGCATCTTGAAGGGAACAAACTGAAAGAGAACGTCTATGCTGCTAAGTTTATGATGAAACTCCTCGGTCTAGGATACTAGAAAATTAACATGTGTCCAAACTTCTGCATGTTGTACTAACTTCAAAATACGAGTTCATGACATGTGGGCATTCCTATTAAAACCCAGAACTGGCATGAGAATGACTCTTGTAGCATATAAAAAACTAAAATACTTCCTAATCATGCCTAGACTGTAGAGGTTATTCATGTCACCAAAGATTGTTGAGCACATGACATGACACCAATCACATTATGTGGTTGATAGAGTGATGGTGCATCCTTCTAATGGTGAAGCATAGAAACACTTTAACAGTGTGCATCCTCACTTTTCAGTTGAATCAATAAATGTGCGTCTTGGGTTGTGTACAGACGAATTCAACCCTTTCAAGTCATTTGTTGCTCCTCATTCTTGTTGGTCGGTTATACTCATGGTTTACAACTTGTAACTGGGGATGTGTATGAGGATGGAGTTCATATTTTTATCTACAGTCATATCCGGTCCTAACACTCCGAGCCGAAATATTGATGTTTGTCTTTGACCGTTGATTAATGAGTTGATACAATTGTGGTCCTTCGAGACTTTGATTTATGATGTATCGAGAAAACAAAATTTTCTTATGAGGGCAACTTTGATATAGACTATCAATAATATTCCAGCTTATGGAATGGTTTCTGGTTGGAGCACGCATGAAAAACTAGTATGTCCATACTACATGGAAAACAACAAGACATCCACTCTAACAAACGGGGGTAAAACATCTTGGGTCATATCCATATCGAACTTGTATTACCCAATAAAGGCATCAAACAAAGTTTTCCATCTTTTCATCCTGGAATTGTCCAATCACATATACCAAGTGAGGGTACCATCACTCAAGCTATCTTGAAAGAAATGAATCAACAACTTTTCATTATGAATCACATCGACCATTTTGTTGTAGTATAATTTGAGATGGGTTATCGGGCATTTTGTTGTGATATATGTAATAAATTTCAGCCCTCTAGACTTTTTTTAAATTACAATATAAGGAACCAAACATATCTTAGCGGCTTTTACAGGATCATAAAAACTAGTTCCCTTAATTTCTCTAATTTTTTCTCTAGGGAAACCAATTTCTCCAGGCCATATTCTTCTATTATCTTGTCTTTTTAAGCTTCTTCCATTGTCAAGTCTATAGTGGGTGGCATCCTTAAAGGATACACTGGTTGAGCAGATGGAAATTGTGTAATATGTTGAGACTCGGGCGACACTTTGTTTATCCCTAAATTATATGGATCGAAGGGAGTCACAAGCATAGGTGCAAGCTGAGATATGACTACTGGCTAGACGGATGTTCCTTTTCCAGATTTAGTCCTCAAAGCCTGTTCAAGTAGACTAGTAAACTTGCAATGTCTCCTTTAAGACTTTTCCAACTCTATTTGGTGTTAAGCTTCTAACTGGGCTCTTTTTTCATTTTCCATTTGTCTTTTTCATAGTTGAGTATTATAGGTGCATCTTAATAGGAGACTTATATTTTACCTAATATGTGTGTGTGTGTGTGTGTGTGTGTGTATGTGTGTGTGTGAAATGCATAAGTATGGATTCATGAGATTTAGGTTATGACAATACATATAAACATTACACCTTGCAGTTAAGATTTTTCATGATGGTAAAAATAATGTTAACAACACCTGTACTTTTTTTTTTCATTGAGAAAAAAATGCTTCATCCCACACCATATTATATATAATCAAACTAGTAGAAACTCTTAATATATTGGAGATAAGGATATTCAAAGTCAAAAATTAATTGAAAAAACAATGAAGATTTAGACACTCAATTAGAAATAATAAAAGTTGGTACAATTGATTAGAAATTTTGTGTAAGCACAAGTACTAAATCTTTTAGTTTTTTAACATTTTTAGTAAAAACTAGCTATTTGATCTGCGCTTCGTCGTTGGTTGGATATTTGTTTTTCAAAAAAAATATTAAACATGCAGGCATTTGCAACATGTTTTTTCACATAAATAATATTAAATATAAATCAAAAAAAATTATGCACACATCTAATTAAATAAATCAAAAAACATCTAAGTCAAGAAATGAAAAATAAAAAGTCAAGAAATAGATATAAATTAAGATATTTAATATCACAACATGGTTCATTTACTTGATTGTGTTTAACAACTTTGTTAATTAAATTTATTTTTTTATTTAATTAAATGATCGTAAAAATAAATACACGCATAAAATTGATTGAATAAATTCAAAGAGAAAAAATATCTTGCAAGGTTACTTATTAGAAATACTATAGAAAAATAAATATTTTTTGTATTTAAAAATAAAGTTCAACTATATAAAACATATAAAAAAAATTAGATGAATTAGAATAGTCTCTTCAAAAAAAATAACTAAAAAACAGCCATTATTTTTTTAAAAAAGGTTTGTTGCTACCAAATTTTTTACCCTATTTTTTAAAAAGTTTCGAAAGAAAACCAAAAATAGCAAAAAAAAAAAAAAACAAAATCCTAAAAAATATGTTCTTAACATTTTCCTGTCGTTTTCAGCATCTTTTCTAAAAAAATTAAAAAAAAGAATAAGAATAAGAATAAGAATAAGAATAAGAATAAGTTAATTTAATTTTTAGTGATCTAATTCTAATTATGGGAGGGAGATCACCAATTTGAAAATTAGAAACTCTTTTACTAAGCAACCCTTTTTTCTAATCATATGATCTATAATCATTCTCTTAATCCAATTATCCATTTTTCTTTGCTTTGTTTCTAAGTTATTAAATGAATGGTTGAGATTTATTCTTGAAATTCAATGGTTGATTTTGATTTACTTTGCCTTCAAGCCAAAGAAAATTTTCACCTATAAATAAGTGATTACACACACACAAAAGGGGGGATTTTAGAAAGACCAGAAAAAAAAAATTACTCCCACATTCTCTCCCCACACCCACACGACAAAAAAAAAAACCCTAGACCTAATATCCCTAAGCCAGCCTTCAGCCCCAAAAAGGAACCAAAAACAAAAGTCATAAACCCGGGACCCTATCTTTTAGCATAACTCTCTCTCATAGCAATTAAAAAAATCAAATACCATCTGGCACACCTTCTTTAGTCTTGATTTGTTTCCTTTAACAGTGGTAAGGTACATCGTCAGTACAAGGAGAAAGAAGAAAATGTTGTGCATCTCATAGATTGGTCTATTTACCCCTGGGCCCCATCGTCATGTGTATTGATGTGCCACTAGTTATGAACCAATTCAAACGAGTACACTCGATGTGCCACCAGAGATTGACCCACCACAACCAGAAATCACAGCCTCGTCATTTCCTCTTCATTGCCAACGACTGCTCAAGTTGATTGAAACAAATAAAAAAAGATTGAATAAGAAAATAAACAAAAAAAAGAAATAAGGAAAATAAAACCAAGTGCTTGTGTGATTTTCTTTGCTGCAAGTCACAATGAGAGTCACCGTTGGCATAGGCAGTACGAAGAGGGGAAACTGCTCCAAATCCACCTATTCTTTGGGTTTTGCCTGCGATCACACGCGCCACCATAATTCCTATAATCTTAGGATCTTTCATTTTGGTTATTGAGTTTCCAGCAACCTCCCTAAGCTATCTTCAACATTAGGTTCTCTAGTCTTGAACTAATTCCTCTAGCAGTGGTAAGGTACACCATCAGTACAAGGAGAAAAAAGAACACGTTATGCATCTCATGGATTGGTCCACTTACCCCTGGGCCCCATTATTGTGTGTATTGACGCGCCACCAGTCACGAACCTCTTCAGACGAGTACACTCTACATACCACCGGAGACCAACCCACTATAACCAAAAATCACAACCTCATCCTTTCCTCTTCACTACGAACAACTACTCAAGTTGATTAAAACAAATCAAAGAGAAGATTGAATAAAAAAAATAAACAAAAAAAGAAAGAAGGAAAATAAAACCAATTTCTTGTGTGATTTTCTTTGTTGTAGGTCATGATTCACCACCAGCACAAGGAGTAAAAAGAGGGAAAACCACTCCAAATCCACGTATTTTTTAGGATTTGCTTGCGGCAAGGCATGAACGCACACGCCACCAGTGGCAGTGGTGCATGCAGTACACATGCCACCACTGTTTCTACAATTTTAGGATCTTCTAGTTTGGTTACTGAGTTTCCAACAACCTCCCCAAGCTATCCTCAGCCTTCGGAAGGTCCATTATGGGATTTAGATGACTTTTTTATGATTTGCGTTTAATTACATTGTTGTGTAAATATTTATAATTGAATGAGTGTGTAGGTTAATTAGTAAAAAAAGATGAATGTGTGTGTTTGTATTTTCTTATATGTTTTTTGATGTTTAAAACCAAAAAGACAAAAAGAATTACACGTTTTAATTACATACAACCAAGTTTCTCAAAAATGAAAAAATCATATATTGTTTAAAAAATAAAATACGTTGTATGTTTTATTTTTTTTAGTATGCATTTTGGATCTAATAATTAGTTTATTGAATCCATGAGAATTTGAGTAGTATTTCAAAAACTGATAAAATTTTAATTCATGAGAATTAATAGTCAATATTTTGGTATAAATGATGGACCTATAGGCGACTGATATTTAAATATTAGAAGTTAACTAGAAAATTATCAGAGTTATTTTAAATACTCACCAATTTAATTGGAAGTATTTTTCCCCACAACACACGAGTTGTGGAAAACCCTTCCACCTTCCAAGATAGGTGAACCCTGTTTGGACACCTACATGGATCCTCTTCATCAGAATTTATTTGGGGACACGAACTCATAATAAATTCAAAACAACAGATTTATTTATTCGAATAAATCATCATCATAAACCATAGACAGACTATTGGTTAAGAACCCGTTAAAACTTTTAAACCACATTCAGGTCACACAATACAGCTTACCTCAGGTAGGGTGCGTTAGGGGTTCTAATACCTTTCCTATCCATAATTAATCTCTTACCCTTAGAATTTATGATAAAACTAGTACACTCAGGTTTCCCAGCAACCCTAAACCAAAAAACTAGGTGACGACTCCAATGAACCCCTAATGTCGCGCATCCACATGTGATAAAATAACAACTCCATTGGGGATGATATTGTTTTTACAGTATTGGACTAAGCTTTGCGTGTTTTGTGGTTTATTTATTTTGAAGTGTTCACATTTTTGCATTTGACTTATTTTATTTTATTTACGCTTCAGCACATTTTATCCTGCCCATGCATGTATGTTCTCATGCATCATTAGTTTATTTGAGATATATTACTCTGTGATGCGCATATGAAAACTTCAGGTTAGGTAAGGGAGTAGCAGCTTACCGTATGACTTCCAGTCAGGGTTTAAGCTTATGAAACCATCCATCTCTTTGTTGAGTGCTTGGACTAGTAGTGATTGATATACTTTTTATCCCATTACCTACTGAGCCTCTGATCGCTAGGACATCAAGAGATCATTTTTAGAGACCAAGTAGTAAACCTACCCCTTATCTCACATAAAAGGATTAGAACCTGCCTTTAGGGTGTATACTCCCTACACTTTGTTTTACATCAAGGCAAGCCCTTCTTGAAGCATCTTGAGTTCAGGACTTATAGGTGACACAATGGCCATCAGTCAAGAAATTTTTGTTGTAAAGTTTGGGCGAGAATCAAAATTCTTGTTCATCATGTAAGTGTTATAATCATACGTCACCCTTTGAAGAGCGCGTTCATCATATAAATACATATTCATACATTTAACAGGCATTGAAATATAGGTCACCCACTAAAGATCTACTACATCTAACTTAGAGAAAAGATATAAAAAAAAAAAAAACAATAAGAGAGCTTATCTTAAAGCTTATTATCAGAATGAGTTAGAGTTTGTAAAAAATGAAGTTGTTTGGATGACAAATCTACTCGAGCAATTTTTAAGAGCCAACAATAGGGAGAGAATGTTTGTATGACCTCCTACAAAAGCACCAACAACCCATGTCCCTTATACATCTCAGAACTTAGGGGAAAACTCAGTAAATGGGTAGCATTTTATCTCTTTTACCCTCATCCAGTCAACTCAAGCTTAAGTTACCATGGATCTAACAATGAAAGGACCTTTTGATGATAGGTTTACCGGTCCCATAAACCATGATAAATGGGCTATTTTAGAAGAGGGATTGAGAACAGTTGAAGGAAATAATCTAACTGACCTCGTATTAGTAGCTAAAGTTTGTTTGGTTTCAAACATTTTGGTTCCAAATAAGTTCAGAGTGTCGGACTTCATCAAGTATACTAGACTAGCTCGAACATGTATCTCCAGTTATACTACCAAAAAAATGGTTGAAGTGGTCTAAATAATAAAATGCTAATCTATTTTTTTCAGGATAGTCTTACAAAGTCTGCCTTGAACTGGTATATGATACTGGATAGTACCAAGATTAATAAGTTGAAGGATCTGGTAGATGTCCTTTTAAAGCAGTATAAATTCAATTTGAAAATTGCTTCTAACAGAACCATCTTGATGGCCATAAAGAAGGGAAACCACGAGTCTGTGAGGATATATATGCAAAGATGGCGAGATAAGGTAACACATGTCCAACCTTCACTAATAGAAACAGAAATGGTGATGTTGTTCTCCAACACCTTCCAATCCCTTTATTATAAGCATGTGATGGGAAGCTCAGCTTAGCATTTCTATGAAGCCATGAGGATTGCTGATATGACCAAAAGATTGATGTCTTCTCCCAAGTGCAGGTGTGTCGAAGTAATAAATAACCCGGTAAGACCGGGGTCAAACCATAGGGAGTTTAATTGTATGAACTATAAATAAAAAAATAAATAATAATAGAAAATGAGTTGAAGAGAGCTTTGAGAAGTGATATTGATGTAAGGATTTAAACAATGATAAAATAATTATCATGGTTAGAGGATCCACTAATGGTATTTCAAACAAGTATAGTATAAACTCTTATTATTCAACTAGAAACCACACACAAAGAAAGTTCCAATTGGATTATAAATTGTTAACATGCTTATATTAGTTATCTTATTCGAATAATGCTAATACTTGTAAATGTTGTCAGGCATTCATGATTATAACTTATGTTAACAACAAATGAAGTTCATTTCATAGCACAAGTGTCGATTATACCATACGGTTTGGGCTATGAAAGTGCCGAGTATTTGTTGTACCAAGGGTTATATAATATAAATCTAGATTAACCATTTAACAAACAAAGTATTAAAAGTGAACAAGATAACAAATATAAAACATGTTACTATCAAACATTAAAGTCAATGTTGAGTTTATACTATACTTATTCTTACACCATTAGGGTAACCTTTTCACCTTAACATAATAAACTTAGCTAAACATAATGAAGAAGAGAAACATAAATAAACAAGATAAGAACATAAATAAGATATAAGTTAACTAAGTAAAGGAAATGAAATGAAAAGCATAAACAAGAGATTAATATAAATAAAACTTAAGTATTACAAAAATATAAAGAGAAAGAATAAGAACATCATCTTGATCTGAAAACCAAGATGCTTAAATGCATGGCAAATGCCTCCTTTTATAGGCCAAAATTGTTGAGTGGGTGGCCATATCTTGACTTGGTGACAATCCTTATCTTCTTGTCTGAACAAAACATCATTGATAATGTCCGAATTTGAACAGACTTAAATCATGAAAGTTCTAGGAAATTGTCTCAACTTTCCAACAAAAAAAGAATCGGTACATTTGGACTTCTAAAACTTGAGATATGGGCTGAATAGTAAACAGTGTCTGGGCTGCAGGACAAATTCTGACTTCTCCGTTGTTGTAAGATTTGGACTTCCAAACAGCATAATTGAGTCTTGGACTCTCATGAATGTTTTAGACTTATGTCTTAGCTTTCCATCCATATAGAGCAGACCTAAATCCAAGATCTACAGCTCCAGATATGGCTCAATGACCGAACAGTGTTCCAATTTGGATTGAACCAGCATTTCTTTTCTAAGTTTGGCCCTCTCTTTGTCCTTTCAATTTCAGTAGTTAAACTCATCAATCAATCCTTTGATTTATGTGATAGGCTTGCATTTAAGATGAATATTTACCATAAATTAAAGTTATCTTATAGTATCAGACCTGTTATTATAAAACATGCTTTAGTTAATGAGTTATTAGACTCTGGACTTATTGCCCAGACTCCATTAAATACTATACAACCACTGTTTCCTAGGTGGTATAATCCAAACAAGAAATGTAATTATCATGATAGAGTCCTGAGCCATTAGATTGAAAATTGTAAAAATTTCAAGTATCAAGTTTGGAAGTTGGTGAGCAAGAGATAGATTGAGTTTGTAAAGAATGGTGGTACCTACCACATAGTCACCTTTATCTCCAGCAATGACCAGTAACTTGCAAAGTGCTAACAAGGCATAAATAATATGCAGCTACCTAGAGAATGAGCATTGTATTTTGCTTCAATATGTTTTCATATATCGTGAGTGCATCACATACTTTCAATGAATTATTCTTTGTTCTTTGTCTTATTATTGTTGTCGCACGTGTGCGGCGTCGCGATGAAAATATCCACTCTTGTATCTTATCTTCTATCTATCTGACAAATATGGGGAAATAAAAAATTATTGTCTTTTATTCATGGAAAATAGAATGGGACTCGCCACCTAATATTTTGATCAGTAGGAACCCTAACTCGTCTCAAAGATCGAGTACGGAGACTGGTTGCGTAAAAAGAAGATATTAGCACCCCAAATACGTCATACCTAAGGTAAGCTACATTGTTTTATTGTATGATAAAATCTAAATCTTGTCGTGTTTTCTAGTTGTTGGTCCTTCTATGGTTTAAGAAAAGTCTTTCTCGGTAAAGAGATCCTTATCTTATCGGGTAAAACCTAACTCTTCTAACTTCAACAAAATAATTTAATATCTGAAATACGTCTTACGTATAAGGTCGTAACCCCAGATACTAAAAGAAAACAAAATAATTTTTTTGAAATTTTTGAAATATTGACCCAGTTCTTATGACTTTAATAAATTGGTTATTAAAGTTAAAATACATGCTAATACATAATTTTTGAATTTTTGTTATATGAAAATATGATATGATTTTTTTCTTTGAGATACTTGGTCGTATACTTGAAAAGAAACATTTTTTTTAATTTTTCAATGTTTTGACGGAAACTGAGTATTTTAATACTGGATTTATATCTTTACGGTATAAAAATACAAGCCAATACTAAGTAAGATTCAGTAGAAAAATCTGTGGAAAATAACAGATATTTTTTTGAAATAATTTTTGAAGAAAATTTCTTTTTTTATTTTTTTAGAATGGGTCGGACCCGGCCCAAAAAAGAAACTGAACCGAGATCAACCCAATAAAATGCAAACTATCTCCTATTGGGCTGGACTCAGCCTAGCCGCATAGACTGGGCTGATGATCCAACCCGGACTGGTTATTGTGCTCGTGCACAGTAACCAGCCCAAATACAATTACCCGGTTACTGTGCTCATACACCGTAACAGGGTAATTATTTTTCCTTACTTGCAGAAACATGCACAGTGCACGTTTTGCATGCAAGAAGATGAAATGGGAAAGAAAGACAAGGGAACGAGAATTACCTGGAATGGAGGCGCTTTCGTTCACGGTGCTGGTGGCGTTGGTGTCGCAGCAGCTGGCTATGGTGGCAGATGTTGGTTCTCCTTCTTCTCTCCTCTGTTTCGATGTGTTCTCTTCTTCCTCTGTTTTTTTGTTCCCCTGTTAATAGTGTTCTTGCCTCTCTCGGTGGCTTTGTGGAGGTGATGTTGGTGTTAGCAGTGTTGCTGGTGGCGGCAAAGAGGAAGACTGGTGGTGGTACGCTAAGGACGCTGCTTTGGTTTCTCTGTATTTTCTTTTTCTTCCTCCTGCCTTCTGCTGGTGTTTCTCTTTGCTTTTCATTTTTTTCTGTTTGTTCTTCGTTCACTCCCCTCTCGCTCTCTCTCTCTCTCTCTCTCTCTCTCTTAGCTTTTCTTTCTTTTTCCTATTCTCCTATGTTCCCCTCTCTCAACTTTTTTTCTCTGTTCCACTATCCCTCCTCTCTTCTCCTCTGTTCCACTCTCCCTCTCCTCTTGGCGTCCGTCCTCCTTTTCTGAAACTCCCCCCTTGCTGTTCGGTCCCTTCTCTGGCTTTTATAGCCAGAGAATGCATGTGTTTTCCTGATAATAAAGAGACCGTTATTGCTGAAGCAATGGTAACAGTCGGCGATGGCAGGGGCATCCGTTTTTCTCTAGCTTTATAGCAAAATAAATGTCATACATTTCAATGATCGTATTGCATTGTGGCAGCTAAGGCTAATCATTTCTTCTTCTTCCTGCTGAAACGGCTCCCCTGGTGTAATGAAGAAGGTGATGAAAAGTGTCAGTGTTGTTTTGAGATGTGAAATGACCATTTTCAGTTTGGTAACTCAAGTTTTGAAATTTTATAATCAAGTCCTTGGATAAATTATAATTGGATCCCTGAACTTTAATTTCTTCCCAATAAAGCCCAAATTGACTTAAAAACATTTTTTTTTCTTGCAATCAAACCCTCCATAAATTTAACTAAACTTTCTATAAAATTTAATTGAGTTCATAAACATCTGATTTTGAACTTTTATTCCTAAAATTGAATTTTTCTTGTCAACAGGGCTCTCATCAGTCAAAAATATATTGTCAAATTTTAATTCTTGTATTTTTGAACCTCCTCAACCAATTTCTAGCCATTTTATGGGCATTCCAGCATCCTTTTCTCGCTCCTATTATATTTTGGATTTCTTCTGAATATTTTTTTATATATATTTTTGTATTTTCTCATTTTCTTGTGTGGGAACCCAAAAATGAGTAACAAACAATATAAGACGACCAAACAAATTTTAAGCTTACATACAAAATTGAACCACGCATCATGGAGCTAAGTTTTAGCGGTATGCAAAATGACTTGTAGTGGATTTTATAGTTATAAACCCACAAATCATGGTTCCTTACAAGTCCAAATTATTGTGCTGGACAAGATCAAAATTTATCAGTTCTAACCGACCTTGCTTGAAATGAAAAATGTCATTTTTGTTTATTCCTTTCACAATTCTTAAAAAAATTATATCCTTTGCAATCTCATTTTGAGTCTGGTGGATTGTTTATTAAAAAAAATCATAACCAAGATCAAACCCTACACTGAGAGGCAAGACAATATGTGCAAACTGCAAAAATACACATATGGATCTATGAAAGTTAGAACCTAATACTAGGGGGCATTATCATAAAAGAGAAAGGATAAGAAGGAGGAAGCAAAAAAAAAAGGAAGAAGAAAAAGAAAGGGAAAGGAAAAATAAAAAAATGGTTAGATGACGTTTTAAGACTGAGGCAAAAATCATGAAGCAAGACTCTTCATTAAGAAAGAGAGTTTTTCCGAACAAAGTCCATGAGATGAATTCACAAGAGAAAATAAGTGGAAGAAAAGTGATCCTAGATCTTTGAAACCCTCAAACACCTTTTGAGCCTATGAATTTCCCTTTTCTTTTATAACTATGAACCATAGCCTGCATTACGTGTATTTAAAAGCCTTTTTTAATCAAGCAAGATTTGGATTGATAAATGACACTCTCAAATACATGAAGAGCTTTTTCCATAAGGGTCGTGGCTTCACAAACTAAGTTACTGGTTATTATGCATGCTAATAAAATAGGTGCTCAAAAGAGATAATCTTTTTTGATAGAGCTTTGAGTTTTGACTCGAGCCTTCTATTTTTTAAAATACATAAAAGGTCAGCTCATCACGTACCATCAAATGACATACCTAAAATGAAACATCAAAAATTGACATAAAGAACCACAGAAAAACTATTTTAATCTTGCAACGGGTCAATTTCTTTTTTCAAAATACAAGACAATCAAAGGAATGCATATATTGAATGTCGTGTGTTGGGTCTTTGAACAAAGAAGCTTGATTTTCAAAATACTTTAAAAAACTAACATCTCTTTGATTTTATTTCAGCAAGTAAACTTGAATAGACATGATTTTTGAAATGTGCGAGTTAATTCCATAACAAAAAAAATCTCGAACAAAAGACTATGGATTGAGTTTGCAAAATACTTGACAAAAATGATATCGAAACTTCTTGATCATCCTTGAAAAGTTTAGCAGCTAGGGAAAATACAGTAGACCCTGGGAAGGAAAACAAACTATATTCAGATTAGTCGGCAGGAAAAATCAAATGATGAATTTGTGAAATCCATTAAATCTAAAGCAATGAGAAATGCCTTTTGATGATATACAGAATAATAAGCATAATCAGATCAGCTAAAGGCAATATTGTTCTACGATAGCTAATGATTTAATAAACTTTATCAATAGTTGAGAGTAACACCACACTTAGAGGCATGATCAAACTTGATAAACAATAAGAGTAGTAATCATCGTGGACAGTCCAGGATGGGCACTGCACTTATATTTGAGTGGAGGATTGGCATATAATGAACTCAAATGAGCTAGTGAATAAAAAAAACTGAAAAAGCTTTGGATAGCAAACAAATTCACCTTATGACGATGAAGCATCAAAAAAGAGGGCCTACATTTCAAACCAGGTAAGGATGTATACATGTCATCTAACCCCAAATCATTGCATACATGTTTTAAAATTTTCAGGAAGATCCTCATTGAAATCCAACAAGATTTTGATAAATCAGAGTTAACAAAGAAAAAATCCTTAAGCTATGATAGTAAAGAATTCAAGTTCAAGCCCTAAAATTGAGAAACATCAGTTAAACCCTGTAATCAAGAAGGAAAGAAAGAAAGAATAACCCTACTATTAGGAAATTCTTAAGAAAAGAAAAGGATCAACCCTGCCATTAGGAAAAGTCTTCAAGTCAACCCTAAAATCAGGAAGCACCAAGTTTTCTAACCCCGTGATCGGGAAATTTTAGGTCAACCCTGCAATCAGGAAACACCAAGAAATTTAAACACTGCAATTAGGAAAAAAAGTGAGAGGAACTCTATTATTAGGAAATTCTCAACGGAAAAGATCAACTCTATCACTAAGAAGAATCATTAAGTCAACCCTGCAATCAGGAAACACCAAGTTCAAACCCTGATATAAGGAAGTATCAGGTCAACCCTGCAATTAGGATGCACCAAGTTCAAACCCCGCAATCAGGAAATTTTAGGTCAATCCTGCAATCAGGAAACACCAAGAAATTCAACCCTGCAATCAAAAAGAAAAGTGAGAAGAACCTTACTATTAGAAAATTCTCAAGAAAATAATAAGATCAACCTTGTCATCAAGAAGAATCTTCAAGAAGCACTAAGTTTTCAAATCTCTGCGATCAAGAAGTAACAAACATTTTAGTTCTGGTTAAAGGAGATCACCAAATGAGATTTCAAGTTGACCAAGCTGAAGACAAAGACCAAGGTTCTAGTTAAAAGGGGTCTCTAGATTGAGATTTTAGGTTAACCCAACTAAAGGCAACATTTTTGTTCTGGTTAAAGGAGATCGTCAGATGGGATATCAGGTTGACCAAGCTGAAGACAAAGATCAAAGTTCTGGTTAAAAGAGGTATATAAATTGAGATTTCGGGTTAACCAAGCTAAAGAAACCATTTCAGTTTTGCTTAAAGGGGATTTCAGAATAACCAAGTTGTATACAATTTGATCATAGTTCTGGTTGAAAGGGATTGCTGCGAAAACAGAGTTTCAGGTCAACAGAACTAAAAGTTTTAAGAAGATTAGTTTTGGGAAAACAATTTGTTTGTCTTTACAAACTTACTACATCAAGCACTCAACAAGTCTTTGCTCTATAAGTATTATAAAGAGTGGTCATCTATCACTACCAAATTTTTTACTCTATTTTTGAAAAAAAAATCAAAAACACCGAAAGACAACAAAAACCCAAAAAAATATGTTTTTAATGTATTTGCATCATTTGCAGCATCTTTTCCAAAAAAAGAAGGAAACATGTATTTAATTTTTAGTGATCTAAGTATAATTATGGAAGGGAGATGACAAATTTGAAAATTAGAAACCCTCTCACCAAACAACCTTTTTTTTAATCATATGGTCTACAACCATTCTCTTAATCCAGGGGTTCATTTTTCTTAGCTTTGTCTCCAAGTTATCAAATAAATGGTTGAGATTTATTCTTGAAATCCAATGGTTGATCTTAGTTTGCTTTGCCTTTAAGCCAAATAAAATTTTCACCTATAAATAGGTGATTACACACACACACACACACACACAAAAGGAGGAATTTTAGAAAGACCAGGAAAAAAAAACAAAAATTACTCCCATGTTCTCTCCTTACACCCACACAACATAAAAAAAAACCCCAGACCTATTATTCCTAAGCCAGATGCCAACCCCAAAAAAGAACCGAAAGCAAAATTCACAAACCCGGGACACCACTCTCAGCACAACTCTCTCTCATTGCAATTAAAAAAACAAAATACCATCCTCACAAACCGATCATCTTCAAAGCCTCTCCCCTTCATCTTCAATCAACACCAGCCTAACTTACCAATAACCCCTATCTCAACCAAGCCAAATCAAGACAATAGACAATTTTTAGTGCTCCCTCACTGTCTTTATCAAAGCTAAAACCCAAGCTCATCCTTCACAAGTCATCAGCCACCACTAATTTTCTATCGTTCTTCACCATGTCGCCAAAACTGGCACCATATTAACAGCCTTCCTCTTATCTCTTTCAGCAACCTACGGTTGCCAACCATCCAATCACATTAGCGGCCCTTTCATCTCCTTTCTACAACCAACAAACCCATCAAATCATCATCAACACATGAGTTTAATTTTAAATATTTATCAAATCAACCTAAACCAACAACCCAGTGATTTCCACACACCATTTGACTAGAAAACTCTCAGAATTATCTAAATATTTATCAATTTTAATTGAAAGTATTTTTTACCACAACACATGAGTTGTGGAAAACTCTTCCGCCTTCCAAGATAGGTGAACCCTGTTAGGGCACCTACATGGATCCTCTCCTTCAGAATTTATTTGAGCACACGAGCTCATAATAAATTCAAAATACCAAATTTATGCACACGAATAAATCCTCATCATAAGTCATAAACAGACTACCAGTTAAAAACCTATCAAAACCTTTAAACCACATTCAAGCCACACAGTATAGCTTACCTTAGATAGATGCGTTTGGGGGTGTTAATACTTTCACCAATCACAACCAATCCTTTACCCTTAGAATATATGATAAAACCAATACACCCTGCTGTTCTAGCAATCTTAAACCAAACAACTAGATGACGACTCCCACAACCCCTCGATATCACGCGTCTACATGTGACAATGTTAAATACAAAAATATAAAAAAGAAGAGAGAATGGACATTAATTTCTATAGAAATTAAAAAATTATTTAAAAAAAAGATAGGAAAATTAAAAAAAAAAGGCCTGACTAGCACCTAACCCATTTAGAAAGGGCCCTATTTTCTTGTACCAATATTTTTTTGAAAAATGAAACTTCGGACAACACTTTACGTGGTATTCCTTAGATTTTGATGGGATCTATATTTTTTTAACACAAAAACTTATTTTCAACCCAAAAACTTATAAAAACTCTTCTCGAGCTTAGATTTGGATTTTAAAGTAATTTTAACAAGAAAACACTTAAGTTGAACTCCTTTTACCAAATAAAATATCTTGACACCAAGATCAATAATTTTAGTGGTTAAAATCGATATCAACATTGATTTTTTCTTTCTATCGCTAGAATCCAACGTCCTCTCTCTTATTTCTCAAATTATGGACTAAAAATAAATAAAATAAACTTTTATATCAAAATTAAATTGAAAAAATATTGAGGGTTCGAATAGGTATAATTTATATAGTAATTTTTTTATAATAGCTTTAAAAGCATTATTTATTTATGGCATTTTTTTTCATTTTGATTCTCCTTTTAATTTTTTTCTTTATTCAACAAATTTAGTGCCCAAAGAAAGATGTAATCGGGAAAAATAAAAATTTGAAAAATAAAATAAAAAAACAGTAAATCTATAATAAAAATGTGAGAAGGTAAATAATACATCCAGAATGTTTATAGTCTTTGTAATTAAGCCGGCCTTCCTTTAAACGGGTCAATAATATGTAAACCTGACCCGTATCCACAAGAAGAAAGATTCAA
>Ga0325414_1002746_pt1 | contig 18020 bp, 10 predicted proteins | sample PopdelMetagenome_8_FD_206183 | JGI IMG/M metagenome (GOLD analysis project Ga0325414, IMG submission 206183) | Populus deltoides microbial communities from Bellville, Georgia, United States - Leaf-PdKOR-R3 | ecosystem: Host-associated > Plants > Phyllosphere > Phylloplane/Leaf | place: USA... | reverse complement strand
TAACACCTGAAGCAAATGCCTTTATCACTACAAATAAATCTCTATCGGGCTTGAGTGCAGGGATCGTACGTGAAAATAATGGTAAACACACCCCAATCATACTAGCAACCAAGATTGAAAAGATGGCTATTAGCTTTAGCTGTAAGGATTTGGCCTCGTCGTGGCATCCTCCTGTCGAAGCGGAATCACATTGTTGTCGTGCCGATGTTGATGCTGGCAATGTGAATAAGAGGATCAAGATTAGAGAAGTGGTGATTGCATTGATTTCTGTGAAGGATGCCATGTTGATGTTATGAGAATTTTGAAGTAAGTGAACTAAAGTGTGATATTTAAGGAAGTGTTTGTAGGGATTCAAACCTTTATTTTAATTCTCAAATGACGCAAGTGCCCTTGACTTTATGGCACAGTAGCTGGATTTATAGCGGGGACATTGTGGGTGATATTGGGTGTAGAGTTGGGTATATTTGAAGGAAGGAGGAAATTATGGCTGGCGCGTGCCTGATTATGGTCCAATTAGGTCGCGCCTTCCATTTTTCTTAGTCAAATCCCTCCAACTCATCCTTCTTTAGCTGACGTGGCTTGTTAATTTCCAAAAATACCTAGCTGGCCTAATTTTTAACGTAGTGATTACAACAAAAACAACTAAATGGTCTTGAAGACACCATTAACAAATTTATTAGTTTTTTATTGGAATGGTAAAATAGTATTATATTAGTTCCATGCCCTGCGCGATGTCGCGGGTCAATTATTTTTTGTATTTTAAAAAAAATCAAGATCTAAAAATATTAGGTTTTTTTACAAAGTTATACCCAAGAATCTTAGGTTTGGTTGCAACGCTTGACCGAAAAGTAATATTTATAATATTAATAATAACATTAAACTTGGATTAACCTTTAGCATACAAGTGTCTGGAATGTAATACCAAACCCAATAGCATTGGACGTGTGTCTGACTGCAAGGTCGTGTCATAAAAGTGTAATAATTAAATATATTAGTTAAAAATAAAAAAAACCAACAAAAAGAAAAAAACTAATGAAGAAAAGGAAAAAAAATATGAATTAACTGTGTTAACCCTTCAAATCATGTTAACCCGTCATACCTTAAATTCGCATCGTGAAAGTTTAATAATTAAAAAGGAAAAAACAAATTAATGGGTTAACCCAAAATTAACTGGGCTAACTTGTTAAATCAGGTTAGCCTGTCAAATCCGGAATCCGTGTCATGAAAGTTTGATAACTAAATAGAAAAAAAATTTAACATTAACAATTTAAATTAAACAAAAAAAATTAATTAAAAAGAAAAAAAACAAAAGGCATAAATCTTTTCACTATGCACTGCACTATGCAGTCCATAGTCAAAGGCATAAAAACAACAAAAAAACAAAAATAAAAACTAAAGGCATCAGTCGAGAACTACTTAAAAAAAATTTAATATTAATAAACTAAATTAATTAAAAAGAAAAAAAACCTCTAAGAAGAAAAAAAACTAAATAGAAATAAATTTAACATTAACAAACTAAACTAAACGAAATAAATTAAAAAGAAAAAAAGCAAAAAAAAAATTACAGGTTAACTCGTCAAATTAGGTTAACCCGTTAAACCTGGGATTCGTGTCATGAATATCTGGTAACTAAATAAAAAAAAGTAAAAATTAAGAAACTGAACCAAACAAAAAAAATTAATTAAAACAAAAAAAAATCCGGGTTAACTCGTCAAACCATGTTAACTCGTTAAACCTAGGATCTGTGTCATGAAAGTCTGATAACTAAATAAAAAAATTTAACATTAACAAACTAAATTAAACAAAAACAATTTATGAAAATAAAAGAACAAAAAAAAATTGACGGTCAACCCATAATTAACTGGGTTTACCCGTGAAACCAGGTTAACCTGTGAAACTCGGGATATGTGTCATGAAAGTTTGATAACTAAATAGAAAAAAAATAGTATTAACAAACTAAATTAAATGAAAAAAATTAATTAAAAAGCAAAAAAAAAATTCTTGGTTAACTTGTCAAACCAAGTTAACCCGTTAAATCCAGAAAACGTGTCATGAAAGTCTGATAACTAAATAAAAAATTTTAATATTAATAAACTAAATTAAATTAAACAAAAAAATTTGTTAAAAGAAAAAAACAAAGAAATAAGCAAAAAAATAATCCCGAAAGGCATAAAAAAGCTAAAAAAATGAGACAACTTAAAAAAAAAACCTAAAGCATCAGTGTTTTACTGTGGACTGCACTATGCAGTCCACAATAAAACACTAATCCCTTTCAGTATATGTTACAATTAATTAAAAAAAAAAAGAAAAAAAAATTCAGGTTAACTTGTCAAACCCGAGATCCGTGTCATGAAAATCTGATAACTAAATAAAAAAATTAACATTAACAAAAAAAATTAAACAAAAAAAATTCATTAAAAGAAAAAAAAACCCATAAAGGCTAAAAAACAAAAAAAAAAGAGAAAAAAAAGAAGACAACTCAGCGTTTCACTGTGGACTTGCACAGTGAAACACTGAGCAATTTTAGTTTATTGTCAATTAACAAACTAAACTAAACGAAAAACATTAATTAAAAAGAAAAAAAAATTCAGGTTTACTCGCCAAATCAGGTTAACCCGTTAAATCCGGGATCCGTGTCATGAAAGTTTGATTACTAAATAAAAAAATTAACATTAACAAACTAAATTAAATAAAAAAATTATTAAAATAAAAAAAAAAAATTGACAGCCCGTGAAACCAGGTTGACCCGTGAAACCTGAAATATGTGTCATGAAAGTCTAATAACTAAATAAAAAGAAATTTAACATTAACAAACTAAAGTAAACGAAAAAATTTAATTAAAAAGAAAAAAATAAAAAAAATTATAGATTAACTCGTGAAACCATGTTAACCTGTTAAACCCGGGATCCGTGTCATGAAAGTCTGATAACTGAATAAAAAAAATTTAACATTAACAAAAAAAATTATTAAAAAAAAAAAGCAAAAAAAAAACTCTAAAAGTGTAAAAAAGAAAAACCAGCTCATCTTTTACTAAATGGAAAGAAATTTAACATTAACAAACTAAAGTAAACAAAAAAAATAATTAAAAAAAAAGCAAAAAACAAATTTATGGGTTAACTCGTCAAATCATGTTAACTTATTAAACCCGAGATCCGTATCATGAAAGTCTAATAACCAAATAAAAAAGATTTAATACTAATAAAAAAAATTATTAAAAAAATCTTTAAAAAAAAAAACTTATTTTTTATTATGAATTACACTTTACATTCCACATAAAAGAATTAGCTTTTAGTTATAGTTTAATTAATATAGTGAATAGTGATAAGTGTTCCATCCTTAATGACATCAATTTTTTAAAAAATAAATTAAATTAAATTTTAATACCGTGACTACTGGTTCTGCCTGCCGTTATCTCTTCTCTTGAAAAAATCCTCCTCCTTGCACTTGTTTCTTTTCGTTCAATAAATTCTCTCAGCAAATCAGCAATGAAGCCTCACATATTATTACTTACAAACAATCTCCCTTTACCATCTCCAAATCTTCCCTTTGGAACAAGAAAGTCTCTCCCTCTCGCATTTCTCAGCAGAAACACTTCCATTCACTTCCCTCGCTTTCAAAACCCTAAATTTAAGGTTACTCTTCTTTCTTCCATCTTTCTCCGACTCCAAACCCTAATTTCTTATTCAATGTGTTTTGTTTTGTTGCATAGGTTGTTGAAGCGGTGAGATTTGATTGTCCCGTAACGGACGTTACTGAATTGGAAGGCGGGGATTGTGAGTTGGTGCTTGAGACTTGCATCACGCGCACATTGCCTCCGGCATTGTCGCTGGAGCGAGGGATAGAGAGCATTAAGGCTGCCGTGGATGATTTAAAGTCGAATCCTCCGTGTTCTCTTCACGGTGTTTTCAGATTTCAGGTATATAACTACAAATCAGAATGCTATAGTTTTTATTATTTATTTTAGTTTAAATATATGTTAAACTATGCCTATGCAGGTTGCTGTGCCGCCGAGTCCAAAAGCTTTGAATTGGTTCTGCTCGCTACCGGAGTCGGATGGTGTGTTCCCTCGTTTTTTTCTAAGCAAGGAGACAGAGGATGCGTCGTGCAAAAAACTCTATTTGCATAGGACTCGTGGAGTTTTCGGGCTTGGATCAGCAATTTGCTTTGAAGCGTCCTCTTACTGTGCTCCAGAAAAGCTGAAGAGGATCAGAAGGTTAATTTCGTTTTTTGGTATTCGTAACTTCTTTTTAGTATGAATTTTTCGTTTTGATTTCAAATTGAGCATGGTGAACTCATACGTTTTGCGTTTTGATCATAATTGCCTTTTGTGGTTGATGCTATATATTTAGTAACGAAGTCATAAGACAAAAATATTATATTTAAGAGTTGGTTTGGCATCCATCGGGGATAGGATGCTGGTAATGCTTTTAAGATGGTTTTCCTTTGTGCAACATAGGCATTATGCCCCTTTTTGTTGAAAGAGGTATTTAGTTGGTCTATGTTGAATGTACTTGAGTGAAAAGGAGGGGGCTAAAATGGATGTGGAACAAAATAGTGCTAAATTCTCTTTATATCATTCAAACTTTATGCTAAGAAGTTACTTTTAAGAAGATCTGTGAGCACTTTTTTTTTATTTGTGCTTCTACTGGAAGTAGAAGTACTTAGCTCTGGTTGATTTTGATTGATTCGTGTGCCAACATTGTTTTTCTTAATTCATAAGGAAAAGCTAAAGGCTGTCCTTATATTTTGTGTGCAGATATCTCTCAAGTGATTCCACCCATATAATGACTTATGGTTTTATGGATATTAATTTCAACAAGGAGTCATCTTCAATCAAGCATGAGGCTGGTTCGTTTTACTTCTTGATTCCTGAGGTATATTAGCATTCTTTTGCATGCTGGTTGGGAGACGTTGCAACTTTTCCTGTAAATTCTCTGAGATCCAGTCAAGAGCATCACTAGATAGATTGTTGCATTTTTCAACAGGTTGAGCTAGATGAGCAAGAAGAAGCATCTATTCTTGTCATGACTTTGGCATGGGATGAAAATTCCTGCTGGAGTTTTGAACAAGCAATTCAATCTTTTGAGTCATCCATTTACCAGGTATTCCGTGGTGTTATAGTTTGTAATTTCTTATGTTGGTACATGTGCCACATTTTGGTACAACTTGAAGAATTTGAGGAGATCCTACCAGGATAATATCAGCTGACATTTATGATTGAGTTGATCATCTCACTCTGCTTAAATTTGCTGTTCTGGCTTTGGTATCAATATCGTATGGATTGTAGCCAATTTTAGTGAAATAAATTTAGTCCAGTGCCTTTGTTCTAAATGTGGTTATTTGTCAAGTAGTTTTTCAGATCATCTTGCTTGATTCAGTCGCAATGTTATCCAACCACTATCCGATGTCTAATTTAAATCCTAGTGAATTTGCTAAATCTTCAAACTTTCATCTCAGAACTTAGTTTGGATATGGAAATTTGTTAAGTGGCAGGTTCTTTAGTTGCATTTAACCTCTTTGGTTCTAAGTGTGAATCATATTGAATCCTGATTTCAAGTAATGTGATCTCTTTCATCTGGAGTGTGTTCAGATAGTGTTTTCCCTCCTTTGAGTTTTCTTCCTATTTCATTCTGTACCCCTGCTTTCTTTTCTTTTCAGGCCAGTTTTTGCTTTTGGCCAGACACAGAGAGATGCTATTCCAAGTGCATAAAATCTACCTTCAGAAATTTCAATCTGATGGAGGCTAAAACATTCCAGATGGTATGCATTCAACAATGTTTATTGAAGTTATACAATATAGTAATTGCTTTCCTTGTTTAATGTTAGGTGTAACTGACAACTTTTTTGCTTTAAATTTTGATTGTTTATTCGTGATTTGGTTTTGAAATTGGAATATCCCATGCTCATCCAGATAAATGGAGAGTATATCTTTTGGCTTCTACCATGAAATCTCAGAGCTCTCAATAGGATTTGCAAAGCTGATGACTGATTTTATTATTGATTTAAAGATATGAACACTTTACAGTGTTGCTACCCTTATATGAAAACAAAAACCCAACTGAAGTAAAAAATTATAATAACCGAATTAAAATGTTGTAAAAACAAAAACCTGTACATTAAGAAAAGTGCCACAAGTGAGTACATAATGCTAAAATATCTTTACCCGCATATCCCCGGGTACAATATTTGTCCTCAACTTTTGTTGTAGGTTGAAGTTACTCTTCTTTTCATCTTTATGCATGGATGCATCGTAAGATCTTGATAAATAATTTTGCACTTTTCGTCTTTTTTGCTATGTTATCCATACAATGGCCTAAAGAAGTCTATGATATCAATCTACAATAATCTCCCTCCTCTTCTTCTATTATGAACAAAACAAGTTTATTGGCTGAAAAGAAGTATCATGATGGCATGACAATATCAAAGAACCATCTCAACCTAAATACTTAAGTTATTAAGTGAGGCTCTAATAATGGTTTTATATTATTTTTTAACTTACTCCCTTAATTGAAAGCTTTTTAAGCTTGAAACTTGCAGAGACTCACCATTACTTTGAGCTTAATTTTTATTAATTTAATTAGTTAGAATGGGGTGGTGAGATTTGGTGAGGTTTGAACTCTTGAATATTTGATCATCAAGGCTTTGATATAAATCAAAGAACCATCTCTATTCAAAAGCAAGTTATTAGGTGAGGTTTCAATAATGGTTTTATATCCCTCTTTAATAGGCATGATAGTTTGTACTCACTTTTTACAATGTGTATACACTTGGTATATTTCTAGATTTATTGAAGTCACATTCTATAGGTTCTATCTTATTCTCAACCCTCATTTGTTATGCACCATAGTACCTTAAATTACCTCATTCTAGTTTAGTCTATTGGTATTTTATTTTCTTCAAGGTTCAAATAGCAAGTGCAAACCAACTTTAATTGGAAACTCGCCACTCTCACCCTCAATCATAATCCCAACCTTGTTACCATGTGTTCTTTCATATCTTTGATCACATTTATTCCATCATTTTTAGACTCTCACTACAAATCTTCCTTTGTAATCATGTTGTATTCTTTTTTTACATCTATAAAAACCATTTGGAGATCTTTCCTCTTTTCTCCATTCTGTCACTAAACTAGTGGATGAGAAAACAGCCTCCAGAAGTTGATAGTCCATTCATAAAACCTAATTGATTCTTTGATTTCCTTCTTTTGTGTCTTAATGTATTGTTAATCATCACATATACATCTGATTTTCATAACCTTAAACAATTAAATTATGAAGTCAGATATGTCTGTCTTTCCTCTTTTCAGTAATTCAGCAGTATGGTTTTTCAGGCTTGTACAGATGCTCTGTTTTTGGACAGAAGGGATTATCAGGCTGACACCGCAGAACTGGTATCCCCTTTTTCCTGGTAATTGTTCATCCCTTCATTTTTTCTTGATCTCTGATTTGTTTATCTGGTATTATGCAATTTTTTTTTACAAAAGCGGCACATTTACCATTGAGTGGTGAATTTGATGGTCATTTATAGACAATTTGAAATTCTTATATCTCCTAAATTTTCATTGCAGAGAAGGACCAAATTTTCCACTCAGTTTTGTTTCAGGCTTTCACCAGTGGTAGGCGTTTTGAGTAACATGGTATGTTACTGTTATGTTAGCTAATTTGAAAATTATTTGTTGTTGAACTTGTTTGCACATTGGAGATATTTAGAGTGAGAAAACATGCTAGCAGGAGTTTCTTAACTGAGATTCAATAGGGATTTAAATGGTCACTTATATTGATATTATATTTTTTGGTTTTTGGAGGGTGTGCATTCTGCTTTTTGTACTCTTAATAACAAAATATATAGTGTAGCACCTTCTGAAGGCCAAATGTGAATGTGCTGGACATGAAATTTCTCAATTTCGTTGTCTAACTGCAGAATTACAAGATACTTCCTTTAGCTATTTTGTTGGTAATTCATCAACCTAGTGTGGTATGGCCATGCATACGTATTCTGATTCTTGACAGAACAGAAATCATGGGTAAGTATTGGACATTATATGGCATGATAAACATCAAAAGGGAATTTCAAATTTGAGTGTTAAAAAAGGACAATTTCGTTCAAAATTAAACATATATTTGCTTAGGCCCTATTTAGTAAGCAAATCGTCAATCTAATCTATATCATGCATATTCTTTGTGTTGAAAGAATAGAAATCTTGAGTAAAAATTGGCAATATATGGCATGATAAACAATGAAATAGAATTTCAAAAATTTGGAAGTTTTTCGGTGCTTCTTGGGTATAAAGTTCTACACCCTTATGAACCCATACAGAAGCTAGGCAATTTAGTTCATTCTCAAAAAGAAAAAAGAAAAACGACAGACAATTTAGCTCAAAATCAAACATTTCTTTGGCCCCAGCTAAATGCATTAATTGACATATAACTGATTAAATTCAACAATGTGCTGCATACCAAAGCATTTTGAAAATTTAGAAAGAACAAAGCTGGGAAATGATTGTTCAATGTATCTCTCTCTTTTGACTATCAGTTGGATGATGCTGGTGAAACAAGTTACTCTCTGCAAGATCAATCAAATATCAATGCTCTTTGGGCTTCACTTATAGTGGAAGAATGTTCTCGTCTTGGTATAATGGTGAGCAAGAATTTTCATCTGTTGAATTTCTATTTTGTTCCACATGTCTGATTGATACTTTCTTTCAGTACTTTTGTGTAGCTCCAGGCTCAAGATCATCGCCTCTTGCCATCGCTGCTTCCACTCATCCCCTAACAACATGTATTTCATGCTTTGATGAGCGCTCTCTTGCATTTCATGCTGTTGGTTATTCAAAGGGGTCTCATAAACCAGCAGTCATCATAACATCATCAGGCACTGCAGTTTCAAATCTTCTTCCTGCTGTGAGTTTCATAGAAGAAGCATAATACCAGAAGCTTAATTTATTGGGAGCAAAGGGCATTTCACAGTCCAATGATTTTGCACTTATTTACTCATTTTCCTAATATGCATAAAACATGTGTTAATTCCATATCATCTTTTAGGCTGGCTCAACCTTTCAAGTTTGTGGTTGCGAGACACAATTTTTAACTGCCACACTTTGCGTGAAACTTCTTATTTTTCTCTTTCTTGCATGCACAGCTTCATGAGCTATTGTTTCTTTCCAGTGTATTCCTACCTTATATTTTAAAATATTCATCTCATTTTCAGTATTATGTATGAGATTAGTTTTGACTAGCAACAACTACAGGTTGTGGAAGCTAGTCAGGATTTTGTGCCACTTCTATTGCTGACTGCAGATCGTCCTCCTGAGCTTCTTGATGCTGGGGCAAACCAAGCAATTAATCAGGTATACAATTATGAATTTTATCCAAATTTGTAATTCGCAACAGATTGTTTTTTTTTTGGGTTGAAAAACTCATGCACCACATGGTTGAAATGTATGTCAGGTGAACCATTTTGGTTCTTTTGTGAGGTTCACCTTCAGTCTTCCTGCACCCACTGATAATATTCCTGCGCGGATGGTGCTTACGACAATTGACTCCGCTGTGCATTGGGCAACCTCTTTGCCATATGGCCCTGTTCATATTAATTGTCCTTTCAGAGAGCCTCTGGATGATAGTTCAGACAATTGGATGTTAAGCTGTTTAAAAGGATTGGATATTTGGATCTCTGGTGCCGAACCATTCACTAAATATATTCAATTGCAAAATTCTCTTGCATGTAAAGATGGTGCTTGTGTCCCAATGGCAGAGGTTCTTGAAATAATTAAAGGGACTGATAGAGGGCTTTTACTTCTTGGTGCAATTCACACAGAAGATGAAATATGGGCGGCTCTTCTCTTGGCTAAACACCTTAAGTGGCCTGTTGTAGCTGACATCTTATCAGGGCTAAGATTAAGAAAGCTCCTTCCTTCTCTTCCTGAAATTGAAGAGAATGTTTTATTTGTTGATCATCTAGACCATGCTTTACTGTCGGAATGGGTCAGGGGTTGGATTCGTTTTGATGTGATTGTTCAGGTATAAACGAATTGGTTTTTTTTTTATGAAGTCTACTGTGTGTGATTTTAATTCAAATTACTACCTTAGAAGTTCAAGACATATTAAAGGAAGTTGGTTACCAAGATGATAGCGGTCAAATTTGAGTACTAAATTTACTGCATTTGATTTAATTCAAATTACTTCCTTAGAAGTTTAAGCATGAAAAAGATGTGAAATTCTGGGCAGCATCGAAAGGTGCTCTTTGATAAGTTTATGATGAAAGAGCTGGCAAGACACTAGTAAATGGTATTACTCTGAAATTCACAATTTTGCCAGTCTTATCTCATGCCACAGTTACCATTACATGTCTCCAATAAATAAAAAGATTTTTATGCACATCTGTAACGAAAACAGTACCCTATTTGGACTTATTCTGTATGTACTGATTCCATAACAAGTTAATCCTTTTTATTCATCAATTATTTCTTCTTGTTCTGAATTATATACAGATTGGAAGCCGGATAACAAGCAAGCGTGTTAGTCAAATGGTGGAAGAATGTTTTCCGTGCACATATATCTTAGTTGACAACCACCCGTGCCGTCACGATCCATCACATTTTGTAACACACAGAGTGCAGTGCTCCATTCGTCAGTTTGCTGACAGCTTAATGAAAGCTCAATTTTCACACAGGAACAGCAAATGGTGTGGTTTTCTACGAGTTTTGAATACAATGGTATTTGATCTAACCTTATGATGCTATTTTAGTATTTTAAACTTTCTTGTCGATCTTAGTCTTCTGACAGTTTGATGATCATGTGAGTTGGTGTTGCCATTGTCAACGTAAACAAATATTCTAGTTAACATTCCTTATATGGCAGCATGCCATGTTTTTATTTCTTATGTTTGTATGTATGTTTTCTAATGTTTTTGTCTTTTTTCTTGCAGGTTGCCTGGGATATATCATTTCAAATTAACGCAGAGAACTCATTAACCGAGCCTCATGTTGCACATGTAATTACAGAAGCTCTTTCAGCCGAGTCTGCTCTTTTTGTTGGCAACAGCATGGTAATACGCGATGCAGACATGTATGGACACAATTGTAAAACTCATGCTCATAGCATTGCACATATGATGTTAGACTCAGAACTTCCATATCTTGGGATAAGAGTGGCTGGCAACAGGGGAGCTAGTGGTATTGATGGTTTGCTTAGCACAGCAATTGGTTTTGCTGTTGGATGCAATAAACAAGTTAGTGTGTAAAATTTGTTTTCATTGCAGTAATAGTCCGTGCTTTAACTCATTCAGTTCTTGAGTTCAAGCATTCCTTTTCACCCTATTAGTTGATATATCTGTCTGCACTATTTTGTATTTATAATTTTCATGAACTTACATCTGTTCATACTTTGGTAATCATGTGTAGGTGCTTTGTTTGGTTGGAGATGTTTCTATGCTTCATGATACAAATGGCTTGGCAATTTTGACTCAGAGGTCCACGATATACTTTTTATTTTGTGGATTTGTGTGATTTTCTTGAGATTTATTGATGTTGTAAAAGGAATGATTTTGAAGTCCTTAAGATCTTGATGCAGCTAACTTCAATCACTGTGCTTTGAAAACCAGCATCAGTAGTCCTTGTGTGGCATTGCATGAGGCATGATAAACTGTGGAGGGACTAAAGTTCTGCTCCACAGTATCTCAGGAACTATTCTGTTGGTTTAAAAGGGCTATAGTCACAATTTAATCAAACTAGAATCTCAGGAACAATTACTCTTGTAACAATTTCATGTACAGGTGTCTTCATATATTTAGCAGCAGTTGCTTGGTTTCGTTCTCAAAGTAGTCTTACAATACACCTAACTTATCATTGATGTTCTCTCAATTATCTAATTTATACTAAGCAGCACAATGTTACATGCAAAACAATCTACATGGCCAAACCCAACTAGTTTTTACAAGGATTTGACTTTCTGAAGGATGTCAATTTTTATACTAATTTTTAAAGGATTGACTTTCTGAAGGGTGTCAAGGAAACCAATGAGGATACTTGTGATAAACAATCATGGTGGAGCAATTTTCAGCCTCCTTCCTATTGCAGATAAAACTGACCCTCGAATATTGGATCAGTATTTCTACACTTCCCATAGAATATCAATTCATAAACTCTGTGCGGCACACAGGTAAAAAAATCAAACTTTAGCTGGTTGTATTTGAAATATGCTTGTCTGAGTTTGCTCCTGTCATGTATCACATGGCTTTATATGTAATCTGATTTTTTACTGGTTTATTTAGTTGATTTTAAGTATTAAAATGCCAAGAGATTTTCTTGAAATAGTGATGACCATATGGTTCATATGTGACATGAAATGAAGTTCTGAAATATTATGGTCATGCCTTAATAGTCTCAAATTTATCTAATTTTGTGTCTGAGAAATGAAGTTCTTGCTTCTCTAAGATTGGGGGTATCACTTTTTTGCCTGTTTCTTCATACAAATTGCCAAGTGTATCTCTATATTTTTTTCAAATCTTGAAATGACATTTTGTTGAATATATACCATTGAAACTGTGTGTGTGTGTGTGTAAATGGTTTTTTTTTTAAATCCAATTTAAATTCACTAAATGGCATGCAGTGTGAGACATTTACGAGTGAAGACGAAGGTGGAACTTCAAGAGGCTTTACTTAAATTTGAACATGAGAAGACAGATTGCGTAATTGAAGTGGAGAGCAGCATTGGTGCCAATTCAACCTTCCACAGGTTGAAGTTTGCTTTGTGATTGTCCTTTTTAGAAAAATTCAACATCTAATTACTTGTGCAGTCCACTGACAAATGGTTCTTCTTTCAGTACTTTAAGAAAATCTGCACTGCAAGCAGCAGATCATGCTTTAAGCATTCTCTCAAGGCTTTCTGTTCGAGTTTCCAATTCAGATGGGTTATTTCTCTGCAAGATCCATAAAATGGATTTTTCACTGTACAGGTTAGGCTTTTTTAAGACGAATAAATATTTTAAATTGCTTCCACATCATGAACTTTACATTATTAGGCTGCAAGCTTCTATTATTTTGTGTGACAGAATTCAACTCTGTGCTCCTCCTACCTCGAGCTCTGTTGATCATCATCAGAATGAGTTCCATAGGGAAGGTTATATTTTATCCGTGTCTCTCGAAGATGGAAGTGTTGGGTATGGTGAGGTTGGTTTTGGGTTTAACTTTTCATTTCTTGTTCAACTATTATTTTTTCCCTTGTTCTTCTCCTCTTGGGCTCCATGTGAAAATCTCTACTTGTGACGTTTGTAAGATTGTATTCCTGATGTTTCCATATCATGCTGCTTTGTTGCTGTTGTTTACACAAAATTTTTGGTGTTTTCACTACTCTAATTGAATGTATAGTATATTGGTTAACATGTCATTTATCTGAGGTTGAATTATTAGGAGGAATGTGAATGGTTAGCATATAGTACTTGTGTCTAATATTGCTAAAGTTTAGTTGTGCAGAATTGGTGGATTGTGGTCATTGAAAGATAATGTTGAGCAATATGATCATTTCAATGGTGATAAATTTTCAGTCAATGAGCAATTGATTATGAATTTCAGTTTTGCTATCTCCTTGTGACTCAGTGAAGTGCAAGTCATCTAATTTTGGGGAATTGTAGTGTATTTCAGTCACTTGAAATTAGAAAACAAACGCATTAGAAAACCAAAGATTTCTACTCATAACATAAATAAGTGGACCTGCCATGTAGTTTATTTAGACATTTAGAGTGATGGTTACAATGCTGTAGAAAATATGGCATAAGAAATCATACATTGATTTGGATTCATCACGTCCTTAATGGTTTTTTCCTGGCTCTTTGGCCAGTTTGATGCTATAAAATGTATTCAAAATTTATAAGCGGTATACATCTCTCTTGTGAAACCTAGTAAACTATGCCTGTTCAATTTTCCTTTCTTGATATTGACATTTGACACCTGGAAATAGCACAATTTTCTAGAAACTTGCATATTGTATGGGTGAGAAAGCCAGAGGGGAGAAAAATTGTAATTGGAGGAGCATGCATGTTTAGCTTTCCTTTTTGTTAGGTGAACAGAGTTTGAACGCAAAATTATATCTCAGGTATGATTGCAAACAATGTCAATACCCCTTCCCCCTCTCGAATATGGTTTTTTCTTAATTAAAATTTCTCAACTCTTTTGACATTCATACAAGTCCCTTATCCTGTGGCATTTCTGTACCTTAAAGAAACAAATGTTAAATGTAAAATATTGTCCTTTATTTCTGTAACCTCTTCCAAATTTGAGGATTACTTTATCCTTTGTTACCGTCATTGAACAGGTTGCACCTCTTGAAATCCACAAAGAAAAACTGGCGGATGTAGAAGAGCAGCTTCTATTTCTTCTTCATGTCATTAAAGGAATCAAGATTAATGTTTCCCTTCCCATTCTGAAAGGCTCTTTCACTTCTTGGATATGGAGCAACTTAGGAATTATGGTAGGTATATATATCTCCAATTTCTATGCACATATGTGCATGCCTAGTGCATTTAGTTTCAAGCAAACCAGAGGGAAAAGGTTATGAGATGTATGTCATGCTCCTTCTGTGGTGGGCTAATGCACATTTGATCCATTGTTGTTACTCAGGAATGTTCAATCTTTCCAAGTGTTAGATGTGGTCTTGAAATGGCTATCTTGAATGCCATAGCAGTAAGTCAAGGTTCCAGTTTTATAAGTATGCTTCAACCTTGGATGATAAATGAGGAAATTTATGAAAAGTCAAGCGTTAAGATATGTGCCCTTATTGATTCTAACGGGACTCCCACTGAGGTTGCTTATATTGCTTCCTCACTTGTTGAAGAAGGATTTACTGCAATAAAACTCAAAGTAAGTCGTAGTGGAACTGCTAGAATGCTGTCAATAACTACAAAACTTTTTAACTTTTCACAAAGCTAATTTTGCTTCATATTATTATATTGTTATTGGTAACTCAATTTAGATTACCACTAGCTTACAAGCTTGAATTTCTTTCCTAACAGGTTGCACGTCGGGCAGATCCCATTCAAGATGCTACAGTTATATGCAAAGTACGAAAGGAAGTTGGTCCATGTATTGAACTCCGTGCGGATGCCAACAGAAAATGGACCTATGAAGAAGCTATCCAGTTTGGCTTCCTTGTAAAAGATTGTGACCTACAATATATTGAGGTATAATTTACAGGAAACTGGTGGATGATCCATGCTGCTTCGTTGTCCTGAGGATTTAGTAGTTTAGTTCATGATACTTTGTACAAAACTCCTTGGGATATCTCTGTGCAAAGTTTATAGTCACTATTGCCAATCTAACAATATGTTTCTTTCAATACATTCAATTTGGGCCTTAATGGTGCTTATTAACAAGCTATCCATAGGTAATATTTGTACTTTTTTTTACTGATTAATTTCCTTATTTCAGGAACCTGTTGAGAATATTGATGATATTGTGAAGTTCTGTGAAGAAACTGGCTTACCTGCAGCTCTTGATGAAACTATCGACAATTTTCAAGAAAGTCATCTTAAAATGCTTGCAAAGTATACTCACCCTGGAATAGTTGCTGTGGTTAGTGGTGCTGAATATTCACTTTATCTTGATCATCATTCATGTGGAAGTAGAGATACTGGTAGCTTAGCTTAACTGAGATGAAGCACTCACTTGAGAAGTTTAGGCAGACGATTTGTAGACATGAAATTAACCCGGCCAGATATCTTTGATAGTATTGAGAACAATATATATTCATTAATAATAGGCTGTATTTGCAGCAATATCAATTACAGGTTCAAATTAGTTTATGATGGCTTAATGAAAAGCTTTGAAAGACTGACTGGCAGCATTATGAGAGCATAGTTGTTTTTTAGAATGTTTTATGACTGTCATCCTTGTCTTTATCGTGATCCTCATCATTGCTGTCACCAATAGTTTATCCACGATTATTAGTATCTGCTGTTGAAAATTGATATTTTTGTTATTTTTAACATTTATATTTGGAAACAAAACCATCTATACAACTTTAAATCAGATGAATGCACTAAAAGTCCTCAGAGACAATGTAATATCTTAGTTTCATTCTTTATGGGTGTCTTACCCAGAATTCTACAATAAATCGAAGCTAGTTTGTTGGTTAGATCCTGAAGTGAAATTGTTTTATGGTTCTGTTAGGTTATCAAACCAAGTGTTGTTGGTGGGTTTGAAAAGGCAGCATTAATTGCACGATGGGCACAGAAGCATGGAAAAATGGCTGTTGTTAGTGCTGCATTTGAAAGTGGCTTAGGTTTGTCAACTTATATTCTATTCTCCTATTACCTGGAGCAGCTGAATGCTGTTTATACAGTTATGAACCGTGAAACCAGGCCATCTATAGCCCATGGTCTTGGAACTTATAGATGGCTTAAACAAGATGTCACAGCTATACCTCTTGGGATTCATTATGATCAATGTAAAGGCTTTGTCGGAGCATCTGTTGCTGCTTCCATTCAACTCCTACAGAACTTTCAAGTCAATAACAATGTTATTCACAAAACTTTTAATGAAGAGCAAGTTCATAGATATCATTTGACAGTGAATTCAAAGAATTTTTCCTACTCCATCAAAGTTCATGAAGTTGGACAAGAAAGCAATGTAAGTACAGGAGCCTCATGATTTCATGTCTCACATGGCTCTTATTTTTTTTTTACCCTCTTAAAAATTATGTTTGGGCTGTTTTTGGTGTTCTCTTTACTGAGGTGGCATCTTCAATCTTGAGTTATGAGCTGCTTTGTGTTACGTGTGTGGTTGTCTGCTATTTGAAAATTTCCATACCATTGTTTTCTCTTTTTATGGTTTCATTCCAATTATCAAGGCATTAATGTAGGCTTGTACATTGCCTTCAATTTATCCATGTATCAGTGCCGACTCTGGCATTATTTTTCCTTGCAGGATAATGTTGTTATATTTCTTCATGGATTTCTTGGAACTGGTGAAGATTGGGTCCCCATCATGAAGGCCATCTCAAGATCAGCAAAATGCATTTCAATTGATCTTCCGGGACATGGGGGATCAAAAATACAAAATCATGGTAGTAAGGGAGCCCAAGAGGAAGCACCTTTGTCAATTGAAATAGTTGCAGATGTATTATATAAGTTGATTCAAGACATAACTCCTTTTAAGGTTACCCTGGTTGGATATTCTATGGGAGCTAGGATTGCATTGCACATGGCACTAAGGCTTGGTCATAAGGTATACTCTTGTTATCGGAGATTTCCTTCCATTTGAGCTGAGGATTTTGTGGTTATATAGTTGACAAATGTAAACATATATTTCACAGATTGATGGAGCTGTTATAATATCTGGTAGCCCTGGCCTGAAGGATACAATGGCAAGAAAAATCCGTCAGGCTAAAGATGATTCTAGGGCAGACTTCCTTGTTGCCTATGGTTTAGAACTCTTTCTTGATTCCTGGTATGCTGGAGAGCTCTGGAAGAGGTGATTTCTTTTTCGCTCTTTACAGTATCAACTTTTTATGCCTCCCTCATCCTTAAGGGCTATATGCTTTCATCAATTATAATCTGAATAGAAGATTTGTATTTACAGCCTGAGAAGTCATCCCCATTTTAAGGAAATAGTTGCCGGCCGCTTGGTGCACGAGGATGTCCAAAGCCTTGCAAAAGCTCTGTCAGGCCTCAGCACTGGGAGCCAGCTGTAAGTTAATCTGGACATTTTCCTTTTAATGAATGATGAATCTACTTGTGAATTTATTTTCTTGCTTTTTATCATTTGATGATAGAATGATGTGTTTCATATAATGTAAACCAACACCATGTAAATCCGGCTTCAGTGCCATGGGAATCAGAGAAGCAGAGCCTTGTTTGGAAGCCAAGCTCCACAGTTGTATGTTAGAAGATAATCATTGAGCTTATGCTTTTTTCCGTAGAAATAAACCAGTGATCTATTAGAAAATCTTATCCTTTTGTCCCTTTGCTATACCATGGTTGATCAACATCTTGACTTGGATGGGCTCTTAGTTTATTATTTCATATGAATA
>Ga0325414_1002742_pt1 | contig 18026 bp, 9 predicted proteins | sample PopdelMetagenome_8_FD_206183 | JGI IMG/M metagenome (GOLD analysis project Ga0325414, IMG submission 206183) | Populus deltoides microbial communities from Bellville, Georgia, United States - Leaf-PdKOR-R3 | ecosystem: Host-associated > Plants > Phyllosphere > Phylloplane/Leaf | place: USA... | reverse complement strand
ATTGTTATTGAAAATTGTAATGAAAAAGAACTTTTTATAATTGGGTGGTTTAATTAATTAAATTGAACAAGGTTCAATTTGATTCAATGACTTTTCAAGAGCGAAATGGAACATGTGGAATGAAACAGGAACGTTCCGGGTGGAATTTAGTCGAAAAATCCGGAACGGACCGAGATTTAAAATGAGATGAAATTTGTTCCGTTTTGTTCCGTTTTTTGAATTGGTATGGAACGTTTCGGCCTTTCCGGGCGAAACGGAACGGAATTGACAACTTTGGTCTGAATATCATGGCTTGCTTCGGTAAAGAACAAAAACCATATTCCATTTTATTTTCAAATTCGATTTGTTATATTCAGTTCGATTTCTTAGCAAAGTAAACAAGTGGACCGTTTATATTTATTTATTTTTCATTTGTTTTGCAAGAATACCACTGAGCTGCCCATTAAAAGTCCACAGATTTTTGTCTCCATTGAGAAGCAACGAGGTTTAATCTGAAGGCGCCGCATCATTTTCCCTTGTAAAACACTAATAAAGAAGATCAATGCATACTGATAATATGTAATTTGAATTCTAAAGGGATTTGAAACAGGAAAAAGAGAAGAAAAGAACATATCGTACGTGGGAAAAATAAGTGAAGGTTGCTATGTTGAAGCAAGTGAAAGCCATAAATATATGCAGCGAAAATGATATGTGCATGCTCAAGTTGCCACTGATTTGGTTTTTCCAGCTGAGCCTAATATAAATGCCCAAATTAATTAGTATCTTTCCTATACTTAATTTATTTGGGACAAGAAATATGCTTGTCGTGGTTGACTTATTTCACGCATTTTGGGTGTCAAGAGGGCTCGATCGTCAGAACAACTCTTGAAAAGTGTGAATTTGTTGAAGCAATCAATCCGCGGAGATGCAGAGGAGACCTTGCCGTGAGAAAAATGGGTTTGAAAAATAATTAAATTGCATTGGGATGCTGCTGGGGGGCATCCACGGCGAGTTTTAAGAGGGAAAATGAAGAGAAAGAGATCCATGAGGTAATTGAGAAATTTAAATAACTGGTTTGCTCAGAAATCCAAGGCTAAGGATGGAGGGTTGGCTATACAAAACGAAGATAACAATTATCTAATACATTGCATTGCGTATAATTAGTCAAAACATGTAGGGTAAGGTAGTAAAAAAGAAAAGGAAAGGGAGTCACTCAAGTGTTTTTTTTTATGCATGTACATGTTATACATGGATTAAATATACATGCATGCAAAAGATGGTAATTAACATATAACTTGCACAATAATAAACATTAATTCGAAATAAAAAAAATAATATAAAAATGAGATATAAGAGTAGTAATGCTTTTACAGTTATTCAGATATTTTTGTTTGAAGAAAATCTAAAAACAAAAAATATGTTTGCACAAGACGATATATAACCTAGATAACCTGACAAACTTACATAATTTATTTAGGTTAAATTAAAAATGAACCAATGATGGTTCTAAATAATTGTGAAATTCAATCATCACAAAATGAATTAAATTAACAAGTTTTTTTCTCTAAAAGTTATCTTCATCAAAATATACCATGTAAGCTAACAATCAAAATTTAAAAGACAAAAGTCTTGTCAACGACAATCAACATGTCAAACACACAACAACAAAAATGACAAAACCAACCCAGGACCAAAGTAACCATTACATCCCAAATAAACCAATCAATTAAGTTCACAAATTTGCCCTCTCAGCCCTATGATAGAATATTGAACATCAACCTTGTTACACCTTAAAATTTCTTTGACAGCATCATATACACCCTCAGAGTATCACACAACATTATGACCCTAGCACTTCAATGTTTTTTTAAAAAATGGTTAAAGAATAAAAATCCTCATAATTAGTAAAACATATAGATAAAGGATGAAAATATTAGGAGAAGATAGAAAAAATACCAAATATATCACTAGCATGTGTATGCTACACATTATTGCTACTCAATAACTAGTTCCTAGTGACTTCTTTCCATGCATGCATGGACTAATCTGCCTTGCAGCCCAAGATCTGATGGTGTAAGCCATTGATAACCTGTAAGCACATATCTGAACTCAAATGATGGTTTCCTAATCTTTAATTTTTTACTGAGTTGCTAATGTTGCTTGTTGGTTTTTTAAATGCTTTTGAGAGCTAAAAAATGCTACAAATGTGGTCCTCAATGTAGGGATGTTATATTCATCACCATAAAAGAAGAAAATTTCGAGAAGAGGGGCCATTATGATTGAGTTCAATGAATTTTAGTCAGAATATATACTATCGTGGATGGGAAGATGGCAGTGAGAAGGGGAGAGCTTGGCTTTAGCAAGTAAAGGTTTGGTGTGTCGTATTTTGATAAAGTTAAGTGAGGGAGAAAAGTAGATAGAGAAATGGAAAAAGAGAGAGATACTTTTATTTTTTTTTTGCTTTCTTATATGGTCCAGCCCTTTCATCTTTTTAGATTTGTTATATATATATAAAATCTAAACCGTGTTGCTCTTTTACTATGGATGCTAACACATTTTCACTGTGGATTATGGCAGTGTGATGCTGGTTTGCTCTTTTGCCCTTGGTGAATTCATGACTGGGTGTTATTGGGTAGGGGTTGTCTTGGTTCTTGGTTGCTTTCTATGTTAGGTGTAGGGTGAGGAAATGGGAGTCAACCACTTTTTTCCTGTTATGGGTTAGGGCTTCTTGTGGGCATGCAGGCTTAGTGTTCGAGCCTCTTCGAGGGCTCTAAGAAGCCGTTGGTTTTCAAATGACTTGGCTAGGTTGTTGAGTAGTGTGAGGGTTGTCTTACAGGGGATGGTGTGTAATCATTATCATGCATTAAAAGCAATGCAAGGTGCAATTGTCTTCGTTCTTTATCTTTCCGTGATCTCGGAGGGCCTAGTTATTACTTTGGTAGATTGGATTTTGATTTAGGTATGGGGGTTTGGTTTCCAGATTTTTAGTTTCTTTTCCTTTGTTTTCTCTGTGTTTGGTTTGTGGATTGTTTATTTATTGGCCTCTGTTTTTTCTTCTAATGTTCTGGTTTGGCTCATTTTTAAAAATTGTGGTTGGTTTTGTTTGCGTTATGTCACTTCATGTCATGTTTCTTGTCTTTGGGAGAGTGGTGTGCTACTATCTTGATGTCTTTTCTTCTACTAGGGAGTAGGTGTAGTAGTTTGGATTTGGCATCCTTCATCATTTGCATCTTTTTTTTAAGATCTTTCCTTTTTGTTTAATTTGTTAGGTCTTGTGGCATTATTTTGCCTTCTTATTGGTTCTATCAAGCTTCTATTCCTTTTTTTAATTTACTTGGTTTCAATTTTAGTCTTTTTTATTATCGTTTTAACTATTTTGTTATTTCTTTTCCTCTTGATGGCTTATCAGGTTTGGCTTCTGCTCGTTGTGTTTAAGTTGGAAAAATTCTAGTTTTGTGGCCTGCCGTGGTGGTTTTTTTGTTGAGGTACTGCTATGACAACTTAAAAAAAAAAAAAACATTGTTCGAGCCTTTAGATAGCTTCAAAATTTTCTGGTTATAATTATTTGGTTCCCTTAATATATTAATCAACTACATTATAACAACCTTTGTTGTCTTAAATTTGCTTGCTTTATAAATTTTTAGGCCTTCTCTCTTGGATTGGTTCATTTTATGCTATTTTTTTCATGTGTGGCACATTTCTTTTGCATGATAACTTTGTAACCAACAACATAACATTGCATATTCCATATTTTGGATAATTAGTCATCTGGCTTTAGCTCATTGACATACACAACAAGCATTTATTTTGTTATGGCAACATATTTACATGTGATTTTATTTGCATGCATACCCAATTACTTTGCAAAAGGAGTTCTTGTTGTGGGGTTGTTGCCAAGGCTTTTCCTGTTAATAGAAGCATTTTCCTGTGGTTTTCTCATCTTTTCAGCTCCTTGTTTTTCTATTGTTGTGTTGTAGGTTTATTTCTTATTTGTATTTTTAGCTTTTCCTTTTTGTTTTATCCTTTAATATTTTGTTTTTTATGATTTCAAACTAGATATTTGACCTACGCTTTGACGATAAGTTTTAAAAAATCTTTAAGTTCCAACCACGTTGTATTCAAAAAACAAGAGGCATGTGTTGATGTCTCACAAGCCAAAATATTTACCCGGATATTTTTGCTATATTGAATTGGACAATTGTTGACGTATAAGAATTGTATAATTTACGTTTATTTAAAAGTTGGAGGACTATAATGTAACTTTCCCTAAACTTCTAACATGTCCCAAACACTATAGGTCTGGCATGGTTGTTAAACTTATGCGCCATGGGTCTGGCAACCATACTAGACCCAAGTCGTGCTAGACCCAAGTCGTGCTAGACTCAAGGCGCTTGGATTTGACGATTTGTGTTTATTTAAAAGTTGGAGGGTCATAGTGTAACTTTCCCTAAACTTCTAATACGTTATCCATGTTTAGAGCTTTTTTTCCATTCTAGTACCTATTTTCCTGAATCCACTCTTGACTAGGAAATCAAAATCAAAAGGCCTTGAATTAGGATTAGATAATCCGTGATAAAACTTTGATAGCCAAAATGAATCATTAGGAATTGCATAGTATGTCCACAATATTTTTTTCGTGTGTGGGTATTGCTGGTCAAGGGAAAAAGAGCCAACACCTTTTAGAATTTTGCTTGATTTTCATAGTTTTGATATTTTGCCTCTATTTGATGTTTTAATTAGATCCTCACACAATTACCATGCCAGACCCAAGCATTTTGGGTGTAGCAACCGTACTAAACCCAAACAACTTAGGTCTGGCGACTAGTGTAATGATAGAAAAAATATCACGGCGGGGCATGGGCATGTATGCGTACACACACACACACACATACACACATATATGGTCTGTATGTCACTAGATTTTTTAACTAGGTTCTTGGACCTTGGTTATCTAGAAACAACATTTTGTGTTTGGTTTAAATAAATGCATTAATTTCTATATAGAATTAAATTATCCAAGAAAGTTATGATGAGGAAAATTAAGGCCTTATTTATTTGTTGGAATGTGGTTTCTATGAAAAATAGATTCCTAAAAAGTAAATAATTTTTTAATATTTGGTAATGTCATGGAAAATAAGTTGAAAAATATTTTTTAGTGTTTGATTATATTATGGAAAATAAGCTGAAAAATTAATTTTTTATTTTTTTTTCAAGTTTAATAAAAGAATAAGGACTAAATCTAACAGATAAAAAAGTTAAAAGATGATGAAATTGAAAAATAAATCTAATTTCATAAATTATTTTAAATAAAATAAATAGCAATCAAAATAATAGAGACCAAATCTAATAGATAAAAAAAGTTGAAAGATGATGAAATTAAAAAAAATCTAATTTCATAAATTATTTCAAATAAAATAAATAGCAATCAAAAGAATAAGGATCAAATCTGATAGATAAATAATTTCAATTAAGAAAAGGATAAGAGAAAAGCAAATAATAGTAAAAAAAATAAGGACCAAAGTTAATATAAAAATCAAATTAAATCAAATTCTAAATGATAAAATTGAAAAAAAAATATTTAAAACAAAATAAATAGCAATCAAAAGATTGAGAATCAAATTTAATATAATCAACAAATAACAAGATATTTTTGAATTATTTGTAATTTCTAAAAAGTATTTTTTACTTAAAATTTTAAAAAAACACTTTCCTATTAAACCAAACTAAATTTTGTTTTAACTGAAAAGTGTTTTTTGTTGATCAATTTTTTTAATAACAAACAAACACGATAAAGTTTGGAAAATAATTTCTAAAAAATTACTTTTCATGAAACAAATTGGACCTAAAATAATATTGGGCTTAAATAATATAGGGATATTAAGCTTGCACATTAATATTGGGATATCAGGCTTGCACATTAAGAATATTGTTGTGTTTTTTTTTTCTCACAATTTGTTTTTCTTCCTTCAATCTCTTTTCTATTCTCTCACAATTTTTTTTTATACTCAAGGCTTATAAAAATATCAAAAATTATGAAAACATATAAAAATTCAAAAAACATGAGAAAAACAATGATAAATGCATTTTTTTTTATTTTTTGAAAAAAATTATAAAATTAAAGAATCAAAATTAGATTGTGACATTGAACACCGTTAAAGAAATTGAACTATCATAAAGTCTAGGAACCAATTAAAAGTGGGACTTAGCTGACCCAAGGCTGGAACCGAGCCGAGTTGAAGAAAAAATAGGAAAAGTCATGATCCGGCTGACCCGGCAAAACCCGGTCAAAAAGCCGGTTGCAACCCGTTGACTTTTGTGTTTTTTTTTACTAGAACAACGTCGTTTTGATTTTTTAAAAAAATAAAAATTGACCTAGTGACCCGGTCAAAACCTGGAACTCGGGTCTTGAACTAGACCGAGTTTAAAAACTATTACCTATGCATCATTTAATATCTTTCACTAAATTTTTCTTTTCTAGAAAAAAAAAGGTATATATACATATATGCGATGTAAATATTTTTTTAGTCTTGGTTAAAAGGGGGGAAAAAACTAGGTTCTGCAAAATGCAATATTAACCCAATCTTTTTTCTATATTATGGGGAAAAAGCCACTCTGTTCTGAGATGAATGAAAGCAAACGAAAGGCCGTCAAGCATCCAGACTGATTACAGATCATGCATCCACCATTCGGAGATTATCAATCAATCCATAAAAGAAGCATATATTATACGATCATGGGGCCTGCCATGCCAATCCTTGACTAGGATGCCTAAAAAAAAAAAAAACAGGCAGAAGCACCTTGCATCTACTTTGGTCTCTGTAGACTGTAAGTCACTAATTCCAAGAAAAACATGGGATAACAGATTTTAAAAGTGTGGTTGCGGTTGCTTTTTAAATAGTTTTTTGCGCTAAAATACATTTTAATAATATTTTTTTATTTTTAAAAAATTATTTTTGATATCAGCACATTAAAATGATTTGAAAACACTAAAAATATATTAATTTAAAATTAATAAAAAAAATTTAAAATTTATCAAAAATACTTTTGAAACGCAGAAACATACAGCCACTTATTTACCATATACTGTTACGATGAAAACAAAAGCAACCAAAGATTAATTTAAATGGCATAAATACATTTGCATGCTGCATCTTCATTTCATTTCATTTGAAATCTCTCTCCCTCTCTCTGTCTCTCTTCTAAGCTTTATCTTTTCGGGGCTTCTGCACTAACCTTTGACATGGGAGAAGCTCAGGAAGTTCAACTTCACATCATGGGTGAGTCAGCTCTCTCTAATTCTTGATGTGTAGCGCTTTTTATCAAAGAGAATATATATGTATCGCAATTTCATCAATGTTCCTCTGTTTTAACTTCTTTCACTAGTTTATGTATGGGAATTAATTAGGTGGAAAGGTCATGAGGTCTGCAATAAGCCTACATTTAGCAGTAGTACTATTAAGAGTACATAGCCACCATGGAATCATAGGTTATTTATGATGAAAGAAATACGCATCAAATTTCTTCGAAGAGATGCAGCAAAGCAAAAGGAGAGTAGGATTCTTTTACATTTTTTGTTATACAGCTAGGCAGCTATACTGGTTTTCCCCGCAAATCTCCAGGTGAAATTCTGTAGGCGAAAGCTCGTCTCCTAGGTAGTCGTTGTAAATTCTCTTTCCATGGATGAGGCTTTTCAGGGTCTGTCTTGGAGATCTATTTAATAAGTTCCTATGAATCATGTTTTTGGCCTTGCAACAAGGTTTTAGTTTTTTAAGCGCCTAACTTGGGAGATATCGACGTGCTAAAATATATTATTTTCAAATACAATCATGTATTCTTGTACAGTAGCTGACTTGTCCGATATCTGTTCTTATTATCAGACCAAGAAGCTAAAGATCAAACAAACTTACCTCAATATACAAGTACCACCGATCAGTGCTCAACGGCTCCACAAACAAGAAACTACAGGCGGTGGATCCGCGTAGCAATCTATACAGTCTTTCTCGTAGTTGGACAGTCAGTGGCTATGCTTTTGGGAAGATTGTACTTTGTTAAAGGTGGAAACAGCAAATGGATGGCAACACTAGTGCAACTTGCAGGCTTTCCGGTTCTTATTCCCTTCTATCTCATCTCAACTACCAGCAAACCCAGCACAAATAATAGCCAAATAAAATCACCATCTGTCACAACACTTGCATTGATTTACGTATCAATTGGACTACTTGTAGCGGCAGGCTGCTATCTATACACTATTGGACTGCAGTACCTTCCTGTGTCTACTTACACCCTCATCTGTGCATCTCAGTTGGCCTTCAATTCTGTCTTCTCCTTTTTGCTCAATGCACAGAAGTTCACACCATTTATAATCAATTCTCTAGTCCTCCTTACCATCTCCTCTATCCTACTTGTCTTTAATAATGAGTCTTCAGACGGCACTTCTGGAGTCTCCAAAGCAAAATATGCTATTGGTTTCACATGCGCTGTTGCTGCTTCCGCGGGGTTTGGACTGTTGCTCTCTTTGACACAGTTCTGCTTCAACAAGGTTATAAGGAGGCAGACATTTAAGGTAGTCCTGGACATGATAATCTATCAACAAATAGTAGCGACTTCTGTTATTGTAGTTGGACTTTTTGCTAGTGGAGATTGGAAGGGTCTAACAAGAGAAATGGATGGGTATAAAATGGGAAAGGTTTCTTATGTGATGAACTTAGTTGGGACTGCCATATCTTGGCAGGTTTTCGCGATTGGCTGCGTTGGATTGATTTTTGATGTTTCTTCCTTGTTTTCCAATGCCATAAGTGTTTTGGGATTGCCTATTGTTCCAGTCGTAGCTGTGTTCGTATTCAATGACAAAATGGGTGGTGTGAAGGCAATTTCAATGGTGTTGGCTATCTGGGGTTTCATTTCCTATGCCTATCACCACTATCTAGACGACCGCAATTGCAAGGATGAAAAAAGAAATGCCGATGAGGTTTCTAAACCTCCCATGCTGGAAGCTAACTGATGTCTACGATATCTATATGGGAGCCTGGAAATTGATCGGTGACAGATTTCCATGGTTACATACAATTCGGGTGCCTCTGTCATGTCCTAAAATGTAGTTTTCTTCCGTGTAGCAGACCTGTAAAACAGTTAAGCTAGGAGTGCTGTAAAAGAACATCGATGATCAAATTATTCGAGCATATTGGAAGGATTGCTGAGTATGAATTGGTTTAGGTCTATCTGCTGGAAACAATGTAACATGTTAATTGAGTAGCAGGGACTAAAAGATCTATCACCGAATCTCAGGAGACTAGTCACTTATCAGGATTGCATTTGCATGTGGATGTGGATGTGGATGTGGATGACCTCTCATAGCAATTTAAAACTGCAAGTGGTGCTGTGTATGACTTATCATGATGCTTAGCCATCTCTGCTGACCAGTTAGAGTGTTTGTTTACACAATCGAAGCTGCGTTTTACACAAAACACAGCTTTTGCATGTTTGATAACAAAAAAAAGAGGATTTTATTGTTCATGTGTCCCACATTTTATTGCGTTTCAAATACAATTCTCACGAAGCATCTTTCCGCTGCTTTTCATTCAACAGTAAACAATGGCCAACTGCACTGCACGTTGTTCATGTAATTAATTAGCATGAACAGTTTATTGCTACACTGTATGCTAAAATCAGAGTGTAGCATTCCTACACTGTTAACTGAACAGTGTCCAGTAAAATAAAAAATAAAAAATATTTTTTTAATTTATTTTATTTAAAAAACTAGTATTTATCTTTATTTAATGACACTATATAAATTAGACAGAGATCGCTTGATAATATAGCATTTGCAGAATTTGATCGCAATCCCAATTTTGTTCCTGATTATATTTTACATGATATTATTGCGCGCTTAAAAAACCAAAAAAACAATAGTCCTTGTCGGATGTATTTCATACGTGATGGAATTGTAGATAGTTTAATGAAACAATAAAAAATATTTTATATAAAATATTATTTATTTCATGATGTAATAACAATAGTTAAATGTACAATATTTAAATTAAAAACCATCAATATTAATATCTATTTTTTAAAATTATTTTATAATCTCAATTTCAAAAGCATTATTAACCAAACACATTAAACTACTTTTTGCTCAACCTCAATTTTAACCACAGTTTTAACCAAACATATAATTTTTCAAACCAACCTCAACTAAAAGTACTTTTTATAAAACAATTTTTTTCAAACCACAGCCACAACAGCAACACCAAACGCACTCTTAGTCAATTCTGTTAGAATTTGAACCTTTCAGTTCTCTCAATGAGGCTTACCATTCGAATTTAGAACATAAATTGGCCATATGATGTGCTAAAGTAAAAGTATGTAGTCAATAAACTACATAGCTTTGGGACTATGTGAAAGTAGATGCTTTTCTGATATGGGAATTCAGCCCATAGATATTTGAGAGAATGATCGAGTATATAAATTCATAAGATGAACTGAAACTTTGTTATCCTTGAATTTGATTTTGCTCTTCAAAGTTCAAAGAGGTGAGTTTTATTTTGTGCTTGATTGACAACCCTTCCGACATTTATAGCTGAACAGTGCTTTAATGGGTGTGCCCTTATCTTTTCTAAACTTCTCCTTGTTTATGCATATCCCAAATGACCTCAATTTTTTTCCATTTACATTCAAGGTATTGCATGATCAATCCACCTGTTTTTTAATCTTAGCTCTGCAAGCTCATTACATGTTAGAAAATTTTGTTTTAAAACATGGTTAATCTTCATATTTCAAATCAAATTGAAAATAGGATATATTCTAATGGATCATCATTTATTGCTTTTTGTTTGTTTGTTTGAAATTGCTCTTCATTGGGCTAACCATGAGAAGGTTAAGACCCACCATTCTTGGGCTCAGCTAAGCGCTGAGCCCAAACACCCATGAATCTAGCAAGTTGTCAAACCCACCATTCCTGAGCTCAGCCAAGCATTTAGCCCAGACACCCATGAATCTTGTTAGACTCATCATCCCTCAACGCAGCCAAGCACTGAGCCTAGACGCCTATGAGACTAGTGAGTTGTCAGACCCATCATCCCTGGATGCAGCCAAACACTGACCCCAGATGGGACTGTAGATCATATATATTTTATCTTGGTGGGACAAACCGACCTTTCCCCTACAAGAACATGAGGGGCTATAAAAGAAGGAAACAAAGATGATCATGCTATGTTCAAATTTTTCTCTCTGCTTTAACAATAGCAATTCTATCTTAATAGAAAAACCCTTAGTCAAATGGATAATTGATTTTTCTTGAATCGATTCTAATTTAATCATCGTAGAGTCTCCAAATAGATAAAAGGAGACCTTTTATAGGTAACAATGATAATCTACATCTGCTTTCACCATGGAAGGGTGGGTCAGATTGCCAAAATCAGAAAATTAATGACTTTATCCCGAGCCTAGACCCGACCTTAAAGCCACTGGATAAAACACGACTTCATCATTAGCGTCGACTATAAAGATGGAAATTCCAAAGATGGGATGAATTTACTCTTCTTAGTGTGATAGTACATTTACTTTGTAAGTAACAAACGTCTCCTTAGTGCAACGACATAGTTTACTTTAGAAGGGATTAACATGTTCTCCCTAGGATGATCACACATTTCTCTAATGATGGGATAGACGCTACATTAATAACGAGGATGGATATGCTCTCCCCGTCAAATTTTCCAAAAATGGGATGAATTTACTCTTCCTAGTGCGATTACACATTTATTTTGAAAGTAATGAACATCTCCTTAGTCCTATGACTCAGTTTACCTTGAAAGGGATTGACATGTTCTTCCTAGTGTGATCGCATATTTCTTCAAAGATGGGATAGATGCTGCATTAGCAATAAGGATCGATACACTCTCCCATCAAATCTCTCAAATATGGGATGAATTTACTCTCCTTAGTGTGATAGCACATTTACTTTATAAGTAACGAACATCTCCCTAATTCTAGAGCACAGTTTACCTTGGAGTGGATTGACATGTTCTTCCTTTGCACCTTTCTCCAAGGATAAGATGAACAATATATCAACAATGAGAATAGATACGATCCCCCATGAAATCTTTTAAAGATGGGATGGATTTATTATCCCTAGTGTGATAGCACATTTACTTCGGAAGTAACAAATGTTTTCATAGTGCCATGGCACAATTTACCTTAGAGTGGATTAATATGTTCTCCCTAGTGTGATTATACTTTTTTCTCTAAATATGGGATGGATGATGTATTAGTAACGGAGATGGATACGCCCTCCCTATCAAATCTTTTAAAGAGATGATAAATTTACTCTTCCTATTGCGATAACGCATGTACTTTGAAAGTAACGAACATCTTTCTAGTACTACGATACAATTTATCTTGGATAGGATTAACATGTTCTTCCTGGTACGAATAGTTCAAAACATCGCATTCACTGTTTGGTCATTTATTAAGGAAGGTTCAAATCAAAAGCGACTTATCCTAATATGATAATCCACCAAATCAATAACTTAGTACAAATCTTTGCGTATTTTATATTAGTTAGACAATTTCCATTCATGTAGGGGATTATTGAAAAAATAAAGTTTTAAAGTATGGTTAATGGGTATACTTGAGATCAAATTAAAAGTGAAGTCCACTCATTTTTTATATTAAAACTTTATTGAAATTTAATTTTCAACGTAAGTTCTTTAACATGAAACATTAACATGATTAAAACAAATTATTGGTTAAGGAAAAATTGATCTCAAAGAACCTTTAGTTTGCATATTTTTATAAAACGCAAATTTAGGTCTAAGTTTTGATCTAGGTTTTGGTTTGTCATAAAATATTTTTTTAATCACAAAAGAGTTTTTTTTTTTTTTTGCCAACCTATTTTCGGTTTAGGCTTGAGTTTATAGTTCTTTGGCCTATGAAAAAATAATTTTTGTTAACTCATTAGTTTTCTTCTTGAGTCCATTACAAAAATCATCATATTTAAAGCCAAAATTGTTAAGTTTAATATTGTTTGATGGAAGATAGTTAAGGCTAATAATTAAAGGAGTTCATTATGGTAGTTACCAAAATTAGTTCTATATCAATCTTGGTTATAAAATACTTTATAAAGGAGAGCTAAAGAAGAATGTTTCTGGGTTTTTGTTTCTAGATGGTTTCGTACAAAATTTCTTAAATTTTATATTCCAGCTCATTCTCTTCAGTTTTAAGCTTTGATTTTTCTTTTTATTTTTCTCCTAATCTAGAGCTTAAGTTCGATCCTTGTAAATAGATAATTAAGTAATAATTTATTGAGTTTGTTAGATCTTATTTAGGAGTGCATCTAAATACAAATGTGTTATTAAAATCCTAGAAGGTTGATTGTATACATCATGTTTGCACTTAATGAGGAATAATAAAGCTTTAAAAATATAAATTTAATCCTTAACAACAATAAAATTCCAAGGTAATAAAATTTTAAGTGTATCAACAAGTAAATATTTTACATAATTTTAGTTCACTTTTAATATATTATAAGCTCAGTATGTATACTATAATTTTTGTACAAATCTCTTTTGTGAGTTTGGATATATACTTAGTATACATGCTAATATTTAATTTGATATCAATTATACTTTGAATGATATAAAACTATCATATTTATAAACTAAATATTTATGCTCACTAATTTAATATTTTTGGACAACATTATCTACTCTTCCAAAAATATATATTCACAAAACAAAAGGCAAGAATAGTATTAGCTTACATTGCTGGAGAATTGTTGTGAATGCATTGATGTGTTTTCAAACAAATATTCTTGTTTCCAATTGTATTTTTAAGCTTGAACTACTTTAATGAAATTATTTCCCTAAAAAACTTTAGAAAAAACCCCTTTAATAAATATAAAATATAATTTTAAAATCAAAAGTGGTTGGTAGATGCAAAACACGTGTGAGTATGTGGAGAGCCTTTACCTTTTTTGAACGACTTGTAAGGCATCATATGATGTCGAAACACTGCCTTCCATTCTGATGTTGGAAGGGTTTCAGTGTGATCTTCTCGGTGATCAAGCACATCTATATGGTGGTATAATAATTGGGCTCTAGTGGACTTTTTACTTCTCCTCTCTCTTTTCCCTCTCTTCTCCTAGCTGAAATATAAAGATGTCATGTCATTTGTTTTGTGTTCAATTTGATCTTTATTCTTTTTATTTTTATTTATTCTGTTTTTTATCTTTTTTATTGATTTTCTTTTTTAATTACATCCCTCATCATTTTGTTTCATTTAATTTTTATATCAAATTTAGTCTTTATTCTTTTGATTGTTGTTTTTTTATCATTTTTCTAATTGAATTTTATTTTCAATTTCATCCCTCAACATTTGATTTCAATTTATTTTTATGTCAAATTTAGTCCTCATTATTTTTGTTACTATTTGTTTTGTTTTTTTATCCTTTTCTAATTGCATTTTTTTTTTAATTTCATCCCTCAGTATTTTGTTGATTGAGAGTTTTGCTATATTATTTCTTAGGGTTTGTCTTCTATAGGGTTAGTCCCAAGTTTATGACCAAAATCACGAGTTTTGAAAGTTAACATGAGTTAACTTTGGTCTTTTTTCTAGTTTCTTTTTTAAATTAGTTTTTTTTTTTTTCAAATTCATCCTTTAACATTTGATTTATTGGGAGGTGGTCTTCATGTTTTTTCTTTCACTTTCCTACCTATGGGTTTATCTCAATCCTATACTAATAGTTGTAAGATTATCAAGTTAACCTGAGTTGACTCAGATCTCTTTTATTCGTTGCTTTTTTTTAAAATTTTTTTTTCCATATTCACCCTTCAACATTGGGTTGTTTGATGATTAAGTTTCATAGTCTTCTTCAATGTGATTTTGATTGGGTCACCCTGATATCACGACCAAGTCATAGATTTTGCATGCTAAAAAAAATGGTCTTAAGTCGGGTTTTTTTCTACCTTTTTTAATAATATTTTTTTCTTTAATTTTATCACTCAATATTTTATTTGCTAGAAATTAAGCATTGAGTTTTTTTTTTATTTTTCCTTCTATGTGATTATTACGTTCTCATTTAATGTTTACTTCGGCATCAAATAAGATCTTTCAACATTTGATTTTAAAAAAAATATTATTTTTTATTTTCATTATTCAACATTTGACTTAATGAGTATTGGTCTTTGTGCTTTTTTTTTCTCACTTTCCTTTTAATAGAGTTATCTCAATCTTATGCTTATGGTCGCGAGGTTACCAGGTTATTCCAGTTTGACTCGGATCCTTTTTTTTCATTGCTTTTTTTTTTCCCTTTAATATTGATTTGTTTGATAATTGAGTTACATAGTTTTATTTAGTTTGCTTTTGACATGGTTATCTCGGTATCACAACCAGGTCGTAGAGTTGGCATAACTCGGATGGGCTCAAGTCAAGGTTTTTTTTTTTACCTTTTTTTCATTGTTAATTTTTTTTCGGTTTATTTATTATCATTATATTTTTTTTAATTTATTTTAAATTTTTCTATCAATTTATTTAAACTTATTAGAGTTAATAACCTAAGTCTCATATTATTTTGTTTTATGTAGAAACATTTATATCACTTTAATATTTTATTTTATTTTGTGTGTTAGAAAAAAAATTAGGTTAGCCTGCAGTATCGCATGGACCACCTATCTAATATCAACTATAACTAGTTATATGCCTCGCGCGATGCCGCGGGTCAATTATTTTTTGTATTTCAAAAAAAGCTAAGATCTAAAAATGTTAGATTTTTTTGCAAAGTTATACGTAAGAGTCTTAGATTTGGTTGTAACACCTGATCCAAGAGTAATATTTATAATATTAATAATAACATTAAACTTGGGTTAACCTTTAGCATAAAAGTTGTGGACTCCTGGTTGGTAGTGCTAAAATGATATAGCAAGTTACTAGTTGTATGACGACTCTACCGTGGGATGACTTCCAAAACTTATTTTTATTTTTATCTATTGATGTTTTATTGTTATGATGAATTTGTATATGTAAAATGATTTTTTAATGAAAATCTAACACAATTAAAATAAACAATCACATCAATTTGTATCCTTATTCATGCTTTTTTTTTTAATTCTAGCAAAAAAACCTATTTTTTATTAAAAAAATAATTTTTAAAATAGAAACTTAGCATCAAATGAAAGTAAATTTCCTTTAAAAAGTTCATGACATAAAAAATAAAATAATAATTGATTTGAGAAGATTATATAAAAATTAACATAAAAATAAATTCACATTGACAAATTTTCAAAAATAAATATGCATATTATATTTATATAAAATATTATATAAATTAATTAACAAAATTATCATAAAAATCTCAAATCTTAATTGAAGCAAGGCATAATTGGATGCTTTTTTAAATTTTGTTGTAATAATCTCAATTAAAAAAATATTCTAAAATAAAATAATTAAATAAAAAAATAAAAGGCTAAGAGCTATAGGCATGCCTAGTCTTTTAAGAAAAGGATGCACTACGCTGCAAGTTGGATTTTTAGATAACTGCAAATGCAACAAAAGAAGACGACAATGTTATAGGTAAAAAGGTATTGGTATAATGAAATATTTTAATTGAGGAATGAAAAGATAATATCACATTTAATAAAATGAATTAAAAATATATGAACCAGTAAATAATAGAAAAGAGTTGTTAATTTTATTCACTTTCTCTTATGTATCTTAGATGCTAATTTTGGTTACTAAGTACATATAATTTTTATTTTTATAAATATATCATGCAAATATAACTCATCTATTTAATATTCAAGAGGAAAAAATTCTTTAATTTTTTCTTGCAGTAATTAAAATTTATATTCATAAAAACTCTAATGATTTCAATTCTAAGAAAAAATGTATTTCTCTTTTATAATTCCCTTTTCTTATTTAAGAATTTTTCTTTATTTTGTTGAAACAATGATATTTTTATTAAAAACATGGTTATTTTAATGAAAACTTAAAGCAATTAAAATAAATATCATTCCAAATTCAAATTATTTAAATTAAGTAGGAAAAATGCATTTCTTTAGCCAAAACTTGATTGTTGTTATTTGTTAATTTCTTTTTAATTTTTGAGGGAAAACGTTTTTTTTTATAAAAAGCATGGTCATTCAAATAAAAAGTATCATGATTGGTAAAGCAATAATAAAGTAAGAAATGAAAAATAATGTTCTGATTATTTTTACATAACTGTATAAAAAAAAAGAAGAATAATTAATTCGAGTTAAATGTTATAAAAATTGACAATAAAAAAATTATAAAAAAATATATTTTATTCTCATTGAATATTTACGCGTAAGTTTTTTTTATATATAAAACTTTTCTGTATAAGTTTCATAGATAATCATAAAATAAAACAAATATTACAATAAAAAAATAAAATATTATTTAAAAAGCATGGACTAATGCAATTTTCTTTAAATATAATTGTAATTAAGTATCGAAATAGGATTTTATTATAAGATATATAAACTAAAACAAAATCAAGTGTATGGTGCCAATAAAATAACTAGAGTCATATTATTAGTCTCATAATATTCTCATTTTATATATATATATATATAAGTAGGAGAGAGAAACATATCTTCTTATCTTTTTATCACTTTTGATGAATCATGTGTTTTATTTATTTTTATTTTTTTTGTGTTTGTCTTTCTCTTTAAGGTTGACCTAAAAAAATAACTAATAGATGTCTATGCGCCAGAAAATTATCCCTAAATACTCAATCTAAGGTGCACCTGGGCCTTAAGGATGGCCTTGGAATCTTGGGCTTGCAATGCATGCGTAGCTGGGCTTGAAATCAAATACCACATGTTTGGGCTTCAAAGCCCAAACTAGTTTTTTTAAAAAAAAAAAAAAAACATAAAGCAAACGACGCCCATCTAGAGAAATAACATGCCATTTCTCTGCAACCCTTTTCAACCACTAGACTGTCTTCTATGACTGAAAAACCAAATCAAATAATTTCAATCATTTTTCACCCGATAACATTAAAAGGAAAAAAGAAATTCTATGGACCTCTAAAC
>Ga0325414_1002741_pt1 | contig 18029 bp, 13 predicted proteins | sample PopdelMetagenome_8_FD_206183 | JGI IMG/M metagenome (GOLD analysis project Ga0325414, IMG submission 206183) | Populus deltoides microbial communities from Bellville, Georgia, United States - Leaf-PdKOR-R3 | ecosystem: Host-associated > Plants > Phyllosphere > Phylloplane/Leaf | place: USA... | reverse complement strand
TTTTTATTTTTAAATCATTTTGAAATAAAAAAATATTATTTTAAAATATTTTTCAAACAAAAAATACTTTATAAAATAATAAGTAACACATTAACCATCGTAGACTCAATCCAATTTTAATCAATGGTATTTAATGAAACCATTAGCTAATAATTGGGAGTGTGCAAGACAGAGAAGATCTAGGCCATTCCAAATTATAATCGTTTGTCAAGAACGAAATTAAGGGTAACTTTTTTTCAATAAGAAAAAAGAAAAAAGAAAAAAGAAAAAAGAAAATAAGAGGAAAGAAGGACGAGGCAACGATGATGGCAATGGCAGGGAAAAGTAAAACCAATATGGCACATTTATTGGCGAGGTGGAATATGCGGAAGGTAGAAATACAAATGAGGAAGAAGATTCGTGGGATTCATGCGCATCTCTCCCTCTCATATTCTCTTCTCCTTCCTTTTTTCTTGTCCAAGTGCCCACTTTTCCACTCACCTTCCCAAATCAACTCCTCCTTCCTGCTGTCCTCTCCTCCTCCTCCTCATAAACACTCAACCCCTCCCGCCTCCCTCCTTAACTCAGCACGCACATCTTCTGGGGTATTTTCTCTCTCCATACCACAATTATATTTCTGTTTATTTATGTCCTTTTGTTTCTGCATGTGTTTATGTTTATGTTCTAATTAATCGAAACTCTAAAATGGCTGTGCTTGTTTGTGTCTGCTATGCTTAGTGTGATATTCTCAGGACCCACTGTCACTTTACAACGTTGGGTTTTTCTTTCTTTTATGGAACTAGTTAAGAAACGGCTTTGCTTTACTCTTCTCTTTTTTTTCCCTTCAGGAAAAATAAGGTTTGTTAATTAAGTCCTGCATTAAACACTTCTTGATTAAGGAACCGACGACACGCTAGAGGGGTTTTGCTAGAAGCAGCTTTAGAGTTTTCTTGAGTAAAATTTTGGAATTCTTGCGATTGAACAAGACATCATGAGTTTGGATTCGATCCATTCCAATAAGAATAGCATTGATAAGTTTGGATTTCATTAACATTTAGATGAATGTCACACCAATCTTGATTCTGATATAGTTTCTCACATACGCTTGCTAATTGGCTCCACAATCTTCTTTGCTGATTTTAGTGATTTTGTGGCCAAGAGTACTCGCTTTTTAACCCATTATATTCACGTGTTTATGATAAGTTTTTTCTTGATTAGATTTTTTGAGTAGTTTTGCAGCTTCCTCCTTCTAGCCAAATGATCAAATTCTTATGAGGGTGGATGTTATGCTAATTATGGTAGGTTGGAAAAAATATTGTCTGAGATGACACGTCCGTGCAAAACAACGGGCCTATAAATGAATGTGTATAGAATATTGATGTGGTGAGGGTGAAAGGTTTAGTAATGTGGGAAAAAAATGATTTAGGTTAAATAGGGTAGTGAGTTTTAATTTCTCAGAATCTTTTGGAAAATATGGCCTTGGATGGAGCAAAAGGATTGAAAAAAATAAAATTAACCCATTTAGTTTGAGATTGTTTCTTTGCTCCAAGACTTGAGTTATGTAATATGTTGCTCGAAATGGTAGGCCGGCAGTTATGACTATTCCTAGCCGATAAACTCCTTAAACATGATGAAAGGGGGACTTGGACTCCAAGATTTTAGTACTATCTACAGATTCTATTAGAAGCAAGGTCGCAATTGTGAAGGTTGTCCAAACACTATTCAAATACTTTTTCTTTATTTACTACGTATAGCGCAATGGTTAATTGATGTGCCCTCTATGTTCTTGCTGCTCATGTAGAATACACAAGTTCTGAGCTTATTTTCCTGTTTTGTTTGGTAATATGATCAGGTCAATATTCTCTTTCCTTAACACCCTTGATATCTCTGCTTCTACGGACACTTGCAGACAAATAAAGGGTAGTTTAATTTCTGATAGACCCAAGTACGTGTGCTCTCTGTAATGAATTCATGTTCTTTTTTGGTGCAGAAATTGAGAAGAAAATTCAACTTTTCCTTTTGATGCCAGCAATCTTGCTGGCAATCATACTTATGACATTATGAGTCACCAGAGTACATTCAATCCCAGTAAAACCCTAGAGGGTGTGCATGGCATCCATGTTGTCCCTCATTCTCCATTTGCTTTGAAAGAGATCAATCAACAGGGGGACTTCCCCCAATCAACCTGTGAAAGTTCAGGCAATGGATTGAATCAGCTGCTGTTGATGCAGTAAGTGTAAAACCTTTCAGCCAATGTAAAACAAGTTTCACTGCTAAATTACCAGCAGCACCAATTTAAAATCTGTTTATCCCCACACATAAGATATATTCAGGCCTACAAGTTATGAAACTGTTAAATTGATGAGATCCCGCCAACAATATCTTGTCTTTTATTTCTTCTCCAGGAGAGTATGGCAGCAAAGACCAGGATGTTTGAGGCCTATCCAGGGCTGTATTCATGGTATTACAATTATAAATACAAACCTTTTAATCTTGGTAATTCATTTATTACATTTAATATGCGCTCTAATGTATAATTCTTTCACTAGGTGATCAACATCTTGCAGAAACAGTTGCCAATGTGATTACTTCTCTTCCTTTTATTGCTCTCGGTATCCAGGCTCCAAGGTAGTAATATTTTTCTGGGAAATGCTTTATAAACATATCCTTTTCTGATTCTTTTCTCTATTGTATATACAGGAAGAACTTGAATACTAAGTTGTATGCTAACTCATTAATTGGAGTTGGAGTTGCCTCAAGTTTGTATCATTCTTCAAGAGGAAAGCTGAGGAAGTATTTGAGATGGTTTGACTATACAATGATAGCCACAGCGACAGTAGTATGTTGTCCAAATTAACTCTTGCATTTTAGCAGAACTATACTATCAAGCTTATAGGCATGCATAGATTTGAATATATATGCTGAGCTGGAATGTTATTTGTGGAATTAGATGTGATACTTCTCAGCTCTGACACTCACGTATCTGGTTTAGCACCTTTTTTTCAGTGTTAAATTCAAAAACAACAATGATGATGGCAATGATTAAGCGGCTGAAGTGTTCATGTGCATTATGTTTGATTTGGTTTTATGCTATATTAGGCAACTGGGCCACGTGGTGTAATCCCTGGCATCCTCATACATTGAGTGTTCTTTTTATCTTTTCTTCCCCTCCTTTTGTGTTCCGAATTCAGTCATATACTTTTCTTATGACCTGTTTGAATACCCAAGTTACAAATCTACAAAACATCGATTTTCATTTCATGGAAGCCATCAGTCACCTCACCTCACATCCGCACCTCTCATCTCCACAGATTTCCCTCATATCGCTGTATACATCTTCCTATGAACGAGTGCACTTCAAATCCTATTCTTTTCTTTGTTGCCTTTTAGCATTCAAGTCTTCCATGTTTCAGATGCACGTGTTCTACATGCCTGTTTTTGACTTCTTAAATAATGTTGCACCCCTGTAAAATGTTATGTTTAGTTTCACACATGCACGCCAATCTTGCAACGTTCTTATAACTACTCTTGTCCACCCATCAGGGTGTAATTCTTGTAGAAATACTCTCTATTCTTCATCCTTAAGGGTGTCTAGATTGTAGATTATACTTCCTTTCTCTGTTATAGAATTTCCTTTGACATGGTGGAGTAGCATCTTCATTAGCCGGAAGGGAGTTCATTGCTTCCCTTGTTTCCTTCCCGGTGGCCCCGTCGCTTGTTTGGCACTTTATTCCTCTTGCAAAGGTCCAGATCAAATCCACGACTTGCATTTGTTACCATCTTGGGTTTCACGAAGTAGAGGTCTTGAAAAAGTAATTTCACTTGAACACAATAGACCAGATGTGGATAGCATGCCTAGTGCGTTGTCGAGTGCCCCCTAGACCTAGTCCCAAAGCACAAAAGCTTGTTTGAGGATACATTGACCACTAACCATAAAAAAGAAGGAAACAAAGAAGACCCTTAAAATTTACTCTAGCAACACAATTCAACTCCAGTTTCTGACCTCAAAATTGAAGCAAACTTGCAAGGAAATCTCTTTGAATGCACGATGACAAAGTAACTGCAAATAGAACTTTTTTTGAAGCTCTGCTCTGCTGTTTGGTTTAGTTATTCCTTTGCTAATAAGTAATGCTTTCTTCTCACACTTTTACTTTAAGTATTTGAGCTACACGGGCATGAAATTGATAACTGAATTATATTTTGCAGTGTTTGTCAAGGGCCCTACGAAATGAGAACCCAAAGTTTTTGATGGCTGCATCTGCAGCATTATTGCCTATCCAGCCTCTGATGGTCTCTGCTATTCATACAGGGATGATGGAGGTAAATTACCTCATTTCTTACCTCTTAAAAAGGTGATTAGAGTTCAGTTTGCCTTGGTCCACGAATCTTGTGACTAAAATGATGATGCCAATGACAGTTTCCATTGTTGAATAGCCAGGAACCGAAATAATTGCTGAAAATGTATTTACATATTAGACTGGCATTTATTTTTCCTTCATGCTTGGTCAGCTTGGTTATAACTACGATTTCAAGAAATTATTAATTACTGAACAGCATCTTTTAGTTTGAATACCAGCAACCTGCTGAATGCATGGCACGTCTATATTGCTGAAACCAAGGACATGACCAATGAAAACTTGAAAATCAAAAGCCAGTGTGGATTCACACTGCTATATTCACCAAGATTAATATATTGATTTCCTTCATTAGTGGCGATTTGAACTCAATTGGGTATGTCAATTTTTTATGGTTATATTCGTGTTGCTAATAATTGGATTTCCCTTGAATTATTCTTTCCAGGTAGCATTTGCAAAAAGGGCATTAAAAGATCCAGATCTAAGGATGGCACATAATTTGCATAAGATGTCATCATTGTTGGGGGGTGTTCTTTTCATTGCTGATGATTGCTTTCCCAGTACTCCTTTCCTTCATGCTGGCTGGCATCTTGCTGCAGCTATTGGTGTTGGCACCTGCAACAAGCTTCTTAAGTAGTGTTTATATCTCAGATCACTTTCTTATGATTCATTTATCCTTTGGGCTGCAGCTTCTCCTCAAACACGAGGATGGGTATAAATTTCATGCCTTCCTTCAACCAGGTAAGGAGAGGAAGGGATAGATTTGCTCTTTTCAGTTAGCTTCTTGCAGCTCAACGGTCCAACTATCGTTGGGTTTTTGTAATTTCTTCCAGTCTAGTTTCATTTAGCCATTCCCAACATCTAAAAAGAAATGCAGTTGCTGTATTTATTCAGCACAAGAGCTATTTATCTGATACTCTAATTAGAGATGTGTGGCATTTTCATTTTCTGTTTATATATCACAATCAGCAGTATGAAAGAGAGAATTGCTTCATCTGCTTTTGATCAAATGTAGAACCCAGCTATCAATTGCTATTATCTATCAGTTATATTTTTCACTCAATAGCAAGGAATGGCATGTAGATGTTCGCACAATGACCAATAGTTGATCGCATGCCTGATCTCACCTTAGCTTGATCTGTACTTTTGATTTGATCATGAATGTCAACGTGCATGCTCAACACATCCTAGCAATTAATTAATATGATTATGGTTCTAAAAAATGTCTCCAAGGGGGGCAAAACACACATTTGCCTGAAAGAATTTGCATCGTCCGGTCTATTATGATGACCCAGCTGAAGCTAAACTGATCCTTCCTGGGAACAAGTGATAGAGAGTAACTGTTGGGGACATGCATGAATATATCAGAGCATAATCTGCATCGTTTTTCGATTTCTGTTCGATAAAGAAGAGTTTGTTTCTTTCATTTCTCAACAAATAGACCTGTCATGGTTCACGAGAGAGCTGCATGCAGTGTGCTGGTGCTGCTGCTGCTGCTGCTGCTGCATAAGGTTACACAGAATGTGTGGAGTAGCCCTGTATATAACAAGTGCTGCCTGCATTCTAGATTTGTGCAGTTAGCAATGAGTGGATAAGAACTGAAATCATGAACGGATTGCACGAGACACGATGAAGTTTTAGTAGAGTAATAATAACGATTGTAGTGTGTGGTGCTTGGAGGTTAGCTAGGCACTGTGGTTGATTCAAATGCAAAAAGGAGACACTGTACACGTGATTCTTATTTTGTACAAGACTCTGATAGTAATATAGTTGGCGAAATACAAGTCAGGAGATATAAAAGAACAACAGGTTAAAAATGAAGATGGGCTTAACTAAAAGTTAGGATTTTTTTGATGAATTTTTTTGCCTTAAATCCAGCCTTAAATATAATTAAGTGCGTGTTTCCTCTATTTAGACATTGAGGTTTAGACTTCATATTATATTTTACAAAGTAAAATTTGCCTCACTCAATCTCCTAATTACGGCGTGGATAATCTCTATCTCTATATTCCAACTGAGCACTGAAAACTAATAACTAATTAGAAAAACATATTTTTAAATATCTTTTAACAAGCGTTCAATTGTTCACGGGACAGTCATTAATTACCCATGCTGAAAGAATGTTGACTTGATAAATACTTTTGCTGGGCTCGTCTCGTCTCCCAATGTCTCGCAGATTCATGTAACCCTTTGTTTTGTCCTCTCTCTCTCAGCGTGTGTTTTCGTGAGGGCATGGTCAACATACAGTCCTCTTGCAACCAGAAAAAAAAAAAGAGGAAAGGAGTGCACTGCTCTTTTCCTCTGGGGTTAAACCAAAATGCCTTGATTTTAAGTTTCTCCATTTCTTCATCTCCATTTACTGTCGCTAGTGCAGTCTATGAAGAGAGAGATCATTCCTTAAATACACAGAGCATCCAGGTCAAACGGAGAGAGAGAGAGAATCAGGGTAATTAATTATAGGTAGCTAGCTTCTTCACCATGTGGATGATAAATGGTGGTGACAGCAATGAGCCTAGCATGAACGATTTCTTCAACCCAAAGCCCAACACTACTACACTTTGCACATATACTACTGCAACTCCTCTCGCCTATGTAGGACTAAAGCATCATCTCGGTATGCCTGCAACATTTCTCTCTTAACAGTCTTTTAAGTAGCAACTTAGTTTTATTATACATGTGCGTTTACACACGTATATATATAAAATTAATTAATATTGGTGCATGCAGCCAAAACAAGTGAGCAAAGCAGGGGGAGAAAACTCAAAGAGCAAGCAGAAGCAACGAGAAGTTCAAGATGGAACCCAACAGCAGAGCAGCTACTAGCACTAGAAGAAAAGTACAGTTGCGGAGTTCGAACTCCAACAACTAACCAAATCCAACAAATAACTTCAGAGCTTCGAAGGTTTGGGAAGATTGAAGGGAAGAATGTGTTTTACTGGTTTCAAAACCACAAGGCAAGAGAAAGACAAAAACACCGTCAAGTACAGCAAAAACACAATAATACTGATCATGAAAGCTCGAATAAGATGAAAGAATCAGGTATTAATTTTGCTTGCTTTCACAATATTTGTACCTTTTTTTTCCTGGCTAGTTAGGGTACACATACTATATATATGGTTGTGTGTAACTACCAGAAATGTCTAACATTCTTGTAATCTTGTTGGTCTTCTCATAAAAAAAAAAACAAACAAGCACAGATAGAGAGAACATGTTTTTTTGCCCATTCTTCTCTTGGTTGACTGATTGCTGCCTTTATTGGTTTTGCAGTGATTCAATTTCTCCTCTTGCTTGACTCTTTGAGATGTCATTTTCTTTGTTCTGTTTCACTTGTTAATAGGTCCGAGGAGGACAGTTCTTGAAGTTGATCAAACAAACAGCTTGGCACCTCATTCAAAATGCAGTACTGATCATGTAGAGGTTTGTACATCATCTTTGTCCTACATATGCCATTTGTTTCCAATGGTTAGAGTAAAGATACACCCAAAGATCAGCGAAATAACAATTATTTGATCACGAGTTAATAGACAAGTTAATTAAAGAGCTTTTGCATGTCTGAACGGAAGATGCTCAAAAGCTGCATTCATCGTTATCATGCAAGAACTCAGAAATTCTTGGACTACATTATAAGGGTGCACTTGGATTCTTATTTATTACTTTTGTATTTTTTTTTAAGGGACCTGTTTCAGTGAATGGAGCAGCAATAGCAGAAAGTGGAACACATGGGTGGTCAGAATTTGAGGAGAGGGAATTACAGCAGATGAAAAGTTTCAGTCTTGATATGCATACCATGTGGCAAACTATGGACTTGTCTTCTTCTACTCCCGTCCACCGCTTGACTAGCACCATGACCACAACAGCGTCAAAATTCTCAAGTCTTGAAGAGCACAGTTCGCTGTTGAGACCCACCAAGACAGCAACTCATGCAAATCATGATGGTGAAATTAGGGAAGTTCAAACTCTTCGGCTGTTTCCACTTTGTAGTGATGATGGTAATGGTGCTAATGGTACCAATAATGACAGAAATGTACCCATCAAGACCATAAATACGACCTTCACCCCAAGCCAGTTTTTTGAGTTTCTTCCTCTGAAGAACTGAAAGGAAACAGCAGCTAACCCATGTGACTACAATGCAGCTCTTAATTGCTTTGCTGTATATGCAATGTGGTTGATATGTTCACGTTTGTTTTCTAGTAGGAGATTGGGTGCTGTTCTTTCTGTTCACATCATGCACAGAGCAACTGTAGGATAAGTACATCTTTTAGTATTGTTTGAGATGTTGCCTTATGCATTTGGACCTTGTTGGTTAAGCCAAGGTAGACCTCCACTCTTTCCTACAGAGGCGTTTTCCTGACAAGATTTCTATTATGCAGACATTGTAGTAGATGGATGTGAACGAGTTTGTCGTTGAAATGAAACTTTGAATCTAGACTCGCTGTAGATGTATGCATTTTTTTTTCTTTAATTACAAACGAGAGGTAGTTTGAACACAAAATTTCTCAAGGAAAAAAGAAATCTACTGTCAATTGAGCTACGTATGCATGTTGGTTCATAGGATTTATAGTAGAATAAAGTAGAATATTTTATTCCTATCGAGGGGATAGATACAATGCTTTTCTTATACTATAAATGAATTAAAACCGACGACACTTTTCTTTTTTTTGGTATTTTTGCTGAACTCGATTCAATATATTAACTCTAAAAACTCTCAATTTGATTTTTTAATTAGTTTAAATTTTAAATTAAATTATATAATTTTTTTTTAATATGATATGATCCACTTAACAAATTCAAAAATAAGAATTTTCGATAAAACATATAATTTAACTTTTAAATATTTTTTCTAAATAATATATTTTTTATTAAGATGAGAGTACATTAGTTTGACATTAGTTTTACATGTACTTCGTTCAAACTTCCAAACTGAATCTTGCATTCATTTTTCTGCAAATCACACTAGCAACAGGGAAATTTTCGGGTTGGTCAAACTGGTCAATAATTGTCCTCCTGTTCTTAAAAAAGCCACGCTGTCTTTTTATAATTTACAGCTTCAACTAACAACAGTCCATGACACTCATGCAACCGAAGACCCCATTGATCATTTGCTGAGAGAGAGGGGGGCTGCCCACAAGTTGTTGCTGAAAATTTTGCAGGGTTTTTGTCACTGAATGTCTGGTGCGAGGTTGAAAAAGCAGACAGAAAAAATAACAGTGCGAAAAAATACCAGTGAGGGGAATGGTACACAAAAACACAGCACTTAGAAAAAATAAAGATAATTAATTAAACATGGTACATACCATAAAAACGAGGGCAATCTAAAAATTTTACCTTGAAAAAAAAAACCCACACGTATGATGCAGTACTGAAGAATCACCAAAACTTGGCATGGGTGAGATGTTTTTTCACGTCAGACACAGTTTTTAGATTGCCTTTGTTTTCATTACTTAATTCTCTTTACCTTTTCAAATATTTGTTTCATTTTAAACATGATTTTAATCTTTATATTTATTAAGTGCTGAAAAAAACTGTGTTTAATCTATTTCCATTCATTATGACTAATTCTTTGAGATTTGCAGCTGCGATTCTATTTATAGAAAACAAATATACATATATATCAGTATAATTGTTGGAAATATAAACAGGCCCAAAGGTAAATCATCAAATCAAAAACCATGACTATTTAATTTGTTCATGAAAGGAGAAGGGAATTTAGTTCATTGTAGGATGGAAGAAATCTGTTCCAATTGATTCGATCTAGAGTTTGAAGGGGGAAACAAATACATTTACAACGAGACAAAATCTTACGAGGAAAAATAATAAAGCAATAATGGTGTCTCCTATGAAACGAGGGTATCTAAAAATCTTAACCTGCCTCGGAAAAAAACATAACATAACATGGCAAGATATGGCGTGGGAGAGCATTGAAAGTCTTCGGAGTTTTTGTTGCAAGGTACTTCTTGTTTTTTAGCCACCAAGGGCCTGTTTTATATTTTTGTGCTTCTGTTTTAAAGGTATTGTTTAGTTAATATATGTTTTCTTTTAAATAAATAAAAAAAGTGTTTATTATATATATTATCTATTTTTTTAATTAAAATAATAAGTTTCTCTTTTATAATTATTATTATAACTACTACTACCATTATTAGTGCGCATACCAAATATGTTGATCGATATTTTATGTAACTTGATTTAAAAAAAATATCATATCATTGCTTTTATTGAAATATATGTCTATATATATTATTATATTTTTTTAGTTTTTGGAAATTAAAAAGTACTTTTATTAAAAAAATGAGTCAGTCATGCAAGTTTAATAAGTTATACATTATTTAATATTACTAAAAAAATATTCATTAAAATATTTCCAGTATGCGAGAGTACTTCTTGATGATTTTATATCTTAAAAGCGCAATAATAAATTTCACTTAAACACTATTTAACTGCTTCAAATGTAAAGCATGATAATCAGTTATCAAATATTATTTTTACCCCGGCGAACTGCATCATAACACCAAGCAACATAACATAGCAGTACCAAACAAGCCCTAGGATTTGGATCTCAATCTGAGTTTGGTCACCAAATCCTGCAATATTTTGGATCCCAATCTCTATTTTTGTTTTTTTTTTATTGACTATATTTGGATCCATCATGACTTCAAAAACATGAGAGGGTCCAAATCCAAAAAGATACAAGAGAGCTTTTATAATGGAAAAGACAAAAAAAGAAAAGGGAAAAATTTATCTAATAACTATTTAATAGCTTTAATTATTTGCTTAACAAGGGATATTTTGCTCCTAAACCAAAATTAAATCCTTTTCTAATTGAATCTCAACCCCTTTCTAATTGAGCCAATTTTCATAGAACAAGATTAAATCCTTTTCTAATTGAGTTTTAAATAAATCATCCAAACTGGAGCATTTACAATAAAATACCTTTTTGCCTAGAGTTTGGAAAATGTTGATTGCTCAAACGAGGAAAAACATGTTCATGACTTGATATTTTGGCCGACCAAAATTTGAAATTCCAAATCATTTTTTCTTCAAAATATTCAATTGCAAGACATTATTAGTCAAGTGGCCAGGCTCGGTGCCCAACTAGTTGCCCAAAAATGTCACAGCAGAAGATCAGCCATCGATAGCTTCCCTTAAAATCGTACCAAGACACAGGATTCACTAGACGAGCAATCAAGAGGCAAGGCAAGAACATGTATGCAACTTACAAGAAAAAGAACAATCATGCTACGAAAAAAATGATACCCTGAATTTTCACAAAGGTACACAATTCGTGTCCTTTTTCTAGGGTCTTGCGCACGTCTATCAAACTTCCAACTAATTTACAAGAAACGGGAAAACCAGGGTACAAAAGAATCTGACTAGCCATTGTACAGCTTGTTAGATACAGCAGCTGTAGCAGTATGTATGATAACAATGCTCAGTTAATACCCGGGGTAAAATGTAGCCTGCGTCCTCTGGCATCATGTACAAAAAGTTGCAGCTTCCCCATTTCAAGTCCCGGGAAATAATCTGATGAATGCGAACTCCATTAAATCCTTGAAGCTCCCAAAATTGAAGTGTAAGCCCTCCCACCATGCAGGAAGGGGAAAAAATGAAAGAATCGCGAGATGAAAAAATTGGAGTCATCAGCAAGATGTGTCCACAAAAATACCCGTAGAAGAAACAACAATCAAAATCTATTCCGAAGCGGGTCACGTAACTGAAGATGATCTTGAATCCTCTGTTCTGTTCACACGGCACATGCAATCTGGGCATGGAAAGGAATATACGGAGTCATTTGGCCTTTTGAGTTCAAATCCTTTAGAATCGCTGTGAGACCGCATATTCATCATGTGTCGCTTGAAGCTCTTCCATCTGCCAAAAAAGAGGAAATACAAAAAAGTCAGTGCTTGTTTCTGTACAATAATGTGCATTCTAAACAACCAAACATGTTCAGACTCCAGTCCCCTTCAATTCTTTATCCGATCATTCTAGTCTAGCACCACATGAAATGCAGGGTCAAAATCAAACTCAAGGGTGCTATCTGTGAAGCAATATAAATCCATACCCGATTTTCGGATTATCAAAGAGCAATGCTAACTTTCGCTTGTCTGGCCTTATTGTCTTCGAGTGTCCACCATACAAGAATCTTCTATGACCCATCAAAAAATGGGGGAAGTTGCCACCCTGAGTTGTCACAAATACCTCACTGTGAAGACACACAGTGTAGTCTATTGCAGCCATCCTGGAAGAATAATTCTGGAAGCAGCAACTCAAGTCAAATCAATGACACTTAATCAGGCCTGAAAGATGGATGAGAGAAAACCACAAACCATACAGACCTTGAATGGATCAAGTTCCTCATCCAATGCCAGCATGTCTTTAGTTAACAGATTTGGAAACATTTCCAACAGCGGGGCCATGTATTTTTCAGAATTGTAAATCTTTCCAGAGGCCAAATAGATATGCGTGTTTTTATCAAAACCCATGCCCCTAAGCATCAATCCAACCTGAGAAGGTTTAAAAAATATCATGCTATGAGAAAACTGAACCAAAATCTACAAACCTACAGGCACATGTATAAGAAGCTTTACAGTTACATAAGCAGATGGAAGTTTTATTTACACCTCATTATGTTGAGAAGTCTCAATGTAAGGTAAGAAAGCAATCAGAGTGTTTCATATGCATTCACCAGTGCTTCATGGTTGGGTCAATACCTGCTTTCCTTTGGACTTCAAGTTTAAACTAGTGACAAAATACAGAATTTGCATGATAGCTCAAGAGAATGTGAGGTTATGGGACCGCAGTTTCTTAGGCCATACACAGTGCAGTTACTTGAAGACATGTTAAAAGCTGTTTGTGCTTCCTAGGTTGTAAAACTGAACCCATCTCTCAGTCATCTCAGAGCTAGAGAACATATGCACCTACTTATCCACCAACTTTTAAGATAGTGACAAAAAAACAGCTGAAATATTTCCAGTTTACTTTAGAATGTCTCAACAAGGATTCACAATAAGGGAAAAACATTGCAATGATTAGCATTCACAATAGTTTCTACCGAAGTCTCAAGCATGAGTATTTTACACCTATTTGATTATGAAGATCATGTAAAGAGAACACATGGAATTGAATTTTGAGTATTGCTTTTCAATGGAATAGAGTAACAGAATATGAATGTATATTACCTCTAAAGGAGTAAGAGGACACTTCCCATTGAGCCTAATTGCCCCAGGACGTATAGTCCGACCAGGCTTTGTAAATTTTCCTTTCCAACCCCTTTCCCTCGCTTCCTTCATGTCTTTAGCTTCTTGCTCTCCACCATCAAATACACAGCAAGAGAAAGCAACCATGTCCTGCAAGTGCGCATTTGCGACCAATTTAAGATTTCACCCAAAAAATACAAAACATTGTTGGTTGTAATAGTAAACAACACTAGCATTGAAACTGCTAATTTAATGACAGCTAACCTCTTCAAAGCGAAGATGAATAGAAACATACTTTCCACCATGGCTTGCGCTGCGTTCTTTCATTCTTGCTACCAATGTTTCTCCCATAGTTAATATGGGATTTGAGAACCTTAAAGCTTCATAATTTGCCAAACATCTAAGCCGTTGGACAGCTGGAGGAACGTCAAATGATAAGCGATTTGCAAAAGGAGAAATCCTTATGACCCTGAGATGGTTTTCAAAAATCATTGCTTCAAATTAACAATCATAAAAATTGATTGCAATATATTCAGCAGTCATCGGTAATAGACACACAGTGAGACTTGTGAAACATCATCAGAATGTGCCGGAGTCATTCCAAAGAAATACATCGTTCCAAAGAAAGACATCATTGTTGCGTAGACACACCAACAAAACCAGAAACAAGAGAATTAATTCTCTAGAAGAAAATTCATCTTTTCTAATATCAATATATGACGTTCTTTATGAATGTCTGCATATGGTGCTTATCTATAGGCAACAAGACAAATAAAATAAGAAACCTACTAAATAGAATTCCTAAACAGTCAAATAATAATTCCCAACGTTGTTTTTCTTCATTCCCCATCACTGCCTACCTACACTTCGAACATGTTTGCATCATATGTTGGTTATAATAATATCTCGAGAAAAGCAATCAAAATAGGGAAAATGCATCAGAGTAGTCAGGGTCAGAATCTAAGGTTTAACATCAATACAGTGATGCAGACAATTTCAATGTTAAGATGTAATTCTCTTTTACAGAGTGAAATAAACTGTTATAGAGCAATACAAGAAAGAAGTTATCAATTAATTACAACAGATTAGATTAATTTGACCAAAGAATGTGATCAATTAATAATGACAGATTAGATTAATTTGACCTTGACAATCATTCATAAATAAATACCAACACGTCCAAAACTTATTTGTGTAACCACCACGGGGGCAGCCCAAAACCACATCTTAAGGTATCAATGGATGGTATGGTTATCAGCACAAACTGAAACATAGAATGAAATGAGGGAGGGGAACACCTGGAATGACTTGCTGTTCAGATGGAACACAGAGTAGGCAAGTTAAAAGGTGGGAAATCTATGTTGTAACAAATAAGATTACAGCTTTACCACTCACCTTTCTTCTAATAGCTTTGGAAGGACAACATCCCTGTAATACTGAACAGGTGCCCATGCTTTTACTCTGAAGTTCTGGACATTAGTCATGTTGTTATCATAACGCTCCATAAGATATTCAGGAATCTTATCAACCACCCTTACTACATTTTCCAATGTACTGATAAAATAGTCCTCATCATATATGTCTTCGAATTTGCTGCACAAGTAAAACCCCGTCTCAGCTGCTTTGGTCTATATGAAAACAGGTCTCTTGGAACAAAATATTATTATTTACACATAAATTTCTCATAAACTGTGGAATAAAAACAATAAAAGGATTCCACTTGTAGACAATGTTGTGCTTTGTTCACAACACAATCATCAAGTACAAAAATAAATAAAAATCATCAATTTGTTTGCCCAACTTCAAAACTGCTCTTTTTCTCAAATAGAAATTTTAGATCATGGATAATTTACATATGTATCTCTCATTCATGAGCTAGTTCAATGAAAAAGGTAGAAGATAGTCAAAGGAACCTCTCAAACCAAATGCACACCTTGCAGAAAGCATACCTAACAATAAGAAATCAACTTAAATATTTCTCACAAAATATCAATCTCCAAGAACCATATTTTTCAAGAGGTAACATGTGATAGGGTGGGAACATCTAGCAACCACTAGACAAACCAGCTTGGAATCTCCCTCATAAAGGTACAAACAAAACAAGCTAGTAACCACAACACAAACCAGTATGAAAATCAAAATCATCATGATAAATAATCCACCCAAACTACCCATATGTAATTTCTTTTGACCATATTTAAAATAGACCAAAGCATCTTATTTCTGCCAAGAAGCCAATTCTGTTAGGAATTAAAAAAACTGAAGTTTCACAACTTTGTGTGCTTGGTTGAATACAAAAGATATAAGGAAAAGGTGGTAAAGTATTTGCCCACTACCCAACAAAATGCCCATAGTTCATAGCAGCAAACATCTGCCACGAAATCTAGTCCACATGAAAGAAAGAAAAAAGTGGGAATCGATAGCAGATCAATCAGGCCCAAACTTTTACAATAATGCACACGGAAAAACATGGCAGTTAACTGCAACCTACACCAAAAAATTACTTTGATCAAACCTGACATGTATAATAAAGTTGAATCATATACAATTATACCATAACTGCTAATTGAATTCTCGCCTTAATTGTTGAAACTACAGCTAGGGTCAAATGAAGAAAGCGGACAGCTCCAAAGTTTTAATATAAGCATGCAACTGTTTGCTCATTCAGTCAACCCTCGAGGTAATTTTTCAAAGCAAACGAATATGCATTTGATTTGTTTATCAATGAAAATGTCCCAAAACAAAAAAATCATCCAAACTATACCCTCCTAGAAGCCAAGTTTGAGTGATTTGAAATTGATTCTATCATGGCCAACTTTTATGGCAGGTCTTACAGGGAAAGCGCAAAGGGGAACTCTGAAAAAGTATTCAAAGTATATCTGACCAGCATATGTAAACATGCATGAAAGAACCAATGCTATACACCGTTTAGATATTAAAATCCAAATAACTAAACCAAATCATCCATTATTTGTATGACTCAACAGATTGTAAATTATCTCCAACAGAAAACTCGTACCATCTAACATGACCTATGCATAAAACAATCAACCACAATCAACAGGACCAAGGGGAGGAAGATGACAAATCCAAACAGTGTCAAATAGATAATCTAATGGAAACTCTAGTGCAGAATTAGTGTCCTAATAAGAGTTTTTCTGCCCATACAGAGTAAAGGAAATAGTTTTTATAATATATTTTGGCAGATAAAATGTTGATAGGCATCACACGAGCATGAGCTGTTGTAAGTTTATTTGATTTTAGCGTGCATTTAAGCAGTAAGCTAAGCAGCTTCTTATGGTATTGACCAAATTGGGAAATACGAGCATTTGTATGCAGAATGCAATAGTTAATTTACAGAGGCCTTTTACAATAGTTAGGTCAACTTATAGCCAAATTAATATCCCAACATCATGAGAACCTTTTTATCAGATTAAGCTACTTGAAAAGGGATAATACAGCATCTGACGTGGTATTCCTACAAGTTACTTCAGTAGTACAGTTCACGAGTCAAACTAATAAAATCTCGTACTTTTTTCTCTATTACGACATTATTAGGCATATGGTCCCAAAAGATTACTGAAGAACAGGTGTTGACAAACCTAGGATCTCTCCAGATGCTATGATAATGAAAGTTAGGAATGAGGAGAGTTGCATTAAGAAAGCCCGCCACAGCAACCGCATTGCATATCTACAAGGATCCACAGCAATTGTGTTGAGAATACAAAATTGAAAATTTGTTAAATGAACAAGAAGCTTGCATACTAAGAAAATCATGAACATTTATGACTATGAAATAAGCAAAAACAAAGAATGAAACCAACCGAAGTTCTCTGCTGATTCAGACCACCATTTGCTTCGACATATATGTAACCATTTGATTCAGGTAAGCCTATCATGAAACATCCACAACACTGAAACTTGGTAAACATAAAGACAAACATGACTAACACTTGGACAAGAAACATGTAGGACACAAAAAAAAATGAAAAGAAAAGGAAAGCATGATTACAAAGATATTGGCAAGTATTTATAGTGAGGAAAACATATTATTTATCTCTAACTGATAAGAAAAATCCTCCTGATATTCCATGGCATAAAAAAAATTCTTGAATGATATTGAGACTGAAACAGGTTGTTAAAGGTGGGAGCTACAATAAATACAGTCCTGTATTAAAATGACAAAGGTAGCATTGGTTTTCTGTTGTTTCATAGCAGTAAGAGTGACCACAAGAACAGGTATTCATGATGCAAAACCAGAATTAGATGTTATGTTTGCAATGGTGAGCCAAAATAAATAGTAGAAATGATTTGAATATAGTAAAATAATATTATTCCAGTAATAGTCCAACTTATGATCATTAACCATATAAATACCATAATGACCAATTTCAATGAGGCCCAGCTTCTTTTGACAGAAGAAAGCAGGCACTGAATTGAAATGCAGGATAAGTATAAACAGTGAGAAGTCAATCCCATTCCTATGCAGCATATCCTATTA
>Ga0325414_1002740_pt1 | contig 18031 bp, 15 predicted proteins | sample PopdelMetagenome_8_FD_206183 | JGI IMG/M metagenome (GOLD analysis project Ga0325414, IMG submission 206183) | Populus deltoides microbial communities from Bellville, Georgia, United States - Leaf-PdKOR-R3 | ecosystem: Host-associated > Plants > Phyllosphere > Phylloplane/Leaf | place: USA... | reverse complement strand
TGACAAGAGAAGAAAGCCATTACGTTTTTTTTTATTCGCGTGGTCTTCGGTACAATCGTCATTCCATTCATCATTAATTCTTAGCGCACTTACTCTTGCACGTGCTAGTACACTTTTTCTGTATATTTCAAGAAAGCCCTTACTCTTTTCTTTTTCCTTTTCTTTTATCTTAGTTGGTCCCTTTGCTTCAAATACTTTTTTTTTTGGTAAAGTTTTCGGTTTATTAATTACTATTTGTGTTTTAAAATATTTAAAAAAATTAAATTTTTTTATTTCAAATTAATTTTTTTTCTAGATCGTTTTGGTGTCCTGATATCAAAAATAAATTTTAAAAAATAAAAAAAATTATTTTAATATATTTTTAAATAAAAATATTTTAAAAAATAATTGTTACTACACTCTAGCAAGTGCTACTGCACTTTTTTTATTATTTTTATGATATTTTTTGAGAATAAAAGTACATTATTAAATGAACTACGAAAAGTTTTTGATTTTGCATTTTAAAATTCAATTTAGTCCTTTTAAAGCATGAATTAGGCTAGAACTTGATTTCCAAGACCTTGGAGGCCTGGAGAATCAAACTATTTAAATGAGGATGCAAAGGAATTTAATTAAAATGGTAAAGAATCATAAGACCGTCCGCAGGTAGAACTGTAGAAGCCATGCAAAGGGATAATAACCGCATGGTTCCAGGAATGACATGTACCGGATACGACCTGGTTGTGGTACTGGGATAACCTTTTAAAAAAAAATTGAATAAATCAATAAAGTTTAATTATCAAATCACCCAATATCGAAAGACAAGATTAAAACAAAAAACAATGAAAAAACATATTCGAGTCAACTCGGGTTAACCTGTTGACCTCGTGACCATAGACATAAGACTAAGATAACTTTATAGAAAAATAAACTGAAAAACATATGAATATCAATTCTTAATAAAGCAAACGTTGAAGAATGAGAATGAAAAAAATAAAATTTAATAAAAAAAACATAAAAATGATTGAGATGAACTCGTGTTAATATTTGAAACTTATAATCCTAATCATGAGCCTAAGATTGATCCCATAAAAAAAACAAATGAGAGCCAAATTGTATTAAAAAAAAACAAATGAAAGGAAATTTTTGTATTTTACCATGGAGAATTGAGAGAAAAGAGAGAGGAGAAGAAAAAAGCCTACCAGAGCCACATTGTCGGTCTGCCACCGACACGCTCCCTCGCCACAAGTACGATCTCAATGTGTTACTTCTATTATCGTCATGAAAAGCAGTGTTTGGCAGCCGGAGTTGCCCACACATATCTTCTAAAAGTAGCAGGCTTTTCGAGTGCCAACAACCTTTTAAAAAAATATATATTTTATATATATTAAAAGATTTAATTGCACCTGAGTCTATTTATTAATTATAAAAAAACAATTATAATAAAATGAAAAAAACATCTCTATCTAAATACAAGTTAAAAAAAAAATTGAACGAACCTGCGAGATAGCATAGCCGCACATATTAAGAATAAACTAAAACTACTCAGTGTTTCACTGTGCAAGTCCACAGTGAAACGCTGAGCAGTCTTCTTCTTCTTCTTCTTCTTTCGTTTTTTTTAGTTTTTAATTTTTTTAGTTTTTTTTTTCTTTTAATGAACTTTTTTTGTTTAATTTAGTTTGTTAATGTTAATTTTTTTATTTAGTTATCAGATTTTCATGACACGGATCCTGGATTTGACGGGTTAACTTGGTTTGACGAGTTAACTTGAATTTATTTTTTTTGCTTTTTTTCTTTTTAATTAATAACATATACTAAAATTGTTCAGTGTTTCACTGTGCAGTCCACATGAAACGCTAAGCTGTTTTTTTTTAAATTTTTTTATGCCTTTATGGGTTTTTTTTTTGCTTTTTTCTTTGTGTTTTTTTTAATGAATTTTTTTTATTTAATTTAGTTGTTAATGTTATTTTTTTTTAGTTATCAAACTTTCATGACACGGATCTCGGGTTTGACGGGTTAACCTGATTTGACGAGTTAACCCGGAATTTTTTTTTGCTTTTTTTAAAGTTTGACGAGTTAACCCGGAATTTGTTTTTTGCTTTTTTTCTTTTTAATTATTTTTTTTCATTTAGTTTAGTTTTTTAATGTTAAATTTCTTTCTATTTAATTATCAGACTTTCATGACACGTATCCCGGGCTTGACGGGTTAACCCGTCAATTTGTTTTTATATTTAGTTATCAAACTTTCATGACGGGAATCCCAGATTTGACGGGTTAACCTGGTTTGAAGGGTTAACCCAGTTAATTCAGATTCTTTTTTTTTTCTTCATTAGTTTTTTTCGTCCTGTTGGTTTTTTTTCCTTTGTTTTTTTAACTAATCTATTTAATTATCACACTTTTATGACACGATCTTGCAGCCAAACTCACATTCAAGGCTTTTGGGTCCGGTGTTGCAGTCAGACTCATTTAAACTTGAGTCATGTAAGTTTAATATTATTATTAATATTATAAATATTACTCTTGGATCAAGCGTTGCAACTAAACTAAAGGCTTTTAAGCATATCTTTGCAGAAAGACCTAACACTCTTAGATCTTAGCATTTTTTGATATTTTTATGCAAGAAAAAAAATTTAACCCGTGGCGTGTGTCTTTGTTTTTTTTTTCTCTTTTCCTTTTTAAGTTTTTTACTGTGGATTGCATAGTACAGACCACAGTGAAAAAACTAATGCCTTTAGTTTTTTTTTGTCTTTTTTTAATTATTTTTTAATTTAGTTTCTTAATATTAATTTTTTTCTATTTAATTATTAGACTTTCATGACATGGATCTCAGGTTTGACGGATTAACCCAATTTATTCAGATTTTTTTTCTTTTTCTTGATTAGTTTTTTTTCTTCATGTAGGTTTTTTTTCTCTTTGCTTTTTCCTTTTTAATTAATCTTTTTTTAATTTATTTCATTAATAATAAATCTTTTTTCTATTTAGTTATCACACTTTCATGATACGAATTTCAGGTTTGACATGTTAACCTAATTTGGCAGGTTAACCCGGTTGATTCAGATTTTTTTTCTTTTTTCTCATTAGTTTTGTTCTTCCGATTTCATCTTTTAATATGATATGCAGTCCACAGTGAAAAGGCCGAAGCCTTTATTTTTTTTTTTGCTTTTTTTATGCCTTTCACTGTGGACTGCACAGTGCAGTCCACGGTGAAAAGGCTGATACCTTCTTTTTTTATTTTTAATTAATTTTTTTATTTAGTTTGTTGATATTAAATTTTTTTCTATTTAGTTATCAGACTTTCATGACACAAATCTCAGGTTTGACGGGTTAACCTAGTTAATTTAGATTTTTTTTTCTTTTTCTTTATTAGTTTTTTTCTTCTTATAAGTTTTTTTTTCTTTTATTGTTTCTTTTTATTTAATATTTTTTTATTTAATTTATTTCATCAATATTAAATTTATTTCTATTTAGTTATCGATTGATACTTTTAGTTTTTTTTTCTTTTTGCTTTTTTGCTGTTTTTATGTCTTTAACTGTGGACTGCATACTGAGTCCACAATGAAAAGGCTGATGCCTTTTTATTTGTTTTTTTCTTTTTAATTAATTTTTTTCGTTTAATTTAGTTATCAAACTTTCATGACACGGATCCCTGGTTTGACGGGTTAACCAATTTTGACGAATTAACCCAGTTAATTTTGTGTTAACCTGTCAATTTTTTTTTCTATTTAGTTATCAAACTTTCACGACACGAATCCAAGGTTTGACAGGTTAACCTGGTTTGAAGGGTTAACCCAGTTAATTCAGATTTTTTTCTTTTTCTTCATTAATTTTTTTCTTCCTTTTGATTTTTTTCTTTTTAATTAATCTATTTAATTAACATATTTTTATGACACGACCTTGCAGCCAGACCTACATCCAAGATTATTGGGTCTCGTATTGCAGTCAGACCCATTTAAACTTAAGTCATGTAAATTTAATGTTATTATTAATATTATAAATATTACTCTTAGGTATAGCTTTGTAAAAAACCTAATACTTTTAAATTTTAATTTTTTTTAATATTTTTTATATAAAAATTATTAATCCGCAGCATCGTGTTGGTGATGTAACTAGTAGTTACCATTCTAAAACATGGATTGGCCCTCGCAATGTACGGGGACAATTTACGGACTCAATTGGATGCCTGGATGGAAATGGGGATTGGAATTACAGTTAGGCCGAGGTGGCTCACGTGAAAGGAAGCCACCCCGAATTCTTTTGACGACACGTGTGAAAAGGACGAACGTGGGTGGCGTAATGGATAACCATTGATTTGGGTACACATATATGTGCGCGTGGCGACTAGTGTGCTCAGGAAAGTCCTAGAATTTGCAGCTACACACGTGTCAACATTTTAATGGTTTCATTGATCGATGTGACTTGATATTGACACATGTAAGATGATGTCTGGTTCTTAAACACTTTTCTTTCAAAACACCCATGTTATTTGTGTGGTGTTTATTGAGTAGCGGTTAACTACGTATCTCATAATAATAATAATAATAATAATAATAATAATAATAATAATAAAAGATAATAAATATAAAAGAGATATGTATGTTATATATTATTTATTTTAAAAATATAAAAATCTATTTTATATTTTTATTTCTAATTTCTTAATTAATTATATTTTTATCTTTACTATTTTATCTAAATATAAAATGCTCTCGTGCATTTTAGATGGTGATGCGTCATCTTCTAGTTGCAGAAATGCCCTTCTATTGGTTGTTGGATATGCCTATGCATCCTTTTCCAGCCAATATGGTGCCTGTTCATGAATTTGGGGCTGTTTCTTGTTGGTTGATTTCTCATTGGTCGTTTTTTTTTCCTTTTTTTTCTTCTCTTTCATGATTGAAAAATTTCAACTTCAGTCTCTATCATTTTGATTTTTAATTTTTATCCTGATTTTTTTTAAAAATTTTATTTATTCTCAATTTAATCCTCAATTTTAAGTTTTTATGTTGTTTTTTAACTTGATCATTCTTCTTTGAATTTTTAATTTTTTTCCCTTGATCTTCTTGTCATAGTTCTGATGGTTTTAATTTCATCATTCAATTCAAGTTTGTGTTAATTTTGTATTTTTTCTAATTTGATCCTCATTCTTTTAGTTTTCTTTTTTTTTCAATTTAACCCTACAATTGAAGAATTGTTCTTGCCCTCTAATTTAATTATAATTTTGATTTTCACCTTCTTTCTTATAATTGTTATTTTTTTAGATCCTTTCATGTAAATTTTTTTTTTCTGATTTCATCATTCGGAACTTGATTTGTTAAGGATTGAACTTCTCAGTTTTTTCATGTATAGTTTTTCCAGTCTATTCACTCGTGTTATAGGTTTTAAGAATTATCTATTACATGGTTTTCAAACCTGACATGGGAGTCTACTCGGGGTAAGCCCTGGAGCACGAGTCGGGTGGGTTGATCTAGGCTCCTTCTATTTTTTTTTAAACCTAATTTAGGCCCGAATCATCCGGGTCATGGGTCAAAATGTTAGGTTGGGACAAGTTTTAAAACAGTGATCTGTCGGGTTATCCCGATCTCATTAACTAACCTATAAATTTGTAAGTTAACCTCAGGTTGACTCGAGTCAATATCTTTGGTCGCCTTTTTTTTATCCAATCACATGGTTCCAAAGGTTTTTTTTTTTTCTAGATTATCATGGTCATTTATTAAAAAAAAACTGTTTGTTTATTATCATTACCTTTATTTATCATCTCATTAAAATAAAACTGATATATTCAATCCAGTCAAGGCAATAACCCTAGTCATTTAATTTTTTTATTTTTTTGGAATGCGCATGCGGCACCTAGACGTCACTTTTACACAAAAAAACATGAACCTATAGAGGAGCGCGAGCTCATGGCTAGTAATTAACATATACTAAAAGGCCTTGACATTTTTACTATAGCAAATGAAAGATGATATGTTAAGGCCTTTTTTAATCTAATCCTCAATTTTTTTGAGGATTTTCTTAATTTTAAATTTAGATTTGATTTTTAATTTCAGCCTCCAACACTGAGTTTATTAAGTACTAGACTTCATAAGTTATTTTGATTTATTTTTTATAAAGTTATCTTAGCCTCATAACATGGGTCTCGAGTTCTGTGGGTTAAAAGTGTTGACTATGGTTAATATATTTTTGTCTTTTTTAATTATTTTTTCTCAACTTCATCTTTTAACTTTAAGTTTATTGAAAATTGAAGTTCATAATTATTTTTTAATTTGATTTATATGGAGTTATTACAGTCTCATGATTTAGGTAATGAATTTTGCGGACTAGCTAGGTTGACTTGGGTTTTTTATGGTTCTTTTCTTAATTGAATATGTGTTTTTTTTTAATTGCATCATTCAATATTAGATTGATTGAGAACTGAACTTTATAATGTTTTTTTTTTTTTATTTTCTATGAAGTTATCATAGTTTTTTAACTCGAGTTTAGTATGTTAATTCAGATTGACTCAGATTATTTTTTTTCCATTTATTTTTTCAATTTAATCTTTTAATATTGAGTTTATTGAGAAATTGATTTCATAATTAATTTTTCTTATATAGTCGACTTGATTTTTTTTAGTTTTTTTTTTAATTTTATCCTTAAAATTTGAAATTTATTTTAATTTATATTGCATGAGATTATCTTGGTGATGTTGAATTTCTCTCCAGCAGCCTTTTTAGCTCTCAAAATCGAGTCCAAATTAGCATTTGTACCACTGCTATATATCTGTTTCCAAGATAATCTTACGGCAACCATAAGATCAAGTGGTGCAATCCTTGAATCAACCTCACGTTAAAAGCCAAGGACAAGGTAAGACACAAAATCTCTCTGTGTTTGTTGGAATCACTCCAATGAAAACTTTATACAAAGTTGTTATTTGGCCAAAAATTGATATCTTTGTTCCTTTGATTCAGCCTTTAAATATTAATCTAAACATCTGATTTCAACTAGGAAAACTAGGAAAGCAATAACAGACTAAATCTCTAACTCTAACTAGGAAAATACTATTAGGAAAGAAATAGAATTGCAGCAGCTCCTAATGTTTGTGGAGGCTTTTGGTCATGGCACTATAGGGGTCCCTTTTCCAGATTTGCATCAATTGCCAGCTCCCTGACGAACTTGACTCTGGCAAGTTATGACAAATATACTCAGTAAATAGCTGTGGGTGTAATCGTTTGATTTCTGAAGCTTGCAGCCAGACAGAGTCTGAATTTGGGCGATGTTTCCACTGGACCAAGAATTTATAATAGCCTCCTCGACGAGTGGTAACAAATTGATGGTCAAGGATGGCAGCAATCTCATCTCGTGGTGCTGTAGTTTCTGGAATTCGTAATGTTGGCGTTACTGCTGGAACTGGTAATCTCATAACATCATCAAAATCGCCCTTGAATTCTGTAAAATCTTCAATGTTAAAAATGGGACTAATACCAAAATCAGCATGTAAGTCAATGACGTAGGCATTAGAACCCAATTTCTTAGTGACTTGAAAAGGGTCTGCTCTTCGCACATGAAGCTTGGTAAAGCTTCCTGGAGGAAAACGTTCGGGTCTCAAGCGAACCAGAACCATGTCACCTTGAGTAAATTGTCGATCTCTGCATTTTGTGTTTGCCATAGCTGCATATGAGTTTGTGTGGACGGTCAGACGTCGCTTGCATTCCTCATGAACATCTCGCATATAGCTGGAAAAATCTAGCGCAGCTTTACTTGGCCTAGGTGGTGATGGTAATGGAATAATGTCAAGTGGGGTGTTGGGTCGAAACCCATAAACCACTTCAAATGGGGTGCAGCCTGTCGAATGGTTAACAGAGTTGTTGAAGGCAAACTCGGCATGTGGAAGCACCATATCCCAACTGGTCACATGATCGGTGACGAGGCAGCGTAATAGATTTCCTAAGCTTCTATTGGTTACCTCTGTTTGGTCGTCCGTTTGGGGATGGAAGGCACTAAAGAACATCAACTTCATCCCATTTTTGCCCACAAGGTCTTCCAGAAATAACTTACAAACTTGACGTCACTGTCAGACACAATTGATACTGGGATACCATGCAAACCAGTGATCTCTTGTAGAAATAATGCAGCAACTTTTGATGCATCGTACGTCTTGTGGCATGGAATAAAATGAGCTATTTTGGAAAAACGATCAACGACCACCATAATTGAATCATGTTGTCGCAACGTCTTTGGCAATCCCAGGACAAAGTCCATGCTCAGATGTTGCCACGGTTTGTCTGGAATGGGAAGCGACGTATAGAGCCTTACTGGTTGTTTGGTTCCTTTATTTAATTGACAAATCCGGCATCGATCAACCACTGTGTGCACGTCCCTCTGCATTCGAGGCCAATAGAATCGGTCAGCAACAATAACAAAGGTTTTATCATAACCAAAGTGCCCGGCTAAACCCCCACCATGGAGTTCTGTTATTAGGAACTCTGGAAAGGAGCCACGCGGGACACATAAGCGTGAGTTGTAGAATAGAAACCCATCGTGTAACACATACTCCTTCACTGATGCATGTTCATGAGTGGAGATTTCATTCCACACGGTACCAAAGTCTTCATCTTTGGCATACTCTGTCTTCAGACTTTCAAAACCTGCAACATTGGCTGAGAACATATGCAACAGGTGTGATCTTCTGCTTAAGGCGTCAGCCACCTTACTTTCCGTCCCTAATTTATGTCTGATAACAAAGTCAAATTATTGTAAATAATCCATCCAACGAGCATGTCGTGCATTAAGTTTGCTTTGGGAATTTAAATGTTTCAGGGAATCATTGTCTGTAAAAAGGATGAATTCTCTATGGACCAGATAAGGACGCCAATGCTTGAGTGTTTGGATAAAAGCATAGAATTCCATATCATATACTGAATATCATCGGCGGGTGTCATTAAGTTTCTCACTGTAAAAGGCAATGGGATGGCCCTCCTGGCTTAGTACACCCCCGATGCCAACATGCGATGCTTCACAAGCCACTTCAAAAATTTTAGAGAAATCTGGCAGTTTGAGCACTGGTGCTTGACCCATCTTTTCTTTAATTTCTGTAAATGCTTTGGCAGCTGCTGTACTCCAGGAAAATTTCTTTTCTTTCAAGCATTCAATGATTGGGGACATTATTGTGCTGAAGTTACGAATAAAACATCGATAGAACGTGGCCAGTCCGTGAAAACTTCTAACTTCAGAGAGGTTCTAGGGTGTTGGCCACTGCTGGATAACCTGCACCTTTGCAGGGTCAGCCTCGACATCTTGGTTAGAAACTATAAAACCTAGGAACTTGGCACTTTTCCTCATAAATGAGCACTTGTCTTTATTAATATAAAGTTGTTCAGTTCTCAAGACCTTCAAAACCTGCTTGATATGGCCCAAATGCTCCTGCACACTTCGGCTAAAAATTAAGATGTCATCAAAATAAACAACAACAAATTTTCCCAAGAATGGTTTGAGAACTTGCGTCATGACATGCATGAAAATGCTTGGCGCATTGGTTAATCCAAAAGGCATGACTAGCCACTCGAATAGACCATCTTTCGTCTTGAAAGCTGTCGTCCATTCGTCCCCCACCCGGATACGAATCTGGTGGTAGCCACTTCGAAGGTCGATTTTAGTAAAAATAGAGGAGCCACATAATAAATCCAACATATCATCAAGACGAGGAATGGGAAAGCGGTACTTTACAGTTATCTTATTAATTGCTCGACTATCGACACACATCCTCCAGCTACCATCCTTCTTGGGTGCAAGTAAAACCGAAACAGCACAGGGGCTGAGACTTTCTCTAATGAACCCTTTGTCTAATAATTGTTGAATTTGCCGGCTAAGCTCTTCATTCTCTATTGGGCTCATGCGGTAGTGTGGTAGATTAGGCAGGGTGGATCTTGGGATTAGATCAATAACATATTGCACTTCTCTCTTGGGTGGTAGTTGATTTGGAACCTCGTGAGGTATGATATCCTGAAACTCTTCCAACAGTGTTGAGAATTCTATTGGAATAATGCCATCTTTTTGCTTCACCTCACGGTTCACTACTAACAGCACCATGTTGTCTTCATGTATAACTCGAGAGAATTGTCGCATTGTCAAGACTGGGACAACCTCTTTTTTCGTATCAAATTCTGAAATCTGTAGAAGGTCCAACACAAATTTCTTACCTTTGAAAGTAAAAAAGTAAGTATTAGCATACCCATCATAGGAAACTCTTCGGTCATAGAGCCATAGGCATCCCAGTAGCATATGGCAAACAGTCATAGGAATGACATCACACCAGGTTTCGTCCATATATTTTTTTCCTAATGAAAATTTAACCAAACAACGTTGTGTCACTAAGACTGAATTGGTTTCATTAACCCAGCTAATCCGGTAAGGGGTGGGGTGTTTCTCAGTTTTCAGCTCCAGACGCTCAACGGCAGTTTCAGAGATCACATTCATGCTGCTGCCATTATCAATAATGACATTCAAAGCCCGGTCATTATGCTTCAAGCGGGTGTGAAAAATATTAGTGCGCAACCACTCAGGATTAGTTTGAAGTTCCTTCCTTGTTCCTGTCAACACTCGATGGATAACACAGCTGGGTAGGTCTGATGCACCCAAGTGTTCTTCTTCATTGTGCTCACTTCCATCGATTTCTTTCCCCTCCATGTCTTCCACAATGTCCTCTGCTATCAATTCTTTTTCACAAATGAATGCTAATTTTTTCTCTCTCGTAGGACATACCACAACATAGTGTCCGAAACCTTTACACTTATAACATTGTGGTCCTTCGTTTGTAGCTTTGGCTTTTCCCTTATAATCCCCACTTATCCCTCCTCTAGCCTGGTCTTTCAGCAATGGAGGCCTTTGGTTTGCAGATGCTGGGGCATATTCTGCCCTTGAATCAAAAGATGGCACTCTCCTTCCAACCGACGGTCCCATTTGTTTCTCAATACGGAGTGCCAATTGATATGCTTCTTCCACATTGATTAAGCGTGCAGTCCACATTTCTTTACGCAGCTCGCTGCGTAGTCCCGTGTGATATCGAGCTAAGGTCTGTTGCTCAGTCTCCACAACCTTACTGCGAACAGTTAATTCGTGGAAGCGATCCGTAAATTGATCAACGCTTAATGACCCTTGCTTGTGTTGCAACATCTCCTCGAACATCATTTACTCATAGTCAATGGGCAAATATTTTTCTTTTAGTCGTTCTTTCATCTCTGCCCAATTAGAAACTGTCGATCTGTGTGTTCGTTGTAATTGTTCTTCCACGCTACCCCCACCACGCTCGTGCATGCCCCTTTAATTTCATCCGAACATAACGAACCTTCCTATCCTCTGAAACGGAAAACCAGTCAAAATAATCCTCAATAGTCGTTAACCAGTCTTCAAAAGCATTGGGTTCTAATTTTCCAAGAAAATCTGGCACATCAACCTTCATTCTTTTGGTTAGTTCGTCAAGAGGTTGATGGCCTGCACCATGATCCGCATGCCCTCGATGTGTGTTTTGCCTGTGATGTCGGACTCGAGGCTCACGATTTTGAAACTCCTGGTTTCCATCTTCTCCTTCATATGTGTCTCCATCGCTGTCACCTAACCCCTCTCTACGAACTGTTCTAAGCCTTCGTTGATTAAAGGGTCCATTCTCCTCTCGAGCATAACGCTCCTCCATTACATCCAGTCAATGAATGAGCTGTTCCATTATTGTGGAGATCTGATCAACTTGGTATCGCAGCTGAGGCTGGTCTATGCCTTGGGTGTTTGGGTTTTGGTTGGTTGGGTCCGGGTTGTTTGGGTTTCGGTTGTTTAGGTTCTAGTTGGTTGGGTTCGGGTTGTTTGGGTTCTGGTTGGTTGGGTTTCGGTTGTTTGGGTTTTGGTTGGAAGAGTTTGGGTTGTTTGCCATGGCGTATGAAGTACCACTGCGGGTTACAGGCATGGGTGTTGAATACTGCAATTAAGGGAACCAGGTAACCACACAGAAGCTCTGATACCAAATTGGTGCAATCCTTGAATCAACCTCACGTTAAAAGCCAAGGACAGGGTAAGACACAAAATCTCTCTGTGTTTGTTAGAATCACTCCAATGAAAACTTTATTCAAAGTTGTTATTTGGCCAAAAATTGATATCTCTGTTCCTTTCATTCAGTCTTTAAATATTAATCTAAACATCCGATTTCAACTAGGAAAACTAGGAAAGCAATAACAAACTAAATCTCTAACTCTAACTAGGAAAATAATAAACTAGGAAAATACTATCAGGAAAGAAATAGAATTGCAGCAGCTCCTAATGTTTGTGGAGGCTTTTGGTTACGGCACAATAGGGGTCCCTTTTCCAGATTTGCATCACCAAGCTAACTTCAAACCTATCACCACCGCCCACAACTCCGCCTTAACCAAAGCACAAAACCCACCATTCATTGAAAAACCCTGCAGCCAAGCACCCAAATTGTCCCGCAATAATTCTCCAGCACCTGCTGCCACCGAGTCATCTGAACCCAGTCTGCTGGTGGATATTGCCAGCCAGCCAGCCAGCCGAAATTGCTTCTCTTTAGCTTGTACGTTCTTAAGAGGAGTGGAGCTCCTGGTTTTTATAATATATTTAGGGCCAAGCTTCTAATATAGCACAACAAGGAGTAAACCCCTCCTCCACACTCTCGTTAAACACACGCTGGTAGTTGAGTCATTTCCAGATCAGCCACACTGCAACTCCAAAAACCAATGGAAATCCTTCTCCCGTCATCACTCTTGAAGAGAGATGACCGATGGTGGGTTCAACCACTAAATTCTGAGGAATAAAAACAGGTCCCATATTCTTGTAGCATGATGGCAATCCCTAAGAACATGAACCATACACAGAACAGACAGTAAGGATTATGTAATGGACATTTTGACTATAGATGAAAGAGTATTCAATCAAAATTATAATTCAAATATATTTATCTAATCAAATTTTACTCTTATAAATTGAGTAAGGTTGTAGTATTTGGATTCATTGAGAAATGACTTTGATCAAGCTGGTTTAATAGTCAAGAATTTTTAATTTATTTCAATTAGATTCAATTTCTTTGCAATTCAGCCTTTTCCCATTATATAAATCTTTCTAGTTTCAGCCTTTGATTTTCAGGATTGTTACAAATTATCAGCAAAACCTGATAGAGGAGAAGAGAGTAAGCCGATGAAACAGTAAAAAGGCCATCAGGAGGGTGTCTCCAAAACATTCATAAGAATATGTGCAGGAAAGAAATGAGAAAATAACGACCAATTCCATTTATCTTGAGCATTCACAACATCACGAAACATCCATTCTTGATTAAGCAATGGAATCTCCTGAAGCGAATGATCCTTTAGAGGTCTTTCACCTTCAAAACCTGACTCCACTGCCATTCCCTAAAGACCCTGTGCTACCTGAGGCCAAACCTTGCAAATTGTTTTCCACAAAGGAAAATCAGCCCCCGTCAATTTATGATGATACTGACCCAAATTCATTGTTAAATTACGTCTAAAAAAATATTATTTCACGTTAATAGATTTTAAATTCTTGACTTTTGAATATTATTATAGCCAGAATCGTCTCCTCATTCTTTACATATTTTCTACGCAGAACCATGGCCAAAAGACTGTCGTTTATCATGAATCAGAGTCGGACCCCGTCGGAGTTTCCCGACAGAAGCTTTGTTCACGGGTGGATCTACAGATTGTAGGGTTTTATGAAAAGATACAGTGCTTGTATTGCAGTGTGCTTTATATAGAGATTACAATGAGAATTACAATCAGAATAGGAAAGAAGAATTACACACAAAGAAGGAAACTGAATGTCCTGAGAATAAGGAAACAAATATCCTAACTATACGTGGAGTCATAGCTGATGGAGATTTGCAGCTGGTGTGGATGTATATGATACATACGGGGAACTTATTCCCTTACTCTTATACGCCCTCGCAAGACGGTGCTTCCATCAGAGACACCAATCTTGGACCGAAAAAGAGTAAACCATTGGTGAGAGAGAGGCTTGGTGAGAGCATCGACTAGCTGGTCTGTAGTAGAAACATGAGAGACACGAAGCAAACCCTTGCTGACATGATCACGTACAAAATGGAAGTCAATGGCTATATGTTTCACGCGAGAGTGGAAGACAGGATTGGCACAGAGGTAAGTTGCACCCATATTGTCATAGAAAACAGTTGGTGGAGCGGGAGGAGATGCATGCAACTCACATAAGAGCTGTTGAACCCAAGATAACTCAGCGGTAGTGGCAGCAACAACCCGATATTCAGCTTCTGTAGAAGAGCGTGCAATAGAACGCTGCTTGCGAGAGGCCCAAGAGATAAAATTACCTCCCAAAAATAAAATGTATGCAGTAGTGGATGTGCGGTCATCAGGATTGCCTGCCCAATTAGAATCAGAGAAAGCAAATAATGTAGTGGAAGTGCTACAAGTGAGGGAGAGGTCATGATAAATGGTGCCCTTGAGATAACGTAACAGACGCTTAACTGCTTGCCAATGAAGCTAAGTGGGTTTATGCATGAACTGAGAGAGTTTATGCACTGTAAAAGCGATGTCTGGACGGGTGAGAGAGAGGTACTGAAGAGACCCAACAACACTGCGAAACTCACTGGCATCTATGGAGGCAGACCTGTCAGTTAGAGTGAGACTGGAAGTTGTGGAGAGTGGTGTAGTTGCCTCTTTCGCACCAGCCATGTTGGTACGGACAAGTAGATCATATATATATTTGTGTTGGGACAGGATGAGGCCAGTGGAGGTGGGCAATACTTCAACCCCAAGAAAGTAGTGGAGAGAACCCATATCTTTGACAGAAAAACGAGAGGACAGTGCAACAATAAAAGAAGATAAGAACCTGCCATTGTTGCCAGTAAGAAGGAGGTCATCAACATAGACCAAGAGATAAGCAATTCTGCCATCATGATTGTAGATGAACAGAGATGTATCAGCTTTGGAGTTGACAAACTGCTGTGAGATGAGAAACATGGCCAGCTTATTATACCAAGCTCGGGGAGCTTGTTTAAGTCCATAGATGGCTTTGCGGAGACGACAAACATGGTGAGGCAGCTGAGCATCAATGAAGCCCCAGGGTTGAGCCATGTAGACTTCTTCAGAAAGAGAACCTTGAATACGTCAAGTTGTGTAATAGGCTAACCATGCTGAAGGGCTAAACAAAGAACAATGCGGATGGTGGTAGGCTTAACAACGAGGCTGAACGTCTCAGTATAATCAAGACCAGGACGTTGATGAAAGCCTTTTACTACATGGCAGGCTTTGTACCTGTCAATGAAGCCGTCTGGTTTTCTTTTAAGCCGAAAGACCCACTTGCAGCCTACCAGATTCTGATGCAAAGAAAGAGGGACCAATTCCCAGGTGCCATTACTGGTTAAAGCAGTGAACTCAGCGGACATAGTAGCTCTCCATTCCTGGTGTTGAAGTTCCTGAGACACACAGGATGGTTCAAGAGTGACAGGTAAGGGATGTTTAGTGGTGAGGTTGAGCTGGCGAGGTTTAAAGATATGGTTTTTGGAACGAGTGATCATGGGATGATTTGGTACAAGGGTCGATGGAGGGGTGAGGGCGAGGGATGGTGATGGTGGTGGCAAGGACTGATGGGCAAGATTGGAGGAGCAATCATCACACAAGGGCGAAGGCTGGTATGAGTGCACGATGGCCTGCTGGAGGTGGGGCAAGAGTGCTGCAGGTAACGAGACTGGCATGGCCGACTGGAGGAGAGGAGGGGAAGATAATAAAGGAGGAACCAGAGGTGGGGAAGGAATGTCAAATGATAATGCCCAGTTGGGCAGAGAAGGAGAGGATGGACGTGCATGGGGGGAGGTAGCAAATGGGAATGCAGTTTCAACAAAGAGGACATGACGGGAGATGAATAAACGTTGAGTAGTTGGATCAAAGCACTTGTAGGCACTCTGAGTGAGGGAATATCCTAGAAAGACACAAGGACGCAAGTGGGGATCAAGTTTGTGTTTGGCATATAGTCGTAGCCATGGGTAACACAAACACCCAAAGACACGAAGCTTAAGATAATTAGGCAAATGACCAAAGAGAGATTCAAATGGGGATTTAAGTTGAAGAATGGGAGTGAGTAAACGATTAATGAGAAATGTGGCAGCTTGAAAAGCATGAGACCAGAAAGAAAGAGGAAGGGAGGCTTAATGGAGCATGGTGAGACCTGTGTCCACAATGTGTCGATGATGGCGTTCAACAGTACCATTATGTTGAGGAGTGGGGGGGGGAGTAGTGAGATGGGTGATGCCATAAGTAGCAAAATATTCTTTAAGTTTGACGTACTCGCCCCCATTATCAGAGTACATGGAAACAATTGATTTTTTTAAAATAATTTTCAACAATAACTTTGAATTTAGGAAAGATGAGAGAAACATCAGATTTATGACAGATAGGATATAACCAAATATATTTTGTAAAATGATCAACAAAAATGACATAAAATCAATAACCTTCGGTGGAAGAAATTGGAGCAAGGCCCCAAACATCAGTGTAAATTAAATCTAATGGACCATGACTCTTTAGAGAGGATACATGAAAAGGAAGTCGTTGGCTTTTATGACAGAGATAGGAGTCACAAGTGACATTACTAGATGATGTAGATAGATGAAGGGTGTAGGAGGTAACAAGATGATGCAAGATACGAGAAGAGGGGTGGCCAAGCTGTCTATGCCAGTCTATCAGTGGGGCTTTAACACCAACAAAAGCATGGAATGATGTCAGAGGAGACAAAGATTCAGGCCACACGTACACATCATTTGTATTCCAGCCGCGAATGAGAGTCGCCCTCGTGCGAAGATCCTTCACCAAAAAATAAGCAGGAAAGAATTCAATGGAGGTATTATTAGTTTTACAAAATTGAGAAACTGAAAGCAAATTTTTCTTGATGGAAGGAACACACAGAACATTAAATAAGGCAAAATCTTTGGAGGGAGTTGGAAGAGTTGCATGGCCAGCATGAGTTATTTGCAAACCTGTGCCGTCACCTATAACAATAGCATCCGAACCTTCATAAGCCGAGGTGAGGGAGAGATTGTTAAGATCATCGGTGACATGATGAGATGCTGCAGAATCAAGAAGCCAGTTTGGTGGTTTTGGAGAAGCAGTAGCAGTGTAATTGGCAATAGGAGCTGTAGAGATAACAGGGCGAACACGAGGACAGCGTTTGACACTATGTCCTTGTTGATCACATAATTGACAGAATCCTTTGTACCCTTGGCCTGGGCATTTTCGTAGAGGCTGATATGAGCCATGATAGCCACGATTAGAGTTGGAGAATGACTGATATCCACGACTGTTGGAGGAAACTTTGTTATTGTTGTAGTGCCTGGGAGTAGAGATGCTGGAGTGGCCAGATCGTTGAGGTAACATGGGCTGTGATTGGAGGAGACACAGCATGTACCTCTTCATGTTTGAGAAAATTTTCATATTCAACAAGTTTATCATGAAGGTCTTCAAAGCTGATGGGGTTGTCACGAGCACGAATGACTGCAGCGATTTCTTTGAATGTTGGACCAAGACCATTGAGAACATGAACTACCAAGTCAATATCACTGGGAGGCTCACCAATGATTGAAAGTTCATCAGATATACTTCTCATGGTATTAAGAAATTCACCCACAGAGTTAGAGCCACGGGTGGTAGCAGTGAGTCGTTCCTTGAGACTCATTACTCGTGATCGTGAGCGGTTTGCATATAAAGTGTTAAGTTTCTCCCATGCCATACGGGAGGTTGTTGCATACGCAATGAGTGGCATGATGTGTTCTGAAACAGAGGCGATGATGGAGTGTAACAGAAGCTGATCTTGGCGAACCCAGAACATGTGAGCAGGATTAGGTGCATCATGCAAAAGTTTGGGTGGTTCCAGATAAGAGCCATCCACATATCGCAGAAGATCATAGCCAATGAGAAGGGCATTGAATTGAGCACGCCATGTCAGGTAGTTTATTGGCGTGAGTTTGAGGGGTAATTGTGCTGCAGCATTGATAGCAATCAATGAATTTGGTGCTGTGATAGTAGGGTTATACACAATAGTGGCT
>Ga0325414_1002738_pt1 | contig 18034 bp, 12 predicted proteins | sample PopdelMetagenome_8_FD_206183 | JGI IMG/M metagenome (GOLD analysis project Ga0325414, IMG submission 206183) | Populus deltoides microbial communities from Bellville, Georgia, United States - Leaf-PdKOR-R3 | ecosystem: Host-associated > Plants > Phyllosphere > Phylloplane/Leaf | place: USA... | reverse complement strand
ACTTGTCTATCACGTGATTTTAAACTTGTGACCTCCAAATTAGATGTCCAAATGGAGGCTCGGTTGATTCTCCTTTAATAGTAATTGCTATGAGCACTTCTTCAATGCTTAAACGATTTTGGTGATCTATATAATCGGTTCCATCTGCCAAAGTCGAGTGTAATAAATTTCTCGTGTCGGAGCAATAAGAGCACCGTAAAAGCATGCCAAAAAGTCTCCTGTCATTTTCAGCAGTCCTAAATGGCCTGGTATTCCTCTTAGGTTTATGCAGTCGCTAGTGTTCTCTCCCTACAGCTCCAAAAAAAAAAAAAAACTGCTCTCTCTACAGAACTGAATACTAGGAATTTTGAGAAATTACGAACCATGGGAGGTGAAGTGGTGCGTTAAGGCTACCTAAATTTAGGTAACTAGCAGAAAATTATTAAATAGCAGGCTTGATTTAGCTGTCAAGAAAAAAGAAAAAGGTTGTTTGCAGGTAGAAAGCTACAAATGCTGATGACCTTGCCAGCAGTTTCACACTAACAGCAAATCAAGAGATTGAAATTTAATGCAAAATCAAGAAAAAATAAAGAAAAAGGTTGTGTGCGGGTAGAAAACTACAAATGCTGATGACCTTGCCAACAGTTTTACACTAACAGCAAATCAAGAGATTGAAATTTAATGCAAAATTTAAAGCTCTGCATGTGGGTGGTTGTGATCCATGGCCCCTACAACTATATTTGTGGTGTATAAAGTCGCAGAATCTAGAAAATGTAATTGAAAGCATTAGATATCGTCGGCATATCATATCATATCAAACCAAACTCACTATCGTTAGCAAAATGAGCTCTTCTTTATTCCTCACACTCCTACTAATTCTCATCTCAGCAAGCCAAGGTTGTGCAGCAGTGCCGGAGAAAGAACCTGATCTAATACAGAAATCCTGCGCAATAATCGTAGGTTATGAAGAATGCGTGGCAATTCTCAGATCAGACCCTCGTTCCATTAAAGCAACCAAAGTCAAACAGCTAGCCTACATCATTCTTGATCTCTGCATAGAAAATGCCACAGAGACTCTTGGAGAAATCCCAAAGTTGCAAGAGAAGTACTCAAAGCATGACCAAATTGAGGAAGCTCTAAGGTGGTGTGTCATGGCATATGAGAGTGCTATCAAAGATTACTTTCGCAAAGCTGTTGACCAGCTGGGTACAAAGTCTTATCGTGAAGCACAGTATTCAGCTCACATTGGAGGTGCCTTGGGTACGAGTTGTGAACAAGAATTTTATTTCCAAGCACCAGTAATTTCACCTTTATGGCCCAGGAATCATAATTTGGCAGTTCTTGGTCTTGTAGCAGAAGGCATCGTTTCCCTTCTTCGTCTGAATGAGTCTCAACTGTAAGGGTTTAATAATTTTTTAATTTTATTTTATTTTAATACATTGGAAACCGACGATTTTAACTAGAATATTGGCATTGTAGATCAATGTTCTATTGTGGCGCCTGTTACTGCTCATCCTTTCACTGTGCATAATTTCATCCTTGGCACCTCAATTTTTTCTCTTGCTCCTTTTTTGTCCTCTAACTTAATCTTTTTTCAATTTGGTCCTTGGCAGTCCCTTCTTTGCTGCTCTAGATTCTTTTTCTCTGTCGATTGCATGTAACTCTTCTCCTACGTGCTGTGAATTATCTAGGGGTTGAATACTGTGTCAGTTTTTCATTGGAAGTTTTGATATTATTGTGAAAAACAAAATTAGAAGAATAAGGACCAAAATTGATATTGACAAAAATACAGCCCTTTTCGTTTATTCTGTTCAGAATGAGCGTAAATATACACTTTGGTACCTCGATTTAACTCTTTACTTTAATCTGATCCCTTATGATATTGGATTTGTTTTGTTTAGGTACCACGCTTTATTTGTTTTGCGTTTTAGTCCCTTATAAATTCGTCTTTTAACAGAAGAATTTAATGGAAATGGTTTATCATCACCTCAAAGAGACAGGGTCAATGCTATAGCAGGGATGGAAATGGTTAGTTTTTTAAGTACTTTAATATTTTGGGCTGAGACCTAGCTAGGTCCCTAATGAACTGGAATAGGACCATAATCGATGGATTTGGCTGCTCTCTCAGTCTTCAGCTCGCGGATGCTAGCAAAACTTATAGTGTATTTACTTAAATTTATTAGGCGATTGTAGGTGTGGCACTGGCACATGTGATGAATAAGATAATTACAAAAAAAAATAAAAACTCAGTTTTGATGCTTTATCCATGGTTTTGAAACCCGGTCCGGTGTGGCGGGTCAATTCAGGATCCAATTGATCTGAGGCTGGAACCGGACTGAGTTAAAGAAAAAATAAGAGAAGTAAAAAACCTGGTTGACCCGGTGGGTTGACCAGGCAAGATCCAGTAAAAAATCTGGTTCTAACATGTTGACTTTTTTTTTAACCAAAACAACATCGTTTCGATTTATAAAAAAAATAGAGTTGATCCGGTAATCTAGTTAAAACCCGATGACCTGAGCAAAACCCGTGACTCGGGTCGACCACTAGACCGGAATTAAAAACACTGCTTGTATGTCGAAATAAAAACCACCTGTTGCTGCTCGTTGCCAATAACTTTTTTTTCATTGATTGGCTGCGCACTGCTCTTAGCATACAAAAGATGCTGTGCCAGTTGCTTACCAATGGCCTACCAAACCCTTCAAATTACCGGTAATGTCGGCATCAAGATCCTCGCAGGTAAAGTTGCTTCAAGATGATGATGATCTGCATTGTCTTCTTGCCCAGCCCATCCACCACTCACCATAATTGTCGCCCTCAAGATCTTTGCAAATGCAAAGGTGCTTCGACTCATAAAAAGACAACCTGGATTAGTGAAAGTAGCAGTCCAGACCTTTCTTTTCATGCTCCTCTTTTCTCTTGTCACTTTGAAAAAGAAAAGCACAAAATATTTTAAAGTATTCGTTGGTTTTGAACAAAAATCTCACAGTTCTTTCATAGAAGTGATGTCAATGGTGACATTTCGCAGCTACTGCCATCAGAGTGACTTTCAGGACTATACGATGGTAGGCAAAGGTGGTGCCGCATCCCTTTCCCTCGTATTTTTTTGATGTTTGACTTGTTTTGATGTTAATTTGTGAGGACCAAAAGGGAGAATTGGTAGGTTTTTGCAATTGCAACATGGACCATCCTAGACGACACGAATGTGATCATTCAAGTACGAGTAGATTTTATGGCGTTCAATAAATAACTAGTAATGTCCCTTTATTTTAGATCTATTTTTTTAAAAAAAATAAATATAAATATATGAGAAAAATCATAGGTGAATATATTATTATCAATTTTGATAACTCATGAGTTTTATTTTTTCGTGCAAAACCCAATATTTTTTTGTCACATGTGCCACCCAGTAATAAAAGCGATGCCGTAGTGGAAGCCGGAGTATGGTCGTCGAAGAATACTTATTGCGCTATACAAACAACCCAGAAGCATTGATTTTTTAAATAAATTAATAATATACACGTACTAAAGTGTTTCTGATTAGACTTGATAATTATATAAAAAAAAATCAAGAGGAAAAGACAAAAAAACCCTTGACCAAGAGCAAAAATAATTTCAATGCAACGACATCTCGGTAATTCAATTGCGCACATGAAATGAAAAAACTAAAAGAGCCCCTCGCCACCATTCCATTATTTTTTAATACAAAGGGCTTCCAAAATAATTTGTGCTTTGTAAATAAGGGCAAAATCATCATTGTATTTTCCAATTCACAACGACAATGAATTTGGATGTATATTAAATACAAATTAAAAGTGGGATCCCTTTTAGTTTCTTCTACTAGATTATTGACTCGTGCTATGTTGCAGGTCAGGTTAAATTTTTCTTGAAAGTAAAATAAATATTTAGATGTTGCTAATATATTTTTCTAGTGAAAAAAAACTTAAACTATGTCAGAGTTGACCCAATGTCACCCAATTGACTTTACAGGTCCAGAGTAACCCTGGAAACCTATAAAAATATAGTTCGACTAAAAACAAATCTCAAGATGATATTTTTTTAATATTAAAATAACAACATATTGAATTGACTTAGGTTAACTCAAGTTAACTTGTTAAATCCGCGATCTGAGTTATGAGATTATGATAAAAGAAAATCAAAACAAATTATGAAACCTCAATCTATAGATAATGCCATGCTTTTGACGATTATAGGCCCTGAAATATTAGAAACAGGAGAAGAATATTGAGCGTTCCAATCAACCCAATATTAAATGATGAAATTAAAAAAAATCAATTAAAAAAGGACTTTAAAAAACAACTCTGGTTAACCTATCAAACCCACAATCCGGGCTATAAGATCGAGACAACTCCATAAAAATAAATTGAAACAAATAACAAAGTCCAATTTCTAATTAGCCCAGTGCTGAAGAATGATATTTTAAAAATAAATCAATTAAAAAACAAACATAAAAAACAATCAGAGTCAATCCATCAAACCTATGTCTTGGGTCATGAGACCGAGATAACTTCATTGAAAAAAAAAACAACTTGATTCAACCTAAGTGAACATGTCAAATCTGCGATTTTGGTCATGAGACTGAGATAACCCCATAAAAACAAACTAAAATAAATTATGAAGCTTAATTCTCAATTGACCATGTCAAACCCGTTATTAAACGATGAAAATTGTAAAAATTGAAATAAAAAAATGACAAAAAATTAGCCAAGTCAAACCGGGTTAAACTATTAAACATTATTATTGGATCATGAGGTCAAGATGACCTAATAAAAAACAAACCAAAATAAATTATGAAATCTAATCCCGAATGAAACACAATATTAATTAATAAAATTGAGAAAATAAGTCAATTAAAAAAATCAAGTTAATTAATTAGATTAACCTATAAAATTTATCAATTTTAATTATTCAATAGAAGAACATGCTGGGTTTTTTTTATCTTGTCATTTTCGTTTTGCTGGCTGGATTGGGGCTATATATGTCCATGATGTTGAAACAACTTGCTCTTTTCAGCCAACCTGCTCTCAAGAAACCAGAAATAAGTTTTGCGAGCAAATATGGACCAAGCATCAAACCATTTTTTGTGCCCCCCATTGCCAGTAAATTAAACGACTATTAATTAATTATATAGTAGTAACAATTAAGTTTAATTGCGACGGACTGTTTATAATTAAAAAAAGCTAATTTGTCTTAGAAAAGTACTTTATCTCCGGATCTATTCGAACAATTCACTAGAAGTGTTATAATGATTCTTCTACACCATTACAGAATTTAACACCGAGAGCATTAAAGTTTTTTTTTTTATAAGATTTATTTATTATTATAAAATTTATAAGGTGTTAGAAAATAATATAAATTATATTCTGGGACCTCACCTAACAGCTTAAGCTATTGGGTTGAGATGGTTCTTTGAAATGGTATCAGAGCCTTGATGACTAAGTGGTCTCGAGTTCGAATCTCACCATCCCCATTTATTTGATAAAAATTAAGCACAAGGTAATGTGGGCATGTGCAAGTTTCAAGCCAAAAGGCTTTCACTTGAGGGAGTGTGTTAGAAAATAATATAAATCATATTCTGGGACCTCACCTAACAGCTTAAGCTATTGAATTGAGATGGTTCTTTGACATAAGGAATAATTGAGTCTTTTCCAAAAAAAAAATAGTGAAACAACAAAAATATTTTTAAAAATAGTATTTTTACAATGGTTTTTTTGTTTATTATAATGTCAACTAAAAGATAATTTGATATTTAATCAAATATATAAATATAATTAAAATGCACATTGATGCAATAAAAATACCCATAAAAGCAAAAAAATTTAAACATGGAGTCAAGGGGCTTCTTAGTATTTTCACGATTTTTATTTTTGTAATTATAAAGTCAGTTCAATAGCACTTTAGCATTTGACATGGGGCGCACTTGGAGGCGTGTGAGAGGTGTTTGTGCCCTTCAGGCAATGCGTGCAACCCTTTTATTGTGTCTTTTGAAGCGTCATCATATCCTCTTCCTATTTGTGTGGCGCCTGTCTCAATTGATGGTCTGATATGTCGTCGGTGGACCTTTCTATTTTATTTCCTCTTCTTTTCTCTCATTCCCTGAAAATTATAACTTGGTCCTGTGAAAACCCGCTAAATTATAATCTGAGTAAAATAAATAAAGTACCGAATAGATTAAATAAAAGGATTTCAAGTATTGTAATTGGATACAATAGAATAAAACATAAGATGTTAAGGTGAGAATTAAGTAAAAAGAAGAGTTGAGTGACAAAAATAGAAATGAAAAGAAATGAGGGCCAATGTGTAAACAAGTAAAAGTTAGACTATAAATGCTCTATTTTTTTTCTCTTTTAGCCGCGAGCTTCAAACAAAGAGAGAGGGAAGAATTGTGTGATTTTTCTACTTAAATGCTCATTGATTTCACTAATTAAAGTGAGTAATTAGAGTGGGTAAATTAATTAAACATAAAGAGGGGGTTGATTTTAAGGTGTGAATGCATTGAAGGAAGGATTTCAAGCAATGGTTTGAAGAGGGAGAAGAAGAAAACTTGATTTTTCTTGCATTCTTTCCTCAAATCCTTATCAAAGTGAGGTAAATAACATGCTCCAAATGATTAATTCCTTTAATTTTATGTTTAATGAAGGATTATGCAAAATTATGATTATGTGAAATTGTGGATTTATGTTATAATTTATAGGAATGATGCAAATTATGTTTGAACCATGTTAGAAAGCATGAATTATGATTAGGTAAGTGTTTAATTTGAAATAAAAGAAACAAAAATTATTTTTCCTCATTTTAATTGAATATTTGGCCAAAAGAGGAATAATTTGGGGGAATTGAGGTTAAATACAATTGTTTGGAAAATATGGGAAAATGAAGGTTTATAAGTGTTGTTATATGAATGAAGTAAGATTTTTTCAAAGAGAAAAGAAAAAAATCTTCACTTCCTTCCCTAGGTTGTTTTTGGCTAAATGAAGAAGAAAAATTAGAGAAGGAAGTTTAAATGATATTATTGAGGAGTTTTTGGCTAAATGAAGAAGAAAAATTAGAGAATGGAGTTTAAATAATATTATTGAGGAATCTTACAAAATTGAAGACAATTGATGTTGATAGATTAAATTGTATAGGAACTTTTGTGAAAATAAATAAATAAATAAATAAATGTTTCATAAAGGAGGGTTTTGTCCTCCTTGAATTAAAAGTCAATTAAACTTAATTAAGGATGTTGGATTTAATCAAAGAATATGTAATGAGTATTAGAATTTTTACCGGTTCGAATGAATGAACAATGACAAAGTAATTTTTGTTGGTACAGAGGAGGCCGCAAGATCTAATCAGCAACAAGGGACATCTTCACGCGCACATACACCAGGTACGTGTTTGACACCTTAGAGTAATTAATTAGTTTATATTTTTTTTTATTATTATTGTAGAATGAATTTTTTATAGATTGAAAATTATTTCCTGGTTACTGGAAATAATGCCCTGGTGAATGGGCAGTTACTGGAACTAATGCCTTGGTGAATGGGTAAGCCTTGAAAAATTATTTCCTGGTTATTGGAAATAATGCCTTGGTGAATGGGCAATTACTGGAAATAATATTCTGTTGAATGGACAAGCCTTGAAGATCATTTCCTGATTACTGGAATTTATGTCTGATTGCATGGCCATGTTAAGAAAATTAATTTACAAATTAATGAGACAGTCACTTGATGTAAAATAGATTAATTGTAAAACTTTAAAGTTAAATATGCTGGTTTGTGGGAGACATTCTTGATATTTTTATTTTAGTAGTTGTATCCCTATGTCTAGAAGAGAATTTATAAAATTAGAAACTTCAAAAGAAAATAAGACAATTTATTTTATGATATGAAAGACACTTTAATGTATATGAATAATTAGTCCTTAATCAATTACTTATTGAAATGTGCAATTGTTTTAATCATGTTTTATGCGATAATATTTTTAGATACATCGCACCCTCGATCTGGAAAGTAGATGTTTGGATAAATAATTTTGTTATGTGATTAATATAATTGGAAGAACTAATATTTTGTTGTAATATACTTTCATATCTAAAAATATAATGTTTAACTTATTATCTTATGTATGATGTAATTTATAATGTTATTATGGTTGGTTGTGTATATATTTGATTACAAATACTAAAAAAAAAAAAGAGACGATGCATGTTAAGAATTTATTAGTTTTATTATAATGTTCTATAGAAAATAGAATTGAGATATTGAAATATGCTTGAGTTTTTTTGAAGTCCAAATAATGGGACGAATATTGTGATTGATGTTACAGGTTGAGAAATGATTGAGTCGATAACTTGGTATCTAAAGAATATAAAGGAAATTTTGCCGAAATTTCAGGAAAATTGTGTGTATATATATATATATATAAATTGTAGCTACAAATATATATCATATATTTTGAGTTTACAGTTGAGACTGTTACAGGTCCTATTGGTTGTTGGTATTTCAACTTCAGTCATTATTTTTTTGATTTCTTATTTTTGATCTTGATCATTTTGTAGAAATTTTATTTGTTTTCAATTTCATCTTTCAATTCAAATTAATGGTAATATGTTTTTCAATTCAGCCCTCATTATTTTGATTTTTAATTTTTTTTCTTGCCCCTTTGTAAAGTTATTATTCTTTTCAATTTTACCCTTTAATCAAAACATTGTTTTTATTTTTATGATAATTTTGACCCTCATTCTTTTGATTTTTTTGGTCCTTTTACTAATTTTTTTTCTTTTCAATTTCACCCTTCAATCAAGTTTAAAATTTATTTTGTGTTTTAATTTTAATCTTCATTATTTTAATTGCAATTTTTTTAATTCTTTTATATAATTGATTTTTTTTTCAATTTCATCCTTTAATATTTGATTGATTGAGAATTGAATTTCATGATTTGTCTAGATTAGATGCTTTAGATCTAATGACTTTGGTCACGTGTTTGATAAGTTAACATGATATTTTTTTTGAAGGCTTTATAATTCTTTTTATTTTTCATCAAGTTATTCCAATCTTATAATATAGGCCACGAGTTTGACAGGATATTTCAAGTTAGCTTGGCCCTGATTGCTGTGGTTACAAGTTTGTCATGACTGATTTTTTTTGTCCTTTTTTTTATCATATTTTGGCATCTGGACATCATTTCTTATATATAAAAAAATAGTCTAGCTCCACTGCGAAGTGTAGGCATCGAGGCTAGTAAGGACTATTATGAGATTATAATCTTGATACCCAGAGTAATATTAGGCTAGGGATAATTACTAAAACTTATTAATTGCCTATTTCCATATTAGTGTTGTTGTTGTTGTCGTCTTCAGATTATAACAAGTTGGTCAATAAAAGTAGTTAAATTAAAAAAAGTTAACAAGCATCAATTAATTTGTTATATAGATAATCACTAGATAGGTGGCTCGCACTTCACCGTATAATGGACCAGTTTTTTTTGTAACATAAAAAAAAATGTTCAGGCATTGCTAGTGTATTTTAAAGAAAGAAAGAAAATCCTCGATTCAAGTCATAGACTCTACTGGGTCCTAAGATGGTTTCTTTTATTTATATGACAGAAAAAGGAACGATAGTAAATGAATTGAATTTTAAAAGAAAAAGGTGATATTGATGACCAGGAGAAAAAGAACACTTGTCAAAAGAGAAAACATTACATAGCTGAATTTCAAGATAACTCAATGTTAGATGATGAAATTAAAAAAATATATAAAAAGATAAAATAAAGCGTCTTGAGTCAACCCGAGTTAGCATGACAAACTCGTAACTCGAGTTATAAGGTCAGGCTAACATCTTAGAAAGAAAATTAAAAAAAGTAAAGATGATCAATTTCTAACAATCCAAATGTAAAATAATAAAGGTGAAGAAAAACCAGTCAATAAAAAGAAGTCTAAAAAAATAAAACACATGCAAACCTAGGTAAGGGTGTTAAATCTTGTGACGATCATAAGAATGAGACAACCAAATAAAAGAAAAAAATAGAAAAAATAACGAAGCTTAATTTTAAAAAGACCTGATTTTGAGGATGAAATTGAAAATACATATATAAAAAAGCAACCTCCAAAAAATACCCAATTTAATTGGCCAAACTTGCTGGCCAAGTGATGAGATTGACATAACCTGATTGAAAGGAAACCAAAGAAAGTCACGAAGCTAACTTTTTAATTTATATAACGTCGAAGAGTGAAATAAAAAAACAATGCCAGCCCATGTTAACATTTTAAACCCATGACCCGAGTCACTAAAGAAAGCACCACATCTACAAAAACCATAAAACCTAATTTCTAACAAATCAAATGTTAAATGATAAAATTAAAAAAAATCAATTATACAAAAGAATCTAAAATAAAAAAATAACAATTAAGAGAATGATGACTAAATTTGAAATAAAAAAAATAAAAGAGAGGACAAATTAGAATCTTGAATTGAAGGGGAAAATCAAAAATAAAAATCAAATTCATAAAAGGATTCAAAATAAATAATCAAAATCAAAAGAATGAGGATGATATTAAAAAAAAAACAAATCACAATTATAGATTCTAGGTTGTTATTGAATACAAATCAAAATTTAACCAAAGAGCGAAGAACAAAAATTATAAATAAAAAGTTATGGATCAAAGTTGAAATATCAATAAATGAGAGGACAACTCTAAAATTTAGAATGATTAACGTGAATTTCAAAGGGAAAAGAGAGAAAAGAGAAAAAGAAAAAAAAAGTTGTCGGCGACACACTATCATATAAACAACGACACGCATTACCCTATACTAAAGGAGACACCTCGATGCTTCTAACACCATCATATAAGCTGTTATTTGAATGCTAAGAGACGTTGCATGCACCGCTAGAAGATCACGTGCACCTCCCACCTGCTAGCTTATGCGTTGCACGTACCATCCAACCTTGTTCTTTAAATTATATCTTATATTTATTAAAATAATAAATTTTCTCTATATCAACTTGATAGTAACTAAAAACCAAGATGAAAATATAAAAAAGCCCTTGGATGCTTGTTAAATAAGTTTTGCTTTTAAGGGTAATTTAGTTATTTCACTATACTTTTAAAATGCAAAAAGACTTGTCCTCGATCAATCTAATAATGACTAATGGACCTTGTAAAAAAAGCATATTACCCCTAATAGCCAATTCATCGATGTTTTAGAAGAGTAAATTTGTTATTATACAGTTCCAATGAACTGTAAAATATAAATCCTCTAACAATTAACAATTTTCCCTTCCCAATTAACTTTTGTTGATTTAACTAGCTTTTTTTTTATACCTATGGTAGCATGAGATGAGATGATACACCTTTCTAATTACCTCTTTAAGAAAAGGACATAAAGTACTACTTGGTTACAAGGTTAGTGGTCATGTAATTAAAATTCATTAATTTCTCCCTTTAACTAAGATGTAATCCTGCAGGTTAAAGTTATTATTTTTAATCTACCGTCGTTGTTTTTTACTTAATCATGCCAAGCCAAACTCTAATGATTTTTTAAGAGAGAATTATGCTAAACATTATAAATTTTGTTAATGATTTTATTTTCCCTCATGCATTTAACAAATTAATTACATTATACATGTCATTGTTAATACAGTTAATAATACTTTACAAACTAAGTCAGGTACACATAAACTTAATTAGTCAATGAAAAAGTTCTAAAATATTATGGTATTATATATAATTGACATAATGTCAAAACTCCAAAGTACCCTTGTAATTACATATTTTGTTCTTCTAACATCCTTTTCCTAAATCAAAACCTAGGAATATGCAATTTTCAAACTCAGGATTATATGTATTTGTTTATAGAAAAAATAATCCCAAATTCATTAAAATTATTTCTAATCCACATTTGATTCATGTAATCTTATTAGCTTTCAAGTCTCACAAATCTAAAAAAAATCATTTTTTTTTTTAATAATCATTGAAGTTGCATCACAAATCTAAGATAAACCATCTTTTGATGACACATGCGATCGATAAAGCTAGCTAGTCTTTGACAATAGAACATAGCAATAAAACAGTGAGAAAAAATAACTCCACCACTCATCGATGATGAAGCAAGAGCGAGAGAAAACAACCTGATGAGAGAGAGAGAGAGAGAGAGAGAGAGAGAAGAACATAAACAATGAGATGCCATGGGTTAGTGTGAAAATTTTAGTTTTTTTTATAAAATTTATAAGTTGGTATTGAATGATCGATCATCATGTAGAAATGCAAAAGAAAAAATGGAATTAACCATGAACCAATCTTAAAAAGCTTGAAGTAATTTTCCCTTCTTTGAATTATGTCATAACCATGTAACAGCTCAATTATGATACATTTGCTTAATTAACAAGAAACAAGTTTTTTTTTTGGTTGAAACAAGAAATTAACAAGTTGAAGAAAGACCCTTTTCATTATTTAAACGAGGGGTCCTTTTACAGCTTAACTTAAAATAATCCTGCTTTAGTTTGTAACTTGAGACAATGCATTATCAACTAATGCATCATTAAGCCATGCCCTCACTCCTCACCCTCTTCTTGATCCCTTATCCATTTGAGAGGCCACTTTTTAATTAATCACAGAGCATGTCGTGGTTGACATGCCGAGCTGAGTCAGACACACGTCGATGTGGCTGTACTTTTTTGCTGACTGTACGTGTTTACGGGCCCTTATACATTTTTTGGATTAGTTTGCACTCAAAGGGAAGACGCTGGCCACTTGTTTCGCATTATGAGAAACATTAGGGTTTCTATTATATATATATTCTAGGCACAATTGATGGAAAGGAATGTGTTCAATTAATATATTCTGGACATTGATTTGATGATAAAATTAGATATCCATACCCTAATGCCAAGTGTTAATAGTTTAATAATTACTCGTTCCATACATATTATAATCAAGAAAAGGTAACCCTATTTGCCTCCCATTTTGCTATTTTATTTGCTTAACGTGATGATACCAGAGAAAAGGCAGGAAAGGGTCACAAAACAATTAGAAAATGAAGGGGAAAGTGCAAGGAACAATTAATAAATGTAGAAGTTGGAATCTTACAAGAGCCCTTGAATGATGAGTTTCACAAGATCGATGGAATTTTATGCGAACCTGTTTTTTGGTTCAGACAACAACAACAACGACCTTCTATTTTCCACATCGATCTTGGTCCTATGGTTCTTGTCCTTTTCTCATTATTAATCTTTACCCGCATGGATTTCCAGCTCCTGCGTGATCAATACTACTAAACTACAAGATGTGCTATCAAACCTTTCTTTTAATTCTGTGTTTAGGCTATCATAACAGCCCAACCACCCTTCTTTGTTGCCCTAGTAGGAGCATTAAAGAAGTATATAATTTAATCCTGAATATTGCATACTTCTTTCATGAAAAATGGGTGAAGAATCTGCTCAAAACTAGGTTGATAAAACAAAATTCGGTGCTAAACTCTTTTGTTTTGTTTTTATTGTTAAAAAAATCATAATAATGGAATTAATTAGAGATGAGACTACCTAGCAACCTTCTTTTCTTTGCCTTTCGGTGCCTGCCTCCGTACCAAGATATTCTTTCTCCCTCTCCCCGTTCTTTTATATATCTTCCATCATGCATACCATTGTGCAAGCTTGCATGGTCTTTAATTTTCTCCATGTTCACCCATGAGATATGAGTATTTTCAGGACATAATATTCTTTCCTGAGCAAAATATACATGTCTTCATATTTTTCCAAAAACAAAATAGGGTTTTAATAGCATTTTTTTAATCTATTTTCTATATCACTCTCATTAGCATTTTAATTTGTTATATATATATATATATATATATATATATATATATATTATTGATTAGTAAATCATTTTTGGGACAAAGTGGAAATACGGGTAATGGAAAGTGTGAAATATCAAATGATTTTAGAAACTGGGTTATTTTGTTTACTAAGACAGAGGAAAAAAAACTAAAAGAAATTTCTCCAATATCTAAGCTATTAACTTTTATCTATCTGTGTATGTTTTTTCCTTTTAATTTATATATTAAATAATTATTATTTTTAAATTTTCAACTATATTTTGGATTGAGTTTTTTTTTTTGCTTATGTGACATCTCTTTAATGAAGCTAACTCTAAAATGTTGTCATAGGTTTTCATGTTCATGTTATCATTTAATGCACACAAATAATAATCAAACACCTATTTAAATAAAACTAAGGATTATAAACCCAAATGTGAAAATCAAATAAATAATGACACTAAAAACTATGTTATCCCTTTCCAAAAAAAATAATCACTCTCCAACATGCATTAGCATTGGAAACTTAAGGATCCTTACGAGAAAATACACCCCCACACTAGGGAAAAGCCAAATACTTCAAACTTAAGCAAGGTTTGCTTTTTAATCTGTCTCTTTTTCTTCTTTTTTTTTTGTTACAACTTGTTCATGTGTGTGTTACCATGAGTATGTATCATTTTGATCGGTTTTAGTTTTAACTACTTTTGCAATCGAGAAAAAATTAAAAAGATGAGAAACTTTTTTTACTAGTGATGAAATCATGAAAACTTCAAACTGATCGGGCTTAAATATTTACTTGATAACTCAAGATATTTATAGATCTTGATTATGTTAGCTTACCTCGTGGGAATTGCTATAATGATGGAGAATACCTAAAAAATTAAATTATTGGTTGTTGTGTCTTGTTGTGTCATTGATGAAAAAGTTAGTGCTTGTCATTAGTTGTGGTGTCTTGATCTATCATTGATGGAGAGGTTAGTTCTTGATAGGTGGCCTTTGAGGCAACATATGGGCAAGAAATAGCCTTTGACGAGGAGAGATGACCTCTCAATTTACATGTAAATGTAGGTCAATGCAACACCATACTGAATTTATTAGAGGTTATAATTTTGCATTGAGATATTTGTTGAGAGTTTTCTTGGTACTAGGTTGAGGCTCCAATACTTTTTTAAGGTTGTACCGGGAGAGAAATGGATAAGGCAGTCCATTTCAAGCTTGGTCCAAATGGTTTAGATAGAGCAGGTTGTTCGAGCTCGAACATTTGGAAATGGCAAGTTGTTCGGGTTAGCCTGAATGATTTAAATATTTTTTTAAATTTAATGTACCTTAATTTTGTCTCTTAAGTCTTTCAAATGCTCATGTTTAAAAGATTTAATATTTATGAGGGAGAAAAAAACACTTATTATCTTATGTCTATCATTTTATTTTCTCATGGCTTTATTAACATGTCTACAAGAGCGAAATGATAGTTCGATTAGCTTACTTATTCCTCTTAAAGAGGAGAACATTTTCATTTAGATAGTTAAGAATGATTTGTGATCATGAAAGCAATGTCAAAGCATTGTGTAAGGAAATGTCCCTGGAGATGTTGAGATTTCATTGAAGGCATGAAGATATAGAGTTGCTTACATGGAAAATTCATTTGAGACATGGAGAATTCGTCGAAGACATGAGATTTTCATTGGAGACATAAAGAAACGTTATTGCTTTTATTGAAAAGTTCAAAATATTTTCTCATGTAAGTGGATGTACATTTTTTAAGGATTATTTGATCTAGATAATGAATCATAAGGATTTTTCCTTGTTTTTTATATTGCATTTCTTTCCTTATAAATTATTAGAGGTGGTCCCTAACAATCAATATTTCTATCTAAATTTTTAGGGTATGACATTTCTCAGTATCATAAGCATGGTAATGATGAAAGAAACACAATATGTTAAGGTCCCTTATGTTTGTTTCACTCTTGATGGGAAATGGGTATCATATGCATTGTTTTTCTTTAATTACAGCAAATACCTCAATATGTGTGATGGTTAGATATATGGTTATAAGCACAGAAAATGTCATTTTATCATGAATGGATCTCTTGGTATTCCTTTTAGATGCCCCAGGCTACTATCAGATCAATATCGTTTAAGAAATTTTACTCTTTATACTTGGAACAAAGGTGTTTTTGTCTGGTCATACTAATTTATTTTACTTGAATGTAGTTTTTCATTATCTATTTCATGTTAATGAGAATTTGATTAGGGCAAGTATATAAGTTTTTCCATAAAGAATAGTTATAGAACTCACTAATGAAGGTTTCAGTGGTAATGAGTTTGAGTAAACTTTTCAAATTCAGTATTTCCTCGTTAAACCTTTGAAGATATGATCTTGTACTTTCATTTTCTTATTGTGTCATGAAAAAGAGCTTAGTAATGCTTTGTTTAACTAGTATGCTTGTACTTAAGTGAGAGATATGTTTGCTATTGAGATTACAAAAGTTAATGACGAAGTTAGGCTCTCGGTTATGGTACCGTGTCCAAGCATATTCACAGAATATTGTTGAAAGGACTTTGCATATGACATCATTATCTTATGTTACAAGCTCTAGGATACTTTGTTTATTATGTATATGTTATCTTAGGTTTGTAAGTCCATTCTAGTTGTCTAAGTTGTCTTTGATAGCAACACAATTTTAAAAGATATAAGTGTGTATCACTCGATAATAAAGTGGAGAATCTCCTACTTAGTAGGGTTGATGTTCATTCTCAAAAGCTCATGAAGTTACTAATCTCAGCTCACGTCAATGTCTTTTTTTACGAGGAGCATGATAATGAGATTCAGGGGGAGATTGATTATGGTAACCACTTTTATGGTTAGGAGTTGTTGAGGATCATTATTCATATTGGGAGTGGCTTCTTTAGAGGGTTAGAGTAAAAGTGTTTTTGTGTCTACTTGTTTACACATTATTTTTTCATTATTTATATCTCACTTGATAATATAATTACAATAAACTCACACATTTTACTCTGCATGCATTAATTGATTGATAATAATCAAATAAAATCTAAATTAGATAGTTCTAAGAATTCACCTAAGTTACTATTAAATCTAGAATTCTACATGAACTGATTGATCGTTTAGGGTTACCAAATAACTAGTCGATCGATTATTCATCAGTGATGAATACCTGGAAATTCTGCAGAAACTAATGATTAATTGGCTTGATCAATCTTAATCAGTTGATTGTTTTAGCTGTTAATAGGACTATAACAACTATAAATAACTAGTTTTTTTAGAAACATATATATATATATATATATATAACTTGTCTAATCGCAAAATTAAGAAAAGAGTCCGAACATATATGATATACAAGCTATTCTAAGTATAAAACAACATCAAAATCATTAATTATATTTTAGTTTATGCTATTAAACCTTCATATTAGTATAAAAAGAATTCAGTTTTATTGTCACTAAACTTAAACATCTCTATATCTTATTAGTGTTATATAGAAATATCTAGTGGTAGAATTTACCAACCTGTTTCTAATTTCTAGCCTTGAAAAGGTATAATACAGGATCAAAGAACTTCTTATCGATTGTGGGATAAAAGAGGTTAAAAAAAGTTGTGGAATAGATTTGGAACTTTGGCAAGCCATTGCTTCCTCAGATTTGGAAGATGGACTAAAGACCATAGGTAATTAACCCTAAATTGCTACCCTTACCCAGATATCATATATGAATTAACCACCACAACAAGATATTGAGTGTCAAGACATTTAACAACCAATCAATTTGAGTTAAATACCAATTACCATAAATTGTTCAAATCTGTCAATAAGTTGTCATAAGAGAATAGATAGTTTCCTTTTAAATCTTATCTTATCCAAAAAGAGAAACATAAAACCTCCTTTCCTTGAAGGAAAATTTTATCAGCTGACACACACACACACACACAATACAGTCACGAACACTGTTTCTCCAATTGGTTTTATCCCAGTCAAGTTTTGCTCACTAAAACTAAAACAATCTCTTCGTTTTACATTAAACACAGGCTAACATATTCGATCTTTCACGAGGGTTTTTACTGCTCAACAAACCTGACAGGATTGAGCTTTTTTTTGAAAAAAAAAAAAAAAGAGGAGGAGGAGGAAAGAAAAAACTCAATAATAGGCAAAATTTTCAAACATCTCAAAAATACTTGTTAGAATAAATCACCCCATGAATTTAGAACAGCATCTAAGAAAATCCAG
>Ga0325414_1002737_pt1 | contig 18035 bp, 6 predicted proteins | sample PopdelMetagenome_8_FD_206183 | JGI IMG/M metagenome (GOLD analysis project Ga0325414, IMG submission 206183) | Populus deltoides microbial communities from Bellville, Georgia, United States - Leaf-PdKOR-R3 | ecosystem: Host-associated > Plants > Phyllosphere > Phylloplane/Leaf | place: USA... | reverse complement strand
AAGCAAAACAAAACATACACTTTTGTACATCTTCACTCAATCAGCAATAAAAAAGAGTACTAAAAGAATCAAAAGGCACTTAAAAGTCTCTACCTCTGATAGCTAATAGAGCGCGCAGGCGTTTCAAAGCCGAAGCACGATTCATATGCTGTGATCGGTCCTCAACAGCCTACATACAGTAAAAAGAACAAGAACCAAATAAAAACCATTTAGACAAAACAACAAACATGTTATATGCATATTCGGCATGGTAAAGTTTTGGCAGAAAATGAAGCAAGTAAAGCTAGTGGTGACCTGAGCAATAATCCCAGTAGGAAGGTGCTTGAGACGGACAGCAGACTCACGCTTGTTACGGTGCTGACCACCTGGGCCTGAGGCCTTGAACGTGTCCATCTCACACTGTCTCATCAGTTCATCATCTGTCAATTCCAAGTAGTTTGTACCATTACCATGACTTGCAGAAGTGTTATAATTGAAGCAAATTAAGTGTTTTTTTGGGGTTTCTGCAGTTCTTGTGTACAAGGTTGGTGAGTGAAAATGTCTTGATTTGGTTCTGTTAGAAGCGTTGAGATAATGGCAAGAGATCAAATTTAAAGGAGAAGAAGATGGACGAGATATGCGGGGAGGAACAATGGTGTTGGTTGTGATTGGAAGTCTGAGGAGAAGGATTGATTTTAGTAGCGAATGAGCTGACACTGCCATTTTCTTGAATCAGTAAGTATTAATTTTAATGGTAAGTAAAGGGCATTTCAGTTTGTCCCAAAGGAAGCCATTGTTGTCCGAGCAAAATAACTCTCTCTCCCGATGAAGTTTTCCACTGTCTTTATACTTTCTTCCTCCGAGAAGGAAAAAAGTAAAATACAAACAAATGTATTTTTGATTGTTATATATATATATATATATATATATATATTTTGAATATTTATTTTTTAATTTTATTTTTTAAAATTTAATTTGTATATTAACTTTGATCCTCATTTTTATTTTGATTTTCTCTTATTATTTTTTAATTGAAATTTTTTATCTATCAAATTTGGTTCTCATTCTTTTGATTGTTACTTATTTTATTTGAAATAATTTATGAAATGTTAATTATTATTATTTTAATTTCTTTATCTTTCAATTTTTTTATTTTTTATTTGATCTCTATTATTTTGATTATTATTTATTTTATTTGAGATAATTTATGAAATTATATTTTTTTTCAATTTCATTCTCATTCAACTTTTTAATTTGTAAGATTTGTTCCTCATTATTTTAATAAACTTGAAAAAAATAAAACATTAATAAGTTATTTTCCAGCTCATTTTCTATGACATAACCAAACACTGGAAAGTGTTTTCCAACTTATTTTTCATTACACTACCAAACATCGGAAAATACTTTCCCGGAATTCACTTTCCCCAAAATTCACTTTCCAAAAAGAAACTATTTTCCAGTAAACAAACGGGGTCTAAACTATGTGTAATGTTCAGTTGAGTCTCTGTAAGTTCAAAGTTAAAGCAATGATGCCTAAACATTTCAGGTTTTACTCAATAGTACCCTCATTAAATGGAATTAATTTAGAACTAGCCTCGGAAGGCCAGATGTTGGACCAAGAGCTAAGGAACAAGACCCAAATACATACGATTCTCACTAAGGACCCATTTATTTGCTGTAAAGTAGTTTTCTTTTGGAAAGTGAATTCCGGAAAAGTGAATTCCGATAAAGTGAATTATTTTCTGATGTTTGGTAGTGTAATGAAAAATAAGTTGGAAAACATTTTCCAGTGTTTGGTTATGTCATGGAAAATGAGCTGAAAAATAACTTATTAATTTTTTATTTTTTTTCAAGTTTATTAAAATAATGAGGAACAAATCTTACAAATTAAAAAGTTGAATAAGAATAAAATTGAAAAAAATATATATAATTTCATAAATTATCTCAAATAAAATAAATAATAATCAAAATAATAGAGATTAAATCTAAAAAATTAAAAAATTAAAAGATGAAGAAATTAAAATAATAATAATTAACATTTCATAAATTATTTCAAATAAAATAAGTAATAATCAAAAGAATGATGACCAGATTTGATAGATAAAAAATTTCAATTAAAAACTTATAAGGGAAAAAAAATAACAATTATAAAAATGAGGACCAAACTTAATATAAAAATTAAATTCTAAGGGATAAAATTGAAAAAAAATATTCAAAACAAAATATATATAGCAATCAAAAGTTTGAGGACCAAATTTGATATAATCAGCTAATAATATGATATTTTTAAATTTTTCACAACTTCCAGAAAGTGTTTTCCGTCCAAAAATAAAAGAAAAAGACTTTTCTGGAAACCAAGCTAAATTTTCCTTTGACTGGAAAGTGTTTTCCGTTGATCGGAAAATGTTTTTCGTTGACCAGAAAGTGTTTTCTGTTGACCAACTTTTCTAATGGCAAACAAACATAGAAAAGTTTGGAAAGTGGTTTCTGGGAAACAAACACCCCCTAAAGATGATTGAATCGGCTAGTGGAACAAATTACTTTTATTCTTTTATATTTGGTATTTTTTATGCAATTTTTCACTAGTATGATTTTAATAATATTATCTTTTTTTTCTTACTGTTAAAGTACATATTGAATATCTTTAATTAATATTTAATAAATTATTTTAATTTTAATAAAAAGAAAAAAAATTAAATATTGATAGAATTAAATTAAATGTTTGGTATATGATAATTTAAGTCTAATGTGATTTTATTGATTTATGATTTTAATATTTTGAAAGACAGCTCCTTTTAACTTGTTTAAAAACATTTTTAATGCTTTAATGGTTAGAATAACATACCAACAAAAAAGAAAAGAAAGGAGATACTTGTACGTCGCCGCGAGTATGTATTTTTTTCATAAAAACAAAGTTCAAATATTAAAAGTTTGTTTTAAAAAAATAAAGAAGATAAACAACTCAAGTTATAACTATGATTAGATTTAATAATAAGTTGGTTTTATTTTAATTAAACAATAAAAAAATAAACAATGATAATAAATGTGTAAAATTTAAAAAACAATCATGAAAACTAAAAAAAAAACTTTGAAAGCATGAAAATGGATAAAAAAACAAAACAAAATCTTGAGTCAACCCAGGATAACACGATAGACATGTAACCGGGGTAATAAAGGGCAAGCCAACCTGGATTAACCCGCAAAACCCATGGCCTATATGTCATGAGATTGAGATAACCCGAAAGAAAAAAATTGAAGAAAATCACAAAAGGAATTTTTATATATATAGAAAAAAATTAATGCCGAATGATGAAATCGAAAAAGAAAATAAGTAAAAAAAAAAAGATGTTGACCTGCGTTAACATTTTAAACTCGAGACCTGATTATTAGACTATAAGCATCATACATAGAACAAATACAAAGTGTAATCCTCAGTGAATCAAATGCTAAAGGATAAAATTAGAAGGAAAAAAAACTATTCAAAAGGATCTAAAATAAAAACAATAGTAATTAAAAGAATGAGAATGAAAATCAAAATAAAAAATAAACTAAATGACAATTAAACATTTTCGATTGAAATGATGTTAAATTGAAAAAAGAAACATATCTTTAACAAAAAGAAAAAGAATGAGGACCAAATTGAAAAAAATAATACACCATAAACTTAGATTGAAGAATGAAATTGAAAACTTATAAAATGTTATAAAAAGGTCAAGGAAATAAATCAAAAATCAAACGAATATGGAACAAATTAAAAAAAAAATTATATAACAAATTGAAATTGAAGGACTAAATCAGAAACAAACAAAACTTTTACAAAAGAGGTAAGAAAAAAACTAAAAATCAAAAGAATAAAGCTTGAAGTTGAAATATCAACAATAAAGAGGATTTTCCTGTAATTATAGGGGGCTAAAGAAAAGAATAAAAAAAAGTCCACTGATGATAAACCACCTACCCAACACTAACATGCATAGTACTAATAGAGAGAAGACACGATGGTCATTCCAATGATACAGCGGAAGAGTAGTGTTGACCACCTAGAGGCGCCCCACGCACCACCCAGTAACGTGGGCACCTCCCAACACATGCGTCAACAACTTTATTTATTTTTAATAATATTTAATATTGATTAAAATACCATAATGACCTCGATGAAATATTAAATAACAAAAAAAACAAACTTAAAAAGATAAAAATAACCCTAGACTAAAGGCAACCTTTTTTATTAATTTATGGGCATATAAGTAATTTAAATGTGCATTCAAAAGTGAAAACTCAAAACTGCCCCTAAACACCATGCATATTTTTTTTTGCTTTCAAGGGTATTTAGTAGTTTTATTGTTCATAAAAAAGTGAAAGGCCATCCTACCCCTATCAACCAAGCTAAATGTTTTTTGATTGGGGGAAAATTGCAATTTCACTGTTGTAATCCACAATGAAATAAGTTTGGTGCTATAATGAAGGCTTGTTAGGCCCCCTTTCCCTTTTAGTTTATTTGTTATATAGTTGGGAACTGGGTTACTTTTGCTTTACGTTGCAGGTTGAACCAAAATTCTTTAAGCATAAAAAATTATTGTTCAGGTCATGGGAAACTCTTTGACATTGTCATTAAACTCGGTTCAACAAGTCAAACTTGAAAACTCTCGACGTAACTACTTGTCTAGCTCGAGTTTTAAATTATATTATATGGGAGTTGTCTTGAAGTGAATGAATCGACTTGGCATGTTAAAAGGAAGAAAATCAAATGACAAAAAAACAGAGAGACTAGGTGCATGAGACCGAAGACAACTTAGACGATCAGTAAAAAGTGGTTTGACTTTTTAAAAAATTCAAGATGACATTTTAAAAAAAATTAAAACGACAATATATTGAATAGACCAAAAGTAATCACAAGTTCACTAACATTTTTTTATTTAATCATATAATAAAAAATAAAAACCAATTCAAAATCGATCAAATATTAAATGATGAGATTGAAAAAAAAATCAACAAAAACTCAATGTTGATAAATTAAATTGAAAAAAAAAAGCTATACTAGGCACGCAACCTATGTGGCCCAGCAATATGAGCTTTAAAACAAATCCTAGGCATGTGGTCCTAGGGTAGGCCTGCATGTCGTGGCCATATTGTTTTCCTTCTTTTAAAGAGAGGACAACTCTTAAAGTTTTGAAAAAAACAATTGTGGCTAAAATATCAGGGTTGGGGCTTTTTAGGTTGGAAATGCTCTTTCAACCCATTTTCATCCAAAAACATCTAATAAACAATGTAAAAACCTTCTTAAACCACCTACCAACTCCAAATCAGCCTAAAATCACCGAAAAATGAAAATAAACCAAATAAAATAAAAATGGGTCTCGATCTTCTTATTCATGCATGTTTGTAGGAAAAACCTACCATTATCAAACTTCTCTTGGAATGGATCTTGATGACAGTAAAAACAACGAGTTTTGTCGTTGAAAACTGAAGAAATTAACAATGTTCTCTCTCATAATTTTCAGGTGACTTTTTCTCTCCTCTCTTGGAATTAAAGACTGAAATGTGAGAAAAATAAACTTTTGAATCAAAATTAAAATTATAAAAATATAAAGACTGAAAAGGAAAGAAAAGGAAAGTGTGAGGTGAAAAAGAACTTTTCCATTGAATTTTACATTGCTCGTGAGGGATTTTACACTTTGTTCTTTAAAACAAAATAAAAAAAAAATGGTCCATCCTTAACAAGTTTTCACATATTGATCATAAAATTAGGCATAAAATGTTACAATTGAAAAAAAATTAAGGATGAAAAAAAATATATATATTGTTCACTACTATAGTGAAATCCTAAATATTTTAATTTTTATTCTAATATAATTATAGTAAATTCGTGGACTAGATAATTGATTAGTGGCGATCAATCACTATTATTCTTTTATATTTGGTATTTTTTATGCAATTTGTTCAAATTTTAATAATATTATCTTTTTTCTCATTGTTAAAGTAAATATTGAATATTTTTTATTTTAATAAAAAATAAAATATTTAAATATTTATAGAAAAAATTAAATGTTTGGTAGATAATAATTAATGAAGTCTAATGTGATTTTATTGATTTATGATTTAATATTTTGAAAAACATCTCTTTTTTTACTTGTTTAAAAACATTTTTAACTTTTTAATAGTTAGAATAAAATACCAACAAAAAAATAGGAGATAAGTAGTCGATATATAATTAATACTAACATGCACTTGTTGTATGTTGTGGGTCTGTATTTTTTTTTCTCCATAAAATACAATGTTCAGATGTCGCAAGTGCATTTTAAAAGAATAAGAAAAACCAACAACTCTAGTTATATCCCTGACCAAGTTTAATAAGTTGGTTTTATTTTAATTAGACAATAAAAAAATAGGCAATGGTAATAAACAAGAAAAATTTGTAAAATAAAATCATGAAAACTCGGAGAGAAAAAACCTTTGAAATCTTGAAAATAGATTAAAAAAAGAAAAAAAAAACTCGAGTTAACTTAAGATAGCATGATAGACACGTAACTTTAAGTAATAAAGGATGAGCCAACCTGGGTTAACCCGCAAAACCTGTGGCCTATGTTATGAGATTAAGATAACTGGACAAAAAAAATTTTTTTAAAGAAAATCACAAACAAAATGTTTATTTTTTGGGGAAAAAAAAACCAATGTCAAATGATGAAATTGAAAAGGAAAACAAGTCAAAAAAAGATGTTGACCCACGTTAACTTTCTAAACTCGTGGCCTAGTTATTTGACCAAAAACATCATACATGGAAAAAATAAGAAGCCTAATTCGTAGCAAATCAAACGATGAATGATGAAACAAAAAAAAATACACAAAAGGATCTAAAATAAATAAAAAATAGTAATTAAAAGAATGAAGGTCAAAATAAAAATAAAAACCCTAATTCGTAGCAAATCAAACGATGAATGATGAAACAAAAAAAAATACACAAAAGGATCTAAAATAAATAAAAAAATAGTAATTAAAAGAATGAAGGTCAAAATAAAAATAAAAACAAATTATAGGGCAACTAAATTTTTTTTATTGAAACGTTAAACTGAAAATAAAAATAACTTTAACAAAAAGAAGAAAAAAAGAATGTGGACCAAATTGAAAAAAAATAATACATCATAAACTTGGATTGAAGAATGAAATTGAAAACTAATAAAACTTTTATAAAATGGTCAAATAAGTAAATCAAAAATCAAAAAAATAAAGATCAAATTGAAAAAAATATATATATGAAAAATTAAAATTATAGAACTAAATCGAAAACAAACAAAACTTTTACAAAAAAAACTAAGAATAGAAATTAAAAATCAAAAGAATAATGATTAATGTTGAAATATCAACAATATAGAAGACATCCATGTAATTATGGGAGGAAAAGAGTAAAAAAAGAGGCCCACTAGTGATAAGCCTCCCACCTGACATCGACATGCATCGTAACAGTAGGAAGAGCACATGGCGGCGCTTCCAATGATATGGTGGAAGAGCAGTGTTGACCACCAAGAGGGGTCGCATGTGCCGCCAAAGACATGTAGGCGCCTCCCAACGCATGCTCTAGTAGCTTTTATATTTTAATAATATTTAATATTTATTAAAATACCATAATGCCCTTGATCAGTAATAACAAAAACAACAATATTACAAAGACAAAAATTACCTTAGATCAAAGATAATTTTTTTTAACTTTAAGGGCATTTAAGTAATTTAAATGTCAAGAGTGAAAAAACAAAACTACCCCTAGACATCATGTATATACTTTTTTTTGCTTTCAAGGGCATTTTCACAGTTTCACTATTCATAAAAGAAAAGACTATCCTACCCCTATCAATCAAACTAAATGTTATTTGATTAGGGGAAATCGTAATTACATTGTTGTAATACACAGTTAAATGAGTCTGATGCTACAGTGAAGGCATTGTTGATACCCCATTTCCCTTATAGTTTATTTGTTATATAGTTGGGAACTTGGTTACATTTTGCTTTATGTTGGGGGTGGACCAATATTTCTTGAACATAAAAAAGTAATGTTCAGACAATAGGTAACTCTTTGACATTATTATTAAATCGGGTCAAATGAGTTAAACTTTAAAACTCTCGACCAACTCCTTGTTTAGCCCGGGTTTCAAATTAAATTGTGTGAAAGTTACCTCAACTTGAGTGAGTCCATTTGACGGGTCCAAAGGCAAAAAATTCAAATGAGAAAAAAAAACAAAAAAAGAGATTAGGTGCACGGGACCACAGACAGCTTGGACAATTGGTAAAGGTAGTTTGGCTTTTAAAGAAATTCAAGATCACATCTTCTCTTAAAAAAAAACCATTAAAACGAAAACGTATAGGATAAACTCAAGTAATTTTAGATTAACTAGTTAAACCAATAACCTCAATTATGGACTCCAATGAGTTCACTAATATTTTTTTATTTATTCATAAAATATAAAAAATAAAGACAAGTTCAAAATTAGTCAAATATTAAAGAATGAGATTAAAAAAAAATAATCTTAGATAGCCCACATCATACATAGGCCTTAAAAAAAGCCTAGGCATGTGGTCCTAAAGTAGGCCCACATGTTGGGGACATTTTTTTTCATATTTTAAGAGGCGGACAGCCTTTATTTGTTTGAAAAACAAATGGTGGCCAGAAAATCAAGGGTGTGGTATTTTAGGGTTAAAATCTTATTTCAATCTATTTTCACCCAAAAAACTTAATAAACCTTTATAGGAAAAACTCACCACCATCAAACTTCCCTTAGAATGGATCTTCATGACAACAAGAATGGCAAGTTTAATCACTGAAAAGTGAAGAAACCGACAATGTTCTCTCTTCTCACCTTTTTCAAGTGACTTTCTCTCTCCTATCTTGAATTCAGAGATTAAAATGTGAAGAAAATAAACTCTTAAATCAAAATTGAAATTACAAAAAATATAGGGATTGAAAAGGAAGAAAAAAGAAGTATAGGGGTGAAAAAAGAACTTTTCCATTGAATTTTAGATTGGTTATAGGGGATTTTACACTTTGATCTTTTTTTTTAAAAAAAAAAATTCCATCTTTAACATGTTTCAATTGCAAACAAAAAAAATTTAAGGATGAAAATGAAAAAAAAAATGTTTATTGTTCACTATTATAGTGAATTCCATAGATGTTTTAATTTTTATTATAATATATTTTTTATATTTTCTTTTCATGTATAAACATTAGCTTCTTTCTATAAATTCACGTAATTGTATGTGGCATCATATAAATTACATGTTTAATGTCTAGAATAAAGTTGTAGTTTCTCAAAACACCAATCTCATCCACGATTTAGGAACTTGTGCTGATGAATTAAATTAATGATTCTTCTAATGGATAATGGTCATCCACAAACATATTTTTTGATCATTGCATGAAAACTAGTTGAAGGCATTGTAATGCTCTCTTCATATTCCCAATCAGTTTCTAAATTTTCCATACTAACCAATAGTCTATATATGATCAAAAGGATAATTGAAAGGTAAAACATGCTTATCAAAAAAACAACTACAATCATCTTACAATAAAATACAAAAAATTATATATAGTAGAATCTTACAATCATCAAAGGATAGATGATCAAGATTTTTTTTTAAGGGTTTTCTCTTAAACCATGAAAAATCAACATCCCTAATCATATAGTAGAATCTCCTTTTCAATCCCTCATTGTTGTGAATAGAACTTGTATATACAAAAAATAAACAACCATTTTATTCCTTTTAGCAAATCTTATATGAACTCAAAGAGTAAGAACCTTATGGCTTAAAAAGCTAAAATCAAGTTAAAAAAAACAAGACCTAATGATTACCTAAACCAAATAACAATAGTTATTGAATGAAAAACTCAACTCATTGATTATAAAGAGTCAAGAACTAGAATTATAACGATGAATGTCACAAAGAAGTAATCTTTGATAAGTTTTGAAGAGTTCAATGAAAAACTAAGAGTATAAGCAACCTTGCACACATAATATTATCTCTAAAATTAAAATATCCCTAAGAAATCTATATACAATTTCAATAACCCTATTTTTACTTGGCAAAACATCCTGAACAAGTTGGAAAAATAACAAAAGAGTTCTAAATAAAATAGAAAAAAAATCCTAGATCAACTAGGAAAATATTGTAAATCTCAAATAGTAACTTCTATACATAATCACAAGATCATTACAATATCATAACGCTATAAAATTTCAGACCTATAGAAAAAAAAAGCCTTTAAAATATTTTTATAAACTTTCACCTCGATCCAACAGCTGATCAAAAGTTATGCCTCTTAATATAAAAATATATATTAGAAAAATATGTTCAATGTGAATGCTTTAAGGCTGAGAACCAACTCCTTCCTTTGCATGAGTTACATTAATTAAAGCCCGATCATAACTTGTTGTAATCTTGATGCTTGTCTTAGCCCAAATATCTTGAATTATTCCATTGAATGCCTCTTTAACTTTTTTTTGCCCTTGACCTTGTAATTGGCGCCTCTAGTTGATCCTTTGAAGATGCTTATTGATTCTCATCATTCCTCTTCTCTTAAAAAGGATTTGACCTTAAATTATCACCTACATTAAATAGAGAATGATAGAAACATTAAAAGTAACATTGACGTCGCTATACTCACCTAGAAGATATGCCTTATCCTCTTGAATTATCTTTTATGGGCTATAAATCTTTTCTTCCTCATATGCGCTCAAACTCATTCACCTAATGCAAAGATAACATAATTATGATCTTTGCTAGTTTTAGATGCATATCACAACCAAAAGTTTTAGATTTATCGAGGGAATTTCCCGTCGATATTTATACTCGCAGTCCGTCAAGACGAAACTTACTGATGTGATTATGGACGAAAATAATTCATTAGAAAAACTATAGTCAGTGATTTGTGATATGTCGGTAAGTCCATTGGTAATAATTTTATAGATGGATTTATATTGACGAACAAAGCTCGCAAAAAATAATTTACACGTTTCATTTTGTCAGTACTTCAATCGTTAAATATAACATATCACCAATAGAAAAATTAAATGTCATTCCATCGATGATTTTTTTTCATTTTTCGGTGAATTGACATGAAACCATTAAATAGATCCTCTGTTATTTCGTCGGTGAGTAAACTGTGATAGTGACATTTACAGTAATTCTTTTCCAACTCTCTAGAATATACCAACAAACTTTATCTGTTAGTAACCCTATTAGTAATAATTTAAAAATATATATTTTAAAAAAATCTATTAAACAAAAACAAAAAAAATTAAAAAAAATTAAGTTCAAATGAAATTCAAATATTTATTACAAATTTAAACATTTATAAGTTCAAATACAATTAATCTAGAATACATGCGCTGGAGGAGGAGGAAAAGTAGGCGGGTGTTCGCCTAAACCATGGGATGAATAAAAATGAGCACATGTACCACTCATTTGTGATCTCATCTTCATTTCCAATCAACGGAGTTCAGCCATCTCAGCATTGACTCATTCATAACCAGCAGCAAGATGGGTCGTCCAATCTTTAACTTGCTAGTCTAGAATCACCTCAAACTCCAGAGTTTGAATGCTCAAAACCGATTGCGAGCATCCAATTGTTGAAACATTATGGGTCATCTATAAGAACTAAATTGTAATGTTAGACAGATCATACACCTGATTTTTATCGGGTTCATCGGACGATCCTGCCTTCACCCACAAATCCAGATCGAAATCCAGATAGGTCAAAAGATTGTCACCATATCTCTCCTTCAACTCGATGTTATATGTATCCTAAAAACGTTAGCAAAAATTCAAAAAAATAATAATTAAAAAAAATATTTAAAACAACATACCACAAAGTGCTGAGCTCGGCTATCCACGAGTTGTTGCACCTCTTTTTGGCATTCATCAATTCGCACGTGCATTTTCATAAAAAGCTCATTCAAACTTTGTTTGCATCTAAGAACCATAGCCTGCAAGAGAAAATTATTGTTACTTAAATATATTTATAAAAAAATAACAAATAAAAAAATAGATGTAATTAAAAAGAATTTTACCATCTTCTTCGCATGTAAAACGAATAGAATGAGCCGTTAGTGTGCATGGTAACGAAACCATGAACACGCCGGTTCCAGTTCTCCACACCAGAGTGTGATCGCGCATAAAATGATTGGACATCACGTGCTAAATATATTTCACCCACACGGCCTCTGAGACATACGGAGGTTTGAAATCCTTCTATATCGCCACCTCCTTCTAGCTTGGAAGCTCTATTTTTTTCGTGTATTTTTTGGCTTTTTTTTACACTTCATACAAAAAATAACACAACCTATATGGCTCAAATGAATTATCTATTAGTAAATGAATAATAAAGTTGAATAAAAGGATTAAATTTTTTTATCTTGATTTTAATCTTACCTAGTTGCAGCGTGATTCTCCCAAACCCTCCTTGTAATAGCATTGTCAGCTTTATCCCATTCAGATTTTTCCATGCAGTTAAAATTTGTATAAGAAAAATTTCATTACAAAGTTAATAAACTAACCAAATCAACATAATAAAACAATATTTAAGTTGATACTAACATTAAACCTTCTGAACCATGTATCAATCATAGGTTTCCATTCAGGATATTTGAAAACCTAACTTCATTTAAACAATGAAATTTCCATTAGCGATTTGATTGCCAATGTCATGGTTTTGATAGCCTTAATGTTTATAAACCTAAAAAAGAATTCGTTAATTCAAAATTAATTTTCTAAAAATTATTAACATGTCGATGTGAAGGGAAAACAAACTTACATTGAAAGATCATTCTTACACTAAGCCTGGTACTTCCGAGTAAATGAATCTCATTATGAAGGGACCTCCTCTCGACATGGCATCATCATAGATGGATTCTTGTGTCTCGGGTGCTTGTTCTTAGTCTGCACCTAACAATTCATGATCTTCAAAAACGCTATTAGAAGAACTAGCAGCAATCATATCCGTATGACATGCTATTTACTTTTCCTGAGGCATCTATACAAATTAAACGATTAAGATACCATAAACCATTCCTATTTTAAAAACATTCGGCAACACATTTTCTATACAAGAAACTACCTAAAAGTTTTAAACATGCAAATAAACAACAATTTAAATTGGATTGCACAAACTAGTTGATTTTATTTCAATCTATGTCAATCGAATAATTTCAATTATGTTAATATAATTAAATTTTCAATTAACTTTGGTACTTCCATTTGCGAAATGATCATAAAATGTTAATATAAACACTTAAATGATCTATAATATCAATATTTCACATTAAAAACTTTTCATTTATCCTAACTATTATCTTAGATTTTTTTTTTCATTTATGATGGCTACTATTTTGGTTATTTTCATTATTATTCAAAATTGTTGGTTAACACCAAAAAAAATGAATTAGCTAACCATGTTAATAAGAGAAAATTAAATTAAAAAAAAACAATTCCAACAATCTATATACAATCTTTAAAGAACATAAAAATCAAAAATAAATTAAAAAAATCCAACAATCTATATACAATCATTAAATAACATAAAATTAGAAAAAAAACAATTAGAAAAATTCCACCAATCTATATACAATCATTAAAGAACAGAAAAATTAAAAAATTCCAACAATCTATATACAATCATTAAAGAACATAAAATTAAAAAAATAAAAAATTCCAATAACGTTTTTACAATTTTTAATGATAGAAAAATTAAAAAAAAAGTGCCATCAAGATTTATGCAATTATTTATAAAAGAAAAATTTAAGGAAAAATAAAAAAATGCCATCAATATTTATACAATTATTTGTAACAAAGATTTTCAAAAACACAACAAATTTCCATTAAAATTTATATAATTATTAATAACATAAAAATATAAAAAAAATGCAAAACAAAAATGTGAAAAACACACACACACACAAAAAGAGAAGGAAAAAGAAGAATCTTACCTCAATGTTGAGTTTTCCCGAGCCCAAGAAGAGAAAAATGAATCCTAAATAAATAAATAGAGAATAAGAGAAGGAGAAAAGAGGATAAGACATACCTGCGCGTGGAGAAGAAGAGAAAAGAAGATAATGGGTTGAGGAACGAAAGAAGGAGAGAAGAGAAAGAAAGATGAAGATTTGGGAGGAGGAGAGAAGAAGCTGCAGAAGAAGAGAGAATAAGAAAAATGTGTCTATCTATTCTGATTTTTTGGATTCTGGTCTTTTAATTTGGGGCTTTGGTACTGAAAGTTTTACCGACGGACAATTAAATATTAATATTTTTATTTTTTTTATCAATGTATCCGTTTGTAAAGTCTAATTGAAATTTTCAATTTAATTGAAAATTTTTAAAAACTCTCCAACTATCACTGACTATTTTTTTATCTATCGGTTATTTCGTATGTACTGACCAGTAATAAATAGTGTAAGTGAGAAGTGAATAGTAACTTAACTCTCGGGAAAATACCGACATAAATTAACTATCAGTGAATCTTTATGTACCGAACAACAATAAACAGTGCAAGTGAGAGGTGAACAATAATTTAGCTCTCAGAAAAATACAAACGGACATTAACTTTTGGTGATCCCGTATGTATTGAACATAATGAACAATGTCAGTGAGAAAGGGAGTTCATATTAAGTGTTTTTTTACCTTTAAAATTCATGAAAAAAACATATAGGAGCTGGGATAATTTTTTGTTTTTTTAGGGTCATGGATATGTTTAAAAGGATTACAAAGGTGTTTTTATAGGTGTTTACAGTTAAAAATTGGCTGAAATAATGGTTTTTAAGGTCAAAACAACTTAAGCCATGATTTTTCGGCCACTATAATAGTCGGAATCTGATCAAATTAGACGATGCGTCATCTTACTCAATAAGAGACACGTCTAATTTAAAAAAAAAAAATTGGGGCGGACAACAATTGCAACAAAAAAAAATAAGGGTTCGGTGTGGGCCTTCCAGGGCAAGCCCACATATAAGCCTTGACGAAATGGGTCAGGCCAAGTAGCGTCTTACCTTTTTTTTTTCTTTCTTTCTTTTTCTAATTCTTTTTTAAAATTGTTAGAAAAAATTTTGAGGAAATTTTTTTTATTTTGAGTTTTTTTTATTCATCTATAATTTATATATATATATATATTTTTTGGGTACAGATGAACTTTATTTTTTAAAATAAAAAAATCTTATTTTTAGATAATATTTCTAATATGGGTAGTCTTGCATAGTGTTTTTTTCCTCTTTTATTTTATTTATTCAATTTAATTTGTATATCTATTTCTATTATTATTTGCTTGAATACAAATATTATTTTAATAATTAAATTTAGCAAACACAACCGGGTAAATATCTCGTCTTGCGAGAATAAATATCTTGATTTATATTTGTCTCTTAATTTTTTTATTTTTTATTTTTAATTATCATTTATATTTTTTTTTATTTATTAATATATATAGTTCTCGATTTATCTGATTACACATATGTATAAAATTTATTTTTTTCACTAAAGAAATTTCAAATACAAAAACACGTTGAAAAAGCTTGTGTATATAATTTTTTTATTTGAAAAAAATATTTGACTCGCGGTGAAGCAAGTCGATATCCAGTGTATCATAATTTTCTATACAAATTAGCCAGGGATGATAAGCTTCTTAAATCCCAATATGCAAGGAATGGCTTGAACTAAATTCATTCTAGGAAGCAGAATGTGTCATGAAGCAGCAAGATGAGCCAACCAAGGAAGCAAATTGTCATGGACCAAGTCTGGTTTGTCATCATGAGGACAGTGTCCAACGCCCTCCAGCATACAAAGTCTCACATTTGAAAGCTGAGAAGGCAATGAAGAGAAATATTTGCCAACAGGTCCATCAATAGGCGTGAACGGATCTTGATCGCCCCAAAGAACTAGAATAGGTATGGAAATTCCAGGCATCAGTGTCACTGGGTTCGGCCCTGGTGGCCCTGTCACAATTGAAACAAAAGCATCGAGTGCCCCTTCATCACATGCTGGTCCTCTGATAATCTGAAAGTTTCCATGAGGAAACGAAAGTTCTGAGTGGATGTTCTGTTAAATCTGCAAATAATCTATATGAAGATGTTACCTCTACAAGGTCTTCATCCACGGATTCCTTATTTCCATAAACAGACAATAAAATGTTCCTCAGAGTATCTCTGCATCCATCATACGACTTGTTTTAGATTTTCGCAGTCACTGTTGTATTTCTGTGCTATAATTGGTGAAAGTGCATGGCATACCTCTGTTTGACACGCTCAAAGATCGACGATGCAATTGCCCTTTGCTTCAGCAGAAAATCAATTAACCAAAGCAGAGGCAGCAACAGCTTGATCCTCCAATCATCAACAATCGCCTTGTTGTTCATGCCACCAGAGCAATTCAGCAGCACAAGCCCTCGAACCAGAGTTTGACTAGAATCTATAATCGCAGAAAGTATAGTAGGCATGAGGAAAACCATAGATTTGACTGCATGGATAAGTTTTTGCAAGGGAATGTTTCGTAGAAAGTATCTTCTCTCTGGAAATAAAATGCACAGCTTCAACTACCTGAGGCTGCAATTACGCAAGCTAAACTCCCAACAGAGTTCCCTATCAGCACAGTTGGCTTCTGAATAACTTCATCCAAGAAATCTAAAATTAACTGCACATTGAGTCCAGAATTAGCAGGGTAATATTTTCCCAAGGTTAAGAAATGCTCGCTGTAAAATACAAGGCAACTCAACTTCTGATAATGGAGTACCTGAGCCCATGCTTCCATGGTATATGAAAAGCCTTCTGGCTTATCCGAAGCACCAAATCCCAGAAGGTCGATGGCATAGACTGTATAATGTTTTGCCAATGTATCGATATTCCTGATAAAAACCTCAATGGTGTGAACAGAAAACACAGTAATTACTTAGAAGGTGTTCGAAAATGTAAAAGCTACTTTGAGAAATGCCCTAACATACGTACTAATTCTTGCTAAACCAATGAAACATGGCTCTATCATTACGAACTGGCTATGGCAACGTTTTTCTTCGGTCTCCACTAAAGGTAGCTTGGACAATCCATGTGAAGTGTGAAAATAGCTTCTATCTTATCTTATATACAGCAAAAAGGTTAATAGAAGAAGAGCTCTCAGAGCGAATGGATTTTCTTGAATTTGACAAAATGTAAACCTAAGACAGACCCTACATCATATCACCACCAATAGTTGGTGGCTATTGGCTAAGAAAGCAGATTATCAAGATAAGGGTATGAAGTTAATATGTGGCTAAATTATTTCAAAAATCAACTAACCTGCGCCAGTGAGGAATGGAGGCACCGAAGCCATGAACGAGAAGAAGAGGAGGTCCAGGGTTTGACTGTGAATCAGAATTACAAGAAACAAAGTAATTGATGGAGAACTGCCCCTTCCACAACCACTTCTTGCACCTTTCCCTTATCTCTTTAATCTCCAAGACTTTTCCACCACAAGAAGAGGATGAGGTGGAACCAGTAGTAGTGGCAGTATTATTACCGCTGGTGGCAGCAGCAGTGATGTTAGACTTGATGTTGCAAGAGACGGGCTTCTTGCAATAACGAATGTGGCCATATTTCCTTTGCTGACACAGAAAACGTTCCCCATTTTTATTTACTGATGAATAATGAAGGGGAAGCTCAGCAGCTACTGCTAGTGCCGAGAAGCCCATGTCTCCCTTGGTCCCTTCTTTTCTGATTTCTCTGCAGAATGAGAATACAGAGATCCTATAATCAATTTTAGAGGGTAATAAAGTCAAATGGAGAACTAGTTGTAGTGAGGGCGAGTATAGCCATTTGCCAATATGAGCAATTTAACCAAAATAAAAATAAATAATGAATTTTCATTTCACTTGCCTATCCAAAATTATTACAGGTTGCTTTTCTTTAATATCTGCCCTTCATAAAGTTGAGCTACAGTTCCTTTTCTTTTTCTTTGTTTTTTTCTTCTCCAAGTCTAACAATTTGTGCTTCTTGTTTTTTGCTTCTTTGTTTCCATTCCAATTCATATGTTTTGTATGACTTGTAGCAAATTGCATTTGGATTATG
>Ga0325414_1002735_pt1 | contig 18039 bp, 13 predicted proteins | sample PopdelMetagenome_8_FD_206183 | JGI IMG/M metagenome (GOLD analysis project Ga0325414, IMG submission 206183) | Populus deltoides microbial communities from Bellville, Georgia, United States - Leaf-PdKOR-R3 | ecosystem: Host-associated > Plants > Phyllosphere > Phylloplane/Leaf | place: USA... | reverse complement strand
GACATGTTAAGGATTCAAATCTATAAACAGACACAGACGAGTAGAGTAGTGATCAAGCGATCAAATGATTAATCAGTCATTTGTGATTTCAAGTACATATTGGTTAGGGTACAAACTATGTCAAAAATTCAGCTGATAGCCTGATATACATTAAAGAAGGTGGCGAAAGAAAGTGTACTGAAATTCAATGGATGATATATAATTCTAAAAACACAAAAGATCAACATGAAAACATGTCAGGAATCACTTTCACCTGTGAGATTTTTTTTTCAACATATTCGTTCAACTCTGCTTTACCTCGTTCGTGATCTTTCTAAGTGTGTTCACGTAATTAGTATAACTGGAAAATGATACAAAAAGCTTGCGGAACCTGCAGAATAAAGTCACACAAAATGAAATACGAAATCTTATCTATTCCAAAGACAAAGCATAAAAACAAAAGGGAAGCAGATTGGGGAATAAGGGAGAGTCACGACATGATCACGATCCTCTCAATTCCATTTCAATAATTTGTGACAGCACGCATACCAAACCCACTGGCTTGAATGTTCTGCCATCGCATGGAAGCTCTTCTGGGGGTGCTCATTTAGCAGGCAATGCATCATCCCATCAGTGTATTTCATGGGTAATAACATGGGCAACCAAATATCAATAGGTCCACAGCAAAATGCTGGTGCTGACCTGAGAACAAAATGAGAAGACAATGATGATTCTCCTTGAAAGAGAAAAATACAAATGACATGATATGATCGATCATTTTGAGGGAAAGGAAAAACAGTTAATTGAACTTGTCTGCAACTAATATTCTCCAGAGACCCGCATTTTAGACGGCAAATGAAAGCATTCAATACCATGACCAGATTGTCATTTGGAACTTTCGGGAGAAGGGGAAAATGGCACTTTTGGTAAACAGTAGCAGATCAGACTCATCAGAAACTACAAATAACATAAAAGCATCAGGCTGTCCTGATCATGCATGTTTTTACATCGTTGATGGGTCCAGTCAAACAAATAGTCGAATCACAAAAAAGGCATAAAATGAAACACTGGGGGTAATTAAAAGAAGGCTAAAGAACTTGTATACCTACAATTTCCCGGGCTTCAATACTTCTTTGTGAAACATTTTACAGGAGCTTGCTGCATATGCATCAAAAAGGGTAAAGTTAAAATAAATAATTCCAAGAAGAAATAGCAACTTGATCAGAAATAACAATAGCTAGGAATGGTCGAGCAGAAATTGCCCATTTTCTTGATAGGGAAAGACAAGATTCAAAGCAAGTATCTGATTTAAAAGGGACTTGAATGATGGACGTACATTCCAAATTCTTGTAATTAATTGGAGTAATTAATGTTAAACTGTTTTAATAGCAGGAGTTCACATTAAAACAAAATGACAGACGTATCAGGACCAGAATTGGGAAAAGAGAAGTCTTCAAGCATATCCAGTTTACTGAAGCTCAGAGCATAATTAACTTACCGTACTCCATAATGAACAACACGATGATTACAGTGGCCAGAAACCCCATAATTATCAAAACTAATAATCTGAAAAGCAAAGAAATCAACAAAATTTACCCTCAATTTAAGATCATATGTTGAAATCTTTTAGTATTGATCAAATCGTACAGTTGGGTCTGTTACAGTTGATATCAAAACCTTGATATGAATTCTGGAAAGAATTCAAAGGAGGACTCACCAAGAGATTAAAACAGATCTATCCTTTGCAAGGAGGGGGAACAAAGATATAGACTTTTACAAAGGGCAAGAAGAGAGCCCTTTGGAAGATACTGTTTCATACATGCACCAGCAATATTGACTCAAGCAAGGCATGAAGAATCGACGGGGCCTCAAGTCAAACAGGCACCAAGGCAAACTGGGGATGTCCGGCCGACCGTGTCAGCCCCACAGGAACGAGCAGAGGAGCCCCCTCAGACTACACCAGCAGGGCCATCTGTTCTTTATGTTGATCCGATGCTCCTGGCCCAGCTAGTCAAAGCAGTAATGGAAGGTATGACTAATACTGCCACTCCTATGCCAGCACTCCCACCTGCACCCATCTTACCAACCGTTTCAGGAGCAGCTACAACTACTAATAATATGGTACATCTAGTTCGATTGGTGAAAAGTATGAGAGAAATGAGTTGTGAACCCTACTCAGGTGAACAGGATGTTGAAGTGGTGGGAAGGTAGATTAGAAAGGTAGAGAAAACGATGATTCAAATTAAGATACCAAATGATCTGCGAGTAGATTGTGCTACACAATTACTATCAGACGGTGCTATGACTTGGTGGGAGACGATTCAGTTGAGGAGGGCTATAGAAACCCTATCCTGGGATAATTTGAAGACGGAGTTTGAGAATCAATATTACTCCAAATATCATCGAAAGATGAAGGAACATAAATTCTTCGCCTTGAGACAAGAGGGGATGTTAATTAGTACTCGAGTACAAACGGTGATTTCATGACCTCTTACTATTCGCATCACATTATGTCCCACCAGAACAATACATGATAGAAAAGTTAAAGAATGGCTTCAGACAAGAATTAAAGCAAGACTTGATTGCTTTACAATCCAAAATAGTAAGGGAATTGATTGAAGCAGCACAAGCCTTGGAGGTTTGTAGGTAAGAAGGCCAATAGAGTCACGGAGGTGTAGGAAAATGAAAGGATATGGAATTTTCAGGCAAGTCACCACTTCCAAAGAAGGGTAAAGGCGAACAATTCTTTCAAGTCAAGAAAAGAGCGAGGACATCAGCAAGTTCATGACAAAATATCAGTGGGAAGTCAGGAGGTGGCCAGGCCCGCTCTAGGATTGTTGCTTCGAGGGGTTAATTATCAGAAAGTGCACAGTGCGAACAAAGACACCCTGGGAATTGCTTGGTTTCTCCTGGCCGATGTTATATATGCCGAGAAGAAGGTCATAGGTGGAGAGCCTGCCGGTACTTGGGAAGAGGATGTCATCATTGTGGTGAGAAGAGTCACTTTAAAAGAGAATGCCCCTGATTAAATATTGAACAACCTCAGAATCAAAGGTAGCCAAGTTAGAGTCACCAACAGTCCATCACGGTGAACAGATAAGGAAAGTCGACTCAGTCAGGAGTCAAATCTAATAGGGGACAACCTAGAATGCAAAATGAAAATGGTCACGGAAGAGGTTTTTTTTTCCTGTACTTGGTTTGTTCTAATGCTTATTTGGTACTTCTGATAAATCTATTCTATAAGCATTTAGATTGCTTTTCTACCTAATTTTCAACCAGGGTTTACATAACTCACTTACCTGAGCTTTGCGTAAGGTGATCCAAAACGCTATGGAACCCTAAGGAACAAATATAGGACTTTCATGTTTTGATTTTTTAGAATTTCTCACTGCATCAAGGTCTAAATTGGTTAGAATTAGATTTCTTGTTTTCTAATTGACTATAAATGAGGAGAGATAAGAAAATAGTTATAATAATGAATATTCAAAGTGTGAATTGATATATATGCATCGATGATCGGTTATAAAAGACTCGATGATGGATGTTGACTTCGACCAAGGTTTGTTCTTTTGAATGATTTTGATATTTTAATTTGAGTTGTTTCTTAGTTATTTTTCTTTTTATACTCAAACACCTCATCTCTGTTTGTGTAGCACAATATTAGGCCAGATATTTTTTGTGGAAACGATACATACTCACACTACTATATTTTTTGTTAAAACTAAAAAGTATACATAATAAGATTAAAAGAAGCTCGGAGCTTTATGAGATGTAAGGTGGATTTTTCGTATTGGTTGGAAATAAAGGGCAAAGGGTTGAGAATTAATCCATACTTTTAGTAAAAAAATCTAGAAGCTATAATTACTAAAGCAATCATGGAGCATAATTATATTGGGTTTATAATAAATTGAGATAAAAATAAATGTATCAAACTTCTACCATATTTATGGCATCAATGTAATTAGTTGTTGGTTCAATTCAATAGTTTAAACTGTTAGATGAGATCCCAACATATAATTTAAATTATTCTCTAACACATCTCCTCAAGTGAAAGCCTTTTGGGATTGAAACTTGCATAGGCTTACACTATCTTGTGCTTAATTTTTATCAAATAAATGAGGATGGTGAGATTTAAACTCGTAACCGTTTGGTCATCAAGGCTTTGATACCATGTCAAAGAACTAATTCAACATAATAGCTTAAGTTGTTAGGTGAGGTCTCAAGATATGATTTATATTATTCTCTAACACTCCTCAACAATCCAAGCAGTTTATCCATTTCCAAACCATCAAGTTATCCTTTTTTAATGATTGTCTCGTTTAATTATTAGGAAGCCTTTAGTTTATTATTTGTTGCAATCTACTGCTAGGTTAGATATCAGATCCGTAATTGTTTGATCTCTCTAATCTGCATAGAAACTAAGATTTAATGATTTGCTATGTAAGAAATTAATAGATCCTAGAAAGAACTTTCAACTAAATTAAATGCAATTATTTGTGCCTGTGTTTTTTTAGCTTCATCAATCTCTTTATTTTTTAAGGCTCTTTACTAGGATTACTTAAATTTCTTATTTTCTAATTGACTACAACTAAGGAGAGATAGGAAAATAGTTATAATAATGAATATTCAAAGTGCAAATTAATATATATGCATTGATGATCAGTTATAAAAAACCCGATGATGGATGTTGACTTAGAATAAGATTTGTTCTTTTGAATGATTTTGATATTTTAATTTGAGTTCTTTCTTAGTTATTCTTTTTTAAACTGTTTTTTTTTATATACTTAAAACCCCACTTTTGTTTGCATAGCATAATATTAGGCTAGATAGTACTCCTTATGAAAATAATAAATACTCGCATTATTATATTTTTTATTAAATAGTCTAGGTTTTATTTTTGTTTACATGCGACAACACACCAGCTATATATCAAACTAAAATAGAAAAAATACAAAATAAGAAAAATAAGCCTCCTTATTCTATTAGAAAGTCTCCTTCGCTCCTCATTAGCATGGGGGCTATAATGGGCAGGCATTTGTTTCCATTGTAATCGCAAGCAAGCGGAAATCGGCAACCTAGCAGTTATATAGGCACCGAATCTATAACCAATGACGCAACATTGTTTTTCATTCCTTCTCCAACATGGGTGTACTCATCTTTCTCCTTGTAAATGACATCGATGACTCTCGTAAGATTGAGAATGCGTTCAAGCAGAGGCATCGGCACAGCGGTAGGTTTGAGACACTCTTCATTAATATCCTTCCAAGCATTGACGACTTGCATGTGAAACTCTTTATACACTTCTTGTTCCGAGAGACCATATTGCCTTATGTAACATTCAACTCCAGAGGCAGCATGTCCTCTCTCTTGTTCAAACTGAAAAGTACACAAAATAAGACTAAAAGAAGCTCAGACCTTTATGACATGTAGGGTGGAGTTTTTGTATTGGTTCGAAATAAAGGGAAAAGGTTTGGGAATTAATCCATACTTTCAGTAAAAAAATCCATAAATTGACGTAAAAATAAATGCATCAAACTTCTACCATATTTATGGCATCAATGTAATTAGTTGTTCATTTCCTCCTCAAAAATCCAAGCAGTTCATCCATTTCCAAACTATCAAGTTATCCTAACTCCAACAGCTATTACTTTCAATGAATTTCAAACAATCTTTACTTGCATGTTTTTTAACAAATTAAAATAAGCTCATACCTTGTGTGATCTTACATCATCGACGAGTCTGCAAATTGTTTCTGAGGCTCTAACAATTTTAGGGCGATTGAACACCCAGTCAAATGCTTGCTCGGTCGCCATGTCGCCCATGCCAATGAAAGACACGGTTGCGAGCAAGGAATAACCAGACGTTACTAGAGCCACCTGCATATATTCTTCCATCGTCGGGATATGATTTTCATGGAACCATTTGGCTTCGTCAAAGTAGGCATGGACTAGAACTTTCATCTGTTATACATCGTACGTACATATAAAAATGAATACTAAGTTAAACATAATAGAGTAATTTCTACAACATAGCATATTAGTATTTGATTTAAGGAGAGAGTCAAGAGTGTGGTGCATACTGCTTCTTTTCCATAGTGGACTCTGTAGGACCATCCCTCCTTCGCCACTTTTTCCTCAATTTCACTATAAACATTCAATAGTGCTTCATAACATATTTTCATGTAGTCTGGAAGCTGGTCCATGCTTTTAGTGTCCCACCTGAAAATTAAGTGTCCAGGTTTTTGTAATCTCATTGTAACCGTTACTTGTCTCTTAATCAAGCTCTACTTATTTAAAAAATAAAATAAAAGAGCCGTTTCCATGCAACAAACCTGTCAATTGCTTCAGTGAAAAGTTCCAGCTCTTCAAGGGTGCCATAAACATCATAGATGTCATCAATAATCGATGTCATGGCTATTACTTTGGTAAGTATTTTCCTCGCGAGGGAGTGCTGAGGCTCAAAATATGCACCTACTATCCAAAAGAAGCACTCGACCACCCTGTCCCTTGCAAAAGGAAGCCTTCTAGCAAAGTCCAAACCCTTCCACCACCTGAAACAAATAAAATATTGAGCACTATCTGAAGAAGTAAATAGCTTCACAAGTAATCCTCAAAAAAAGAAAAAGAAAGAAAAGGCGCTTATGCACGCATTATAACTTGCTCTCTGCGTCAATATTCATTTTAACATGTCAACGTGCATTCATTCTAAATTTGGATACAAGTATTACCTTGTAATTTCTGCAAGCTCTTCTTTATGTAATTCTTGCACGAGATTGAAATTCAACTTTGCAAGCCTTAGTAAAGTTTTGTTACATGACGGCTCGTCCTGATAGATAGAAATGGAGCGCCTGCTCTCCAGTCTTGGAACGCCCCTTTGGACGGGCTGCTTTAGGGCATGAGAAACTTTTGCTGTTAGTGGACAGTCTGGACTAGTTGCCATGGACTTGAGGTGGATGGTTGTGAAAGCAAGGGCCTCATCAAGAATATCTTCTCCATGCACCGCTAGATGTGCTGCTTCATAGAGACCTAGGATGCCTCGAACATCATTGGATTGCTTGAAATAACCTTTGTCATCTTTGAACTTGTTGAATATATCTGAATTAAATCACCAGAGAAATGGACTTGAAAATTTGTATGAAGCTTATGTCATGCAAATTTCTAATAACAAATGGCCATACATATACTAATTACCACATGAAACGTTGTAGCCATGTTGTCTTAGTAGTCGAAAACCAAGAGCAGTGTTGTAAAGGTCATCATCTTCCATATCAATACGGTTATTGTAGATATGCTGTAGTGCTTCTTCTATCTCTGTTTCAAAGTGGTAAGCCACACCTAGGCGCTGGATTGCATCTATAAGATCCAGCTTTTGTGATGAATTACTAGCCAAGAGTTCCCTCTTAAATTGTTCCCTCAGCTTTTCAATTTCTTGCAATTCAATGGCTTCATGCACCTGCTTTAGTTACCATATTAAACGCATCATTAGATTTCTCAAAGGGAGAAGAAAATAACAAAGAATCACACACACACACACACACCTTGTCTTTGGGGAGATGGGAAATGAATTGATCACCCCAAATGCTTGCATGATAATTGGCTGTCCGGCGAATAATCTCATTATCACGAGCTTGAGGAGTCTTGGGTACAACTTCCTGGGAGACTTGGGTAGACATGTTGCTTCGGCAAGGATGTTCAATAGATGGCAAATTTTTTATCGGTTAAGGAAAAAGAGCAGTGAACAACATCTGCGGAGATCAGGTGTATTTATAGGCAGCTGAGGGGGGTACTTTCGGTGTTTAATTATAAATCACGTAAGAATATATATTATAATATTTTACCTCAATTTTGCACCTTCTGTTTTAATTACTTTTAATTTGATAAACGAAAACCTTGTGTTAAACATGGTTGCTGATGTTGTTGTATGGAAAACATTTTGAATTGCAACATATCGAATACATATTTTGTTGATATTTTCCAATGCCACATCTAAACACAAGGTTTTCAATTCTGTGGGCAATGAAAAGAATATTTCATGAGCAACGTAAACAAATCATAAAAAAAAAATGTTAACAATAATCAAAATAAAAATTGATAAAATTAAAAAAATATAAATCAAAATATTCAATCATACAAAATAAGACTTTCATCTGATTGTGTTTACTTAACTTGTTTGTTAAAATTAATAAAAGATAAAATCACAACGTAAAAACCTCATGACTTATAAAAGATAAACACATATGAAATTGACAAATAAACTCATGCCTAAAAAAATTATGTAAGGCCAAACACATCAGCAATATCATTTAAAAATAAATATTTTTTTATTTTTAAAAATAAACTATATTTGTATAAAACACAAAAAAAAAAAAGATTCTAAATGAATTAGTATAACACCTTGAAAAAACAACACATCTAAAAATACAATATTAAAAACAAATGCAGAGTGATAAGATCATATGAAAAGCAGAATGTCTAACAAATCAAATGTTGGATGAAATCACTAAAAACAAATCAATTACACAAAAAGATCCAAAAAATAAAAGTGAAAAAAAAACATTAATTAAAGGGCAATTAAAAATTTGATTTGATATGCACTTACTAGCGAGTCATCATTTTTCTTTCTCAAAAACAACTTGAGTATACAAACTATTTTGATATGGTTTTTTACTTAATATAAATTATAAGTGTAAATAAAAAAGTTTATCTAAACATCTAATAATCATCTTTGTAAATAAATAAATAAAAAATTGTTAATAATAACTAAAAGAGAAACTGAGAAAAATAAGAGATAAATGTAAATCAAGATTTAATCTTGCAAAATGAGACATTTATCTATTTTTGTCCACTAAACTTGTTCATTAAAATTAATAAAAGATATTAGAAATAAAAACACATATGAAACAAAGTGAATGAAATAAAATAAAATATGCATGGACGAACATGCAAGAATATTATTTCAAAATAATTGTTTTTTATACAAAACATAACCTACTTGTGTAAAGTCAAATAAAAAATAGGCAAAAACTAAACACAAAACAAAACAACATTTTTTGAAAGAAATTCTTTATCCAAAAACAACTTGCAAAACTCATAATTTAAGTAATGAGACATACACAAACTCATAGAAAAGAATATAAAGTTAACCATAAAACAATTGTTTTTTAAAACAATATAGAATGATCAAATCGCAAATATAAAGAGTAAAAATAAAAGGAATTCCTAACCGTATTAACACTTAAAACTTGTAACTCAAGTCATTAAATTGAAAGCATTACAAATGAAAAAACCACGAAGCTCAATCCCAAATAAATCAAACACCGAAGGATGTATCCAGGAAAAAAAATCAACCATAAAAAAAAATTAATTAAAAAATAAGGGTGGAAATCAAAATAAAAAATAAATTAGCCATTTAAAAATTAAATTGCAGGGTTAAATCAAGTAGAAAATATAATTAATAAAAGGAAAAAAATCAAAAGAATGAAGGCTAAATTAAAAAAAACTTTAACAAAAGATCCAAGGATCAAAATAACAAATCAAAAGAATAAGTGTAATTAAACCTCGGGAAAAATAAATAAATAAATAAAAATGAAGAAATTCATGCATATGGTTAAATAAAAATAGAAATTCAAAAAATTTTGAATATAAATTTCCGGGTGAAATAATTCGAGACATTATAATAAACCTGGTACTGTTGAGGGTTGGATTTAATTGAAGAGAATACTACACTTAAAAGAAATGGGGCCTAAATGCAAATAAGAGAAATTATAAAGTATAAATACTCTCTCCTCACCAAACATCTGCAGAAACCATAAGGAAAGAAAATAAAGAGTTTTGTATCCATTCTTGCAAAATCAAAAGAGAAACACTACAATTTCAAGAACCCATACAAGATTAAGGGTTTATAGATGGTATAAACACTTGTATGCAAAGGATTAACAAGAAAATTGGATAAGAAAAAAATAAAGGAGGGAGTTGAAAATCTTCAACTGGTTGAAGATCAAAATCTTAATTCGTACCGGGTAAGATCTAAACATGATCTTAAAAATTCATTTCAAATTCGATAATGAATTAATGCCTTGATATTGAATTATAGGTTAGGGTTCTTAGACATGAATTGGGAAAAAAGTATTTGTTGTTAAAATTAAGTTAATTCATGTGTGGTATGTAGTTTATGAAAGTGTTGTGTGAAGGGAAGGGCTGGACAAACTCGTCTCCTAACTTTCGATGAGATTTCGGGTAGGAGGATGAGGGAATTAGGATCAGGTTCCTTCATAGAAATGTAGATTTGGATGTTAGCTAACAAAGAAAACTTGTCTTGCTCAATTTAAAATGTAGAACTTCAGTTATGGGTTACCAGCCGAGACTGAGTCGTGACTGATTCTGTAGTGCAGTAGGACTGATTAATTGATGAGTAATTTTGATTATCTTGGAGGTAGAACTGGGTTCTCCTTCCTCAGAGAACTTGTAGGCTCGTGTATTAGCTTTCTAACGAGATCAATCTCACTTAAAATGGAGTTCTAGAACTCTAGATATAGTTAAAAATCTGATGAGTGTTCAAACAGTAACAGTTTAATGTCTAGACAGTTTCAAACTAGACAGTAACAGTTAGACAATAATAGTTGGACAATAACAGTTCAAAATTAGACAGTAATAGTAGACTTTCACGTGAATACTATATGTAAGAATATAAAAGAATTGAGTCATACGAACACTTGCACATTGAGATACTAACTTTGAAAATATACATGATATATGTATATATGTTATTATGAGGAATATATGTTATTATGAGGAAATGAACATGCATAGAAAGTAATATATGAGTAATGAATGAATATGGATTCTTTATAATATCGGTTTGAAGGAATCATAACCAAAAACTTCCTTGTGATTCAAGAGGAGCAACTAGGATTGAATCTTCTATTAGGGGAGGTCATGAAACAGGTGGAGCAGGTGCGTGATTTTCCCTCCTATTTGCACTTATACAATTTAAAATTCTTTTGGTGAATGCAATTACAATAAATATCGTGTTCAATGTAAATAAAATCTAGCTTATTTACAAGATTAACTTCAGCTAATGGCATCCATGATAGGATTGCCGAGAAATAAATTACAAGATTATCTTCGGCTAATGGCATCCATGATAGGATTGCCGGGAGATGAATTATAAGATTAGACTTTGTAAGGTCACCTGGTTCATGCAAGTAAATAAGAGTATTCAAATAAAGAATATGCAAATGAGTGTTAATTGGGTTTAAAAGATTTACAAGCAAAATATAAGTTGTTTGTTAGAATTCTTATAGATCTGATAGAAAATTAATACTTCATTCGTATACATTACATGAGCATATATATATATATATGTGTGTGTGTGTGTGTGTGTGTGTGTGTGTGTGTTTTATCAACATAATGGTATGTTTATTTATGTAACAGGTCCATCAAATATCCAGGGAGATCATTAGTTTAGGATTCTACTTTGTCAAGTTTGTGTAAATATTTAACTTAAACAAAAAGGGAATTAACGTATTTATGTAGTATGCTTTTGTGTAAACCTTGATGTATAAAAGTTCAGGTTAGCATGTAGTACTTTAGTTATCTTGTAATTAACCCTTTTGAAATTTTTAAGAACACTTATTATGTTGTAAATGTTTTCTTTGCATGTTAGTATTTCTTTTTCTTTTAAATTTTATGATGTTATATGTGGGCTATGTACATATTAAACTTCCTCGTAAGATTATATATATATAAATTGAGTAAATTGATAGTAGTCGATAACTTGAGATATCCTAAATACAAACGAAACTCTACCGAATTTTTGGTAGATTTAAAAAAAATATATTACCCTCAAATTAAGAGCATATGTTGGGATCTTTTAATATTGATCAAGTCGTATAGTCAGACTGTTACAATAAGGATCAAATTGGTAAAAATAATATATGACAAATTATAATTTAAGGACTAAGTTTAAAATATAAATTTTTTTTTGTAAAAGGGTTAAAGGACAAAAATAAGCAATAAAAAAAATAAGGACTGAAATTGAAAAATAAAAAATTGGACAAACTTGCACTTTAACCGAAAGAGAGAGAAAAGAAGGGTGCTCACTTCTATTGAGTTGTGAAATGCTAAGGTCTTAGACATCATTGAGGGGGATAGTTAGGCTTCTCCATCTAGTAGTCCGGAGCTTTAGCCTATTTGGAACTCAATTACTATTAACCCTGGGAGTGCCTTATCGAACCATTATGTCTAAAATGGTCACTCATCGAGGAGGTTCTCTATTGACTTGGCATGAGAGATTTTTAGAAATTCCAGACTCACATACTCTATATAACATCTTTTCTAGTTCCGAGGTTTAATCCTGAGACACTCTTTTATCTCATGGCCTGTCTCTATAGGTTGTCTATATATCATAGACAATCTACATGCTTTTCAGATCATTCCCTCTTTGACATGTATCTTTTGTGGGTTGCAGGTTGAAATACATGAATATTTATTCTTTAAGTGCCCTTTCTCTGCTATAGTTTAGGATGCTATCATAAGCATAACCCTTATGGGTTGAATTTCTTTAACATGGCATCACCTATTTCAGTGGTGGCATATACGCACTTTAAAAAGAAAAAGAAATTTATACATTTACTTACTCTATTAGCCCTCTCAGTCTCAGTTTACTTCATTTGGTATGAGAGAAATAACTGAGTCTTTCATCAGATTTATCGATCTCATCAGGATGTTTGCGAGGACATTTTTTATTTAGTTCGGTCCTGTTCTGTAGAACTCGAACCAAGGTTTCACATCTCAGCTACTTTCAGGTCTATTTGGCAAGTCTATTTAGCGGTCTCGAGAGTTATGAGATACCACTTTTGAAACCTCTGAAAATTTATAATTTAAATATGTAGATGTGTAAACGTAAGACTAAAAGTGGTAATATTTCAATGAGTGATGGAAACCAAGATTTGAAATAATAGATAAATAATGATATATAATGGAAGAGATGACCTTCATAAAATGAATTTTAGTTTAGAATTCATAAGAACAGAGAAATTGGTAACGTGTTTTGATGGATGAAAATATGAGAAAAATGACAATATTTTTTTAGAAAATAAGTGAGGTAATAAAGAATACATTATAATAAATGATAGTACAATGAAAAGGGTAGGACTAAAGGTGCAAGCACCGCTTAAAAATCAGTAATGTTATTTTGAAACGATAATAAGCCCGATAAATAAATAAAGGTGGAAATCCTAGAATGAATACATTTCTAAATAATTAAATGACCTTAAAGGTTTAGAATGATAATTGATATGATTTTTTTTGTGAAGATTAAACAAGAAAAATCTAGATTGCTTATGAAAAGTTATGAACTGACCAATTTTACATTAGAAAGCAGAGCTCTCAATCCAATCATCGGATCGGGATGAAATTTTGTATGAAGTCTATTAATATGTTTTCCTACCTTGGTTAAATATCTCATCCCAATCGGAGTTTGGTAAAGACTAGCGATTTAAACAAAAATAAATCAGATAGTTTATATGAAAAATAAAATAAAATACATAAAAGCATGGAAGAGGGAAAAAATTGTAATTATGAAAAAAAAGATGCCTATAAAACTGCAAAGAGGCCACCAGTTTAAAAAGAAAAGAAAAGAAAAGAAAAAAATAGAGAAAAACGGATAAGGGGAGAGAGCTGCAGATTTTGAAGAAAACCAATAATGCTCTGATGGCCATATCTCTGAAATCCACTGTTGGATCATGCTGATTTTTGGATATGTTGTTCTCATTACACTTCTCTACTAACTGCCAGAGCGGTTGGAAGGAACACAATCCGTTTGACAGAAATCATCATCTGGAATTTCATGGAAAACAAAAGGGAAATGCACCTATAGGGCAGTTTGGTCGCCGGCCGATTTCTCTCTCATCCACCGTTGGATCATGCTCATTCTTGGATATGTGGTGAGCCTAGATGTTACCTTCATTCTGGATGGTGGAGATCAGAAAAGATTTATCCAACAAGGATTCATGCATGTTGAACAGTAGCTCGTCCATTTTCAAGTAAGCTCGGTTTTCTTCAGATCTAGAGAGATTTAACCGTTGGATCATTATAATTTTGAGATATATTATGCACAACTCTATGATATGTAGTTTGACCATTGGGTTTGAAACAATAATCAGAGGTTGATGACTTATTGCCTTTTAAATCTATTGCTAGTTTTGGCAAAATGTAGTAAGCTTGATTAAATACATGTTTTGATGAGATTAGAATTGTGTGGGTGTAGGTTTTATGGAATATATAATGGTAAAATATGTTCTTGTTATTATTATTATTATAGATTAATTGTGTATTCTTTATATGAGGGGAAGAATGATTATTGTGTAAGAATAGTAAGGAACATTGCTATATGAACATGTTGATTGAATAGAACATGTTGATTGAATAGAAAGCTAACTTGTTGGTTGCGTGGATATAAATGGGGTGGAACCATGAAGAAATTGAAATGAAAGAAATTTGGAAAATAAAACATATTTAAAGCTAGCCATAAGTGTTTTTAGCAAATGGTTAGTTAATGAAGGTTGTCATGGATCCCAATTAGTAAGGTAAAATTATTGTTGTGATAATGATCTGAGAATATTAATTGTTAAGGTTTGCCGTTATGTTTAATTGCACGATGAGAAAGCGAAAGAAAATGAATAGTTCATCATGTTGTTGTAGTAGTAGTAGTAATAATAATAATAATAATAATAATAATAATAATAATAATAATAATAATAATAGGAGAAATCTCAAAAGGAATGAGTTTCCTTATTTTGGTCTAATCTTGCTATATTGTAGAGGTAGGGAAATTGTTTGAATGTTTTGCTTTAGAATTGGTTTGAATTTGTGATTTAATGATGCCAAATGACCTTGGATGATGTTGATTTTGCATGAAAATAAGTTGGAAGTTGAAAAGGATTTCTAAGGAATGAAAATCCTCGTTGTCCAAAATTTTAGATATAAAAAAGGGCTATTGTGATTGTTGATTTTGAGCCTTAAAACAAAATAATTTGGAGTTGGTTTCTTCATAAAAGTTGTATATCTATGTTTAGCCTTTCATAGAGATAAATCACGTCCAAAACCGAGTTTTACAACTTTAGTTATAATTAAGACACTAGATAATGTTTTGGGTTGGTTAAGCTTAATTGATCGGAATTAGACAATTTTTAATCGTTGCTTGGAATTGCTGTTGAGTGATGGTTTTGATAACAAAATTATAAGAATGAATATAAACATTAAAATGAGTAAAAGCATGAGATCTTAAAGAAAATTCCTTGTGATTAGTTTGAGAATACTAGTTAAATGAGAATTAAATGAAGATGTGATGTTGGTTGTATTGTTGATAAAAATTGAATCCCTGGTGGTACAGGGAAAGCTATGGGGACTGGACAATTGAATAGAGTGGCAGCACGTGCACCTATTCTAGGTAGGTGATTCATCACCTTATTTTGTAATTATTAGTTTTTCTTAAATATTTGTGTTGTGTGTTTAATTGATGTTAAAAGAATGAAACAAATAAATAAGTTGAGTGATTATTACAAATGAGAATTATTGGTAATTTAAGAGAAATTACCAAAATTATTTGGCTAACAAAAGAGGTTAGCCGGGTGCTGGGTAATTCGTATGGAATTACGGATTGATTGTGGCAACCAAGATGAGTTAGCCAGATTTCTTGAGTAATTAAGAAAATTACCGGGTATATTGGTTAACAAGGAAGTTAACTTGATTTTAGTTAATTGGTTAACAAAAGATGTTAGCTGGATGATGGGTAATTCGTATGGAATTACCGAATTGATTGGCTAATAAGAGAGGTTAGCTGGATGCTGGGTAATTCGTATGGAATTACTGGATTCATTTGCTAACAACAGAGGTTAGCTGGATGCTGGGTAATTCGTATGGAATTACCGGATTCATTGGCTAACAAAAGAGGTTAGCCGGATGCTGGGTAATACATATGGAATTACCGGATTGACTTTGGCAACCAAGATGGGTTAGCCAGATTTCTTGGACAATTAAGAGAATTACCGGGTTTATTGGTTAACAAGAAAGTTAACTGGATATGGGGTAATTCATATGGAATTACAGGATTGATTAACTAACAAAAGAAGTTAGCTGGAGGCTGAGTAATTCGTATGGAATTACCAGATGTATTGGTAACCGTAGAAGGTTAACCAAAAGTGTGGGTAATTATATGAAATTACCAGAACTATTGGCAATTGAGATGAGTTAGCCAGATAGTTAAGTTTTGAAAAGATTATGTGAATTAATTGATTGAAGTTAGAAATAGTAAATTCTAAATGTTACGAGTAAAATAATTAATATATGATTAACATATTGAGTAAATTAATTAATATGGTTATTGGGTAGACACAATGACTTGGAGATTGGAGGGGAATTGATAGATAATTGGTTACCATAGTGTTGGTGGCTAAGGATACATTACAATGATACTTAACACTATAATGATGGTGGCTAAGGGCATGAATTGGTACTTGGCACTGTGATGAGGGTGACCAAGGCTATGTGAAGGATGCTTAGTGACCGTAGTGTCGATAACTAAGATTGTGTGCAAATGATACTTGGCAACCATGGTTACAATGCATATGATGTTAATAAGAAAAATAAAAGGGGTTCGGTACAAATGGAAGAATCAAATGGCATTGATTAGCCATCTTGGTTTGGATTGCTAATGGTATCGATGAAGTTTTATCGGTGTCAATATTTCTTAAATTGATTAGTCTAGCCCAATATTAGAAGACTAATGATACTAATGAGATTTATTAGTTTCAGCAATTACCTTCTAGCAACAGATTCAAAAAATAAAAAATATTGATTAGTTATTCCAAAAAAATAAGATAAGCTAATAATACCAAGAGAGGAATATCTTGGTATTAAGTGAGAATTGATTTATAAAGAGATGGTGTTCGCAAACCGTTGAGTTGTGTTGAGATTTCCAATATTGAATTATTCTTGGCAAATGAGATAGGATATTAGATGGATATTGATAATAGATGGAAAATATATGTTGTAAAAGAGTTTTATGCGTAATTTTATATATCAAAAGAAATTCCGTAGAGATTATTGTCTGTCATTGTTATTGCTTGTTTCTATCTTTTATATTTATGTGTACATGTTAATTTCTATTTTCAGGTCCATCAGGGTCGCGTCAAGGGTAATGTTAGTTTAGATATCTTTTGTTTTTGACTATGTAAATTATAAAAATTGAGATGTAATATTAATCCGTAAATTTGAATGTATGTCTTTACTCTAATGGTTTAATTTGACCATGCACATTTATAGTTGAAATTGAATCTTTCATTTGAACTATATTATATAATATTATTGAATAAGATGTGTTGTGTTGATGATAATGAGTTGGGTGAAAACCCAGGATGATTGGGTCGTGATTTTGAGTTATCAGATGTGAGATATTAGAAGTGTAAACAGGATATATGTCGATAACTTGGGACCTACCAATATAGGGGAGACTCTACCGAAATTTTGGTAGAAATTTTGGTGGAACCTGTATATCACAAAATAAAATTTACCTAAAATTTTTCAATATATCACAAAAAAAAAAGTAGAAAAATTGGGGATGTTACACCACTGCTTTTACTGATTAATTTCAAGATTCTGTTTAGCATTTTTTTGTATGTAATCAATCAGTCCTCGGACTCATCTACTATTTGTCTTCACAATTTGCTTCAGTCCCTTTTCGGTTTTTTTTAGCTTTTATTTCTTTTCCTTGTTATTTTTTGTCATATAGGCCAGGGTAATAAGCATTTGTATTTCTTGAAAGTATGGCCTTCATACCTTGCGTAGTTTTTTTCTTCTATAAAAAAAAATGAACAACTTAAAATTGTCTAGAGGAAACAAACATCTCACCATGTCAATGCCATGACTAGATACCTCCTCTACAATAATCTTCGCCAATAAGTCATGGTCCCAGACTTCACCAAAACCATCCTACATGTTGACACTGTATCAAATTATAAAGGCCTCAAGATGAAATTTCAACTAAAATTAAAAGACACGG
>Ga0325414_1002729_pt1 | contig 18049 bp, 13 predicted proteins | sample PopdelMetagenome_8_FD_206183 | JGI IMG/M metagenome (GOLD analysis project Ga0325414, IMG submission 206183) | Populus deltoides microbial communities from Bellville, Georgia, United States - Leaf-PdKOR-R3 | ecosystem: Host-associated > Plants > Phyllosphere > Phylloplane/Leaf | place: USA... | reverse complement strand
TTAAGGGCTTTTCCCATCTCCAAGTTCCAATTGTAGGCAAATAAACATCCTTGAACCAATTTCAAATTGATTTCTAATTTTTAACTCCGATGCAGCTTCAATTATTCCAATTTGACTCGTCAAGGCTCTTTGTAGTTGTTTCGCTCTCGCTCTTGTCATTGGACCATCTGAATCCTCTTGCATATTAGTTTTAGCTTTACAAGATGGATTATAATTCCCATGATGCACATCAGCAGGCCTATCACATAAATCAAAGGATTGATTGATGAGTTCAACTACTGAAATTGAAAAGACAAAGAGAAGGTTAAGCTTAGAAAAGAGACGTTGGTTCAGTCCAAACTAGAATATTGTTAAGTCATTGGGTCATATCTGGAGCTGTAGATCTTGGATTTCAATTTGGTTTATATGGCTAGAAAGCTAAGACATAGGCCTAAAACATTCATGGGAGTCCAAGACTCAATTCTGCTGTTTGGAAGTCCAAATCTTAGCAACAACAGAGAAGTCAGAATTTGTCCTGCAATCCAGATTTTGTTCAGTGTTCAGCCCATATCTCGAGTTCTAGAAGTCCATATGCATCGATTGTTGTTTTGTCGGAAAGCTGAGACAATTTCCTAGAACTTTCATGAAGATAATTTGTTCAAATTCTGACGTTAGCAGTGACGTTTTGTTCAGACAAGAAGATAAGGATTGTCACCAAGTCAAGATATGGCTACCCGCTCAACAATTAGTCACCAAGTCAAGATATGGCTACCCGATCAACAATTAGTCATCAAGTCAATAATTTCGAATTTTAGCCTATAAAAGGAGGCATTTGCCATGCATTTAGGCATCTTGATTTTTAGATCAAGATCATGTTCTTGCTCTCTTTCTATATATTTTTGTAATGCTTAAGTTTTGTTTATATTAATCTCTTGTTTATGCTTTTCATTTCCTTTCCTTTACTTAGTTAACTTATATCTTATTTATATTATTATCTTGTTTATTTATATTTCTCTCTTTCATTATGTTTAGCTAAGTTTATTTATGTCAAGGTGAAAAGGTTACACTAATGGTGTAAGAATAAGTATAGTATAAACTCAACATGGATTATAATGTTTGATACTAACATGTTTTGTATTTGTTATCTTGTTCACTTTTAATATTTTGCTTGTTAAATGGTTAATCTAGATTTATGTTGTATAACTCTTTGTACAACAAATACTTGGCACTTTCATAGGGCAACCGTATGGTATAATCGACACCTATGATATGAAAGGAACTTGATTTGTTGTTAACATAAGTTATAATCATGAATACCTAACAACATTTACATGTATTAGCACTATTCGAATAAGATAACTAATGTAATCATGTTAACAATTTATAATCCGATTGGAACCTCCTTTGTGTGTGGTTTCCAGTTGAGTAATAAAAAGAGTTTATACTATACTTGTTTGAAATATTATTAGTGGCTCCTCTAACCTTGATAATTATTTTATCCTTATTTAATCCTTATATCAATATCACATCTCAAAGCTCTCTTCAACTCCTTTTCTGTTATTATCTATTTCTTCATTTGTAGTTTATATAGTTAACCTCCCTGTGATTCGACCCCGGTTTTGCCGGGTTATTTATTACTTCAATACTCCTACACTTGGGAGAAGACATCAACTCTTTGGTCGTGTCAACTTACTCGTTGTGTAAAACATTTCTAGGATTTATCATGAATAGTCAATGATCGGGTGACCTTCCCATGGTTGAAAATGTTTTGGAGACTATTTTTTTTAAAAAAAGACTTGCCTCATGGTTTGGAAATGACTTACTTAGCCATTGAATTTAGCCGATGATGTTCTAATTGTATGGTTGAGTCTAAAACTGTAAACCCCGGGGAAAAATAAAGGTTGCTTAGATTACAAACTAACTACATAGAAATAAAAAGTGAAGAAATTCATGCATATGGTTAAAGAAAAATGGGAATTCAGAAATTTTTGTATATAAGTTTCTGGACTAAATATTTCGAGACATTATAAATCAACCTGAAAATATTGAGGGTTGGATTAAATTAAAGAAAATAAACTAAACTAAAAGTTGTGGGGTGAAATTATAAGAAATGAAAATTGGTATAACTTAATTTTAAGAAGAAAAAAAAATGTAGGGGCCTAAATGCAAATAAGAAAAATTATAGGGCATAAATACTCCTATTCTCATCAAAATCTACAAAAATCATAAGGAAATAAAAGAGGGAGTTTTTGTATTTATTCTTGCAAAACATCAAGAGAGAAATTCCAAAATTTCAAGAAAACCATCCAAGATTAAGGGTTTATAGATGGAATAAATACTTGTGGGCAAGGGATTAACAAGGAAATTGAACAAGAAGAGTAGATGAATGGCTGGCTATCATTCTATAAGAAAGGAGGGAGTTGAAAAATTTTCAACTGGTTGAAGATTAAAACCTTAATTCATACCGGGTAAGGTGTTCTAAACATGATTTTATAAGTCATTCCAAATTCAATAATGAATTGATGCCTTGATGTGAATTATAGATTAGGGTTCTTAGACTTGAATTGGGGGAAAAGTATTTGTTGTTAAAATTAAGTTAATTTATGTGTGGCATATGATTAGAGACGTGAAACCATGATAATTTACCCAGAAAATGTAGTTTGTGAAAGTTATGTGTGAAGGGAAGGGGGTGACAAATCGGGACATACTCGTCTCCTGACTTTCAGTAAGATTTCAGATAGGAGGATGAGGGAATTAGAATTGAGTTCTCCTTAATTCATAGAATTTGTATCCTCATGTCTTAGCTTTCCAACGAGACTAATCTCACTCGAATTGGAGATCTATAACTCCAGATATAGTTAAAATATGAGGAGAGGTCAGACAATAACAGTTCAAAAACAAGACAATAATAGTTGGACAGTAACAATCCAAGTGTTTGTTTATGAGCAATTTTGACTATCTTAGAGGCAGAACTAGGTTCTTCTTAATTATAGAACTTGTAGCCTCATGTCTTAGCTTTCCAACGAGACTAATCTCGCTTAAATCGGAGTTCTATAACTCTAGATATAGTTAAAAATCTGAGGAGAGGTTAGACAGTAACAATTCGAAAACAAGACGGTAACAGTTGGACAGTAACAATCCAAATATAAAGAAAGGAATGATAACTGGGGTTGTTGGACAAAGAACGACAATATTAATGGGTGAAATGAGAAAAACATAAAATATTAAGAAATGACAAAGACTTATTGGTTGTTGATATGGTTATTATAAAACATATCCTTAAGCGAGGAAAGTTTATGAGATAAACCTGTGATTTGCAGGAGGGACCACAGGCGTGGTGCAACAGCAGCAACAGAGGAGCACGAGTAGCGCTTCTGTTACAGGTAGGTGATCCGCACCTATACTTTCTAGTTAAATTCTATAATTTAATATGTGAGATGTGAATTAGCGAACGATGGATATTAAAAGAAAGGAGGGAATTAGCGAACGATGGATATTAAAAGAAAGGAGGAAGAGTTTGCGTAATGATGCCAATATTTTGGATAGTATTCTGAATGTATGTGTATTCAAGGTGAACGGTTGTTGTGTGAATTGTCAAGTGATGAAATTATTGTTGACAAAGAAATATGAGAAGTGTAATTTGGGGCGTGAACTAGCATACATTTAGTGTATGTTAGGATCCTGGGTAAGGGGATCATCATGTTTGGACTAACATACATTTAGTATGTGTTAGGATCCCTGATAAGGGGATCAATTATGTATTGGCTAGCATACATTTAGTGTATATTAGGATCCCGGGTAAGGGGATCACCATGTATTGCCTAGCATATATTTAGTGTATGTTAGGATCCTGGGTAAGGAGATCACCTTGCATCGACTCCTACAGGGTGATAATGATAACAATGAAATTGGTATCGATAATGTGTTAAGTGAAAATAATCATGGGTGGTTTTATAAGATCTTGAATGGAGGTTGATAATGGAAGAGGAAGTGGTTTTTAGTAGTTGAAGGAGAAAAGGTCTCCAATGAAAACCAAAAGGAAGAAGTGAATAAAATATGAATGCATGTTTACCCTTTTAAATTGCTGGATATTTTTATTGCTATATTATTGTGATATTCATATTTCAATAATATATATTTTGTTTTCAAGATCATTGTATGCACGACAAGAGTAGATTCTAGCTTAGGTTCACTTTTTGTAATTTAGATTCTAGGGAGTGTACCCTTGTATTTGGTAATATTACAACTTTTATTTCACTCAATTTGTATAATTGATTCTTAAACTTGAATAGATGAATTTAATTCTGTAGTTTGTATAACTATATTCCATGTATGCATGTTTATATCTTTATCCATCCATAATGATAATTATTGTGCAATGTATATCATAAACATTGTGGTTGATATGAATGATAATGTTTGTGGGATTGAGACCCAAGATGATTGGGTTGAATTGAGTTAGGAGATGTGGTACATTAAAAGTGTAAACAGGTCGTATGTCGATAACTTGGGACCTCCCAGTATAGGGGAGACTCCGTCGAAATTTCAGTAGACTATAATACAAATACCATGAATATATATATATATATATATATAGTCACTCTGTTTAGCAGTTAACATGAGATCGTTGCTTTATTCCGGATATGGGGATGTTACAAAAACTTTCTGATGGAAAGGTTAGCTTTTTCTCCTTGATCGTAAGCTTAAAATTGACGCTTTATGATGAAGAGGTTGGAAAATGGTGATTCATAAAAATAGGGTTAATTTCTTGGCGCATTCTGATTGTATGGTTGACACTTATCATTCTGATGACATGGTTGAATTTCTTGATTGCAAGATTGATTTCTTAGTGTTTCTTAATTGTATAACAGACACCTGTCCTTCTTAATGACATGGTTGATTTATTGGTGTTTCCTTATTGTAGGGCTGACACCTAGTCTTTCTTGATGGCAGGGTTGAACTTTCTGATTGCAGGGTTGATTTCTTGGCGTTTCCTGATTCCATAGTTGACACATGTTCTTCCTTATTGTAAGGGCTAGTTTATTGGTGTTTTCTAATTCCAGGGTTGACACATGTTCTTCTTGATTGGAGGGTTGATTTCTTGGTGTTTTCTAATTGTAAGGCTGACACTTGTCCTTCTTAATGGTAGGATTGAACTTCCTTTTCTAATGTTAGGGCTGGATTTTTTCCTTTTCTAATGGTAGGGTTGGATTTTTTTTCTTGATTTCAGGGTTAAAGTTTCCTTTTTTAATGACAGGGTTGAAATTGAGAATTTCTTATAACTCTAGATTATTGATGACAAGGTAGATTCTTTCCTTAGTATCGTGGTTCGTTGATAACTTCTTTGTTGACTTCGAATTTCTAAATTCTTTGTTGATTTTTCCTTTTCTAATGTCATCTAACAAGCTTTGTTGAACTTCATTAAGGATTTTTCATAGAAAATTTATGCAATAACATTTTGCAATGATTTGGGATCAGATGATATGCATCCTTACCTAGTTTGAAATATAGGCCTCTGTTTTCTTTGTCATCTCTCTATTGCTTGATGGATGATGTTTGTAATTTCTGAGACAAGTTTTCTTGATAGCTTAACTCTTCAATCTCCTCAAGTTTTGCTTGTGTGATTAATGTGTCTGACTTCCTCTTTATCGCATAGCCTGGACCTTGTGCAACAAATAAAGCTCTACTTAGTTGATTATTCATTGAGAAGTGACAAAATCTCTCAACCATGATGTTTCCGTTTGGTCAGACAATGCCCTAAATTATGGTATTCTTGCCTCATTTCCCACTCATTATTTATTTTGATGGAGAAGCGGTGCTATATTACTCTAACTTTTTGAAGGAGTTTATCAAATCATCTACTACCAATGACCATTTCAAATTGCCTTTGATTGATCTGGTTGTATGTATCTTTTTAGCATTTACCAAAATGCATTTGTGTGATAAAATCTTTATTAGTTAGCATAGCCATCTTGCAAAAGGTAAACCAACCCTTAGTCATGAACATTCCTCCCAAGTGTTACGTTACTTTTAACTGTTGATGGAATTCACCATGTCATCTACTGTTATAAACTACTTTTGAGCAACATTGCCCTCAAATGGTCTAGATGTGCTCATTCTTCTAATTGTCATTAAGAGGCATTTGTTGTTGTCAAATGCCTTTCATGGCATTGATGGATTTCATTGTTATCACAATGGACTTCTTTAAACTAGATTGCCCTTAACTGACCTATACGTGCTTGTCTTTCCAAAGACCATAAATGCATGCATGCATCATTATTTTTTTTTTGTCAAGAAGTTTGCAAAATTAGGTAATGAAGATTTTTCATGTTTTAAAACCACTTCATAATTTTTAATGATTGCACCTTTATATGTCCTATAGTTGGTAAGAAATCACTGAGATATAAATTTGAAAGTATTTAGTTGATCGAAGCCTTGAGACATGTCTTTCAACACTAAGATGCAATTTTACTAGTATTTTTTTTATTGACAAGGTAAAGGCCGAGAAAGAAATGTTAGTTTAAAGTTGGGCTATTCATGGCTCAAATGAATTTCTTGCATTTTAAAAACAAGAATTTACCTTATTGGGTTCTTGAAATTCATATACATAGGGAAAATAATGAAACAAAATTATTCAAGAGTCCCAAAGATCTTGTTAGACAGATCTAGAGTTGTATAAAATTTATATAAACTTCTTATCTTTTTTTACTTTGATTAAATTCTTAGGGTTGAGTTGTCGCAAAATCACAAATTATCTAATTGTAAGACATCTAATGATAATTCACACGAACTACCATGAAGAAATCTCCTAAATCCCTATTTAGGGGAGAGGGATTTGCTAAGCCTAGAGTACTAGCTTAAATTTTATTTTTACATAGTTTTTCTATAAAAACTGCCTGACATTATTTGTTTTCTTTTTACCAAAATAATAGGCTTAACTTTATATTTATCAGGAATCCTAAAAGCCCTATAAATAAAAAAAATATCAATTTTCTTCGTAAATAAAATCCATATATTATTTAAGGATAATTTTAGAAATTTAATCAATCAAGCCCCTACTTGATTATTCTAGGACTAGAATTATAATCACTAAATTAAATACATTAGAGTGCTTAATTTCTATTTTTTTTCTTCAATCAACTCACACTTGATTAGTTATCCCAGTTTAATTTCCAACTAATAGTTCTTAATGTGTGTTACCCATTATGTTCCTAATATGTTGGTCCAAATATAAATTATATTTCTAAATAAATAGAATTAAATAAATTAAATAATTTAATTTATTATCAATTCAATAATTGATTGATTTATATTTGATTAATTTATGACCAAAATATTAAAAAAGTCATAAGTTGTTTAACTTAATCTTTCAGTGACTTGTAATTATTATCCCTTCATCAATAATGTTTCAATTTAGATATTTTAGCATGGAGTGTGTCTATCATGTCATATCATAATTGTTCGCAATATTATAGTCATCAATCATTTGAATAAGATTTGAAACTCTTTTCAAATGTCATTGCATCTTGCGCAAGGATTTAACAATCAATACTATTTAAGAACATGTGGAACATTTTCCCTAATTTACCAAGGGTGATGACTCATCTCTTGATCACTCAAATACCTTCATATAGTCATGTTATATCCAATATCTGACTATTTGTTACATTTACCGAGATAACATGTAACAAAATCAAAACATAATACTCCCTATAAAAAATAACTTAATGATATCAAGTCTAAGGATCACTTACCCTACCATCACAAAAGCCTTTCCATAGACATAAATGATATTTTCCCTAAATTTACATGTCATTTGACAAGCACCTATTTATTAGTTATAAGAATCCTTCATATCTTAACCGACGAGAACAATTGCTTCCTTTGATAAAGGAAAGAACATTATCTATACTAGTATCAATAACTTTAATAAATGTCCATTATTAAGAGAGCATTGACCAGAAACATTTAGAAACAATATTTTGATGCAATAAGAATCCTATAATTATATCATTTTTATAATTTTCTTTGCAAAGTGTTTTTGTTCCATGGACATTATCTTTACTCTAGATTCATTTATCAAACATTAAATTTATAAATTAAATATAAATAAATATTAAGGATAAATAATGCCTTTTTTAAATAAAATTAAATATGTTTTACATGAACTAACAATCTTCTACTTGCATTAAAGCCAATCGGCCATGTATCTGATACTATATCCCTTCATATGGTGATCATGCTTCAACTAGGATAGTGTCTTAGTGAGAGGATCTGTAAGATTCTCTTTAGTGAGTACTCATTCTATCTTTACATCTTTCATTTCTATGATTTCTCTAATAAGATAGAATCGCCTAAGTATATGTTTGGATCTTTGATGAAACTTTGGTTCCTCTGCTTGCGCAATGGCTTCATTGTTGTCACAATACATGGCTAATGGATCAACAATGCCAGGAACCACATCAAGTTCAATGATAAACTTCCTGATCCAAACAACCTCTTTTACTGCCTCAAATACATAAATGTATTTGGCTTCAATTATAGAATTTGTTATGGTTTCTTGTTTGGAACTCTTCCAACTCACAACACCTCCATTAAGAGTAAAAACATATCTTGACTAAGATTTTTTATCATCAATATGTGATTGAAAACTAGCATATGAATAACTATGAACTTCTAGTACATTTCCTCCAAAGACTAGAAAAATATTCTTAGTTTTTTTTTAAAGTATTTAAGAATGTTTTTAATTTTTTTTCCAAGTGATTCTCACTAGGATTTAATTGGTATCTACTCGTTATGCTTAAAGCATACGATACATTTAGTCTAGTACACAGCGATAGCTTCACATACATAATGAATCCTATAGCCGAAGCATAGGGAATCCTTTCCATCCTATCTTTCTCAATCTATGTTTTAGGACACATGTCTTTTGAGAGATGGATCCCATGTGAAATTGGTAAGTATCTTTTTTTGAATTCTTCCATGCTAAACTATTTTAGCATCTTGTATATGTACATGGATTGGGACAATCCAAGCAACCTTTTATATCTATTTCTATAGATCTTAATTTCTAGTATAGAAGTTGCTTGTCTCATATTCTTCATGAAAAAATTCTTGGACAACCAAATTTTTACTAATTGAAGTAAAGAAATGTCATTTCCTATTAATAATATGTCATTTATAAATAAGATTAAGAAAACGACGCCACTCCCACTAATATTTTATGTAAACACAAGGTTTATCCATAATTTTTATGAAATCAAATTGTTTGATTGTCTCATTAAAACAGATATTCCAACTTCTTGAAGCTTGCTTAAGTCCATCAATAGATTTTTATAGTTTGCGTACTTTGTTGGAAAATTCTTTATATTCAAAACCTTCAGGTTATGTCATATACACATCCTTGTGAAGATTCCCATTTGGGAATGCAATTTTAACATCCATTTGTCAAGTCTCATAATCATAACTATCCTTATGGATTTTAACATAACTATCAGCGAGAAGGTTTCATCAAAGTCAACACCTTGTCCTTGTCTATAACCTTTAGCAACTAGTCTAGCGTCGTATGTTTGTACATTACCATCCATGTCAGTCTTTCTGTAAAAGACACACTCACATCTAATGGGTTTTATCCCTTCAGATGGATCAACCAAAGTCCATATTTGATTGGTGTACATGGAATCCATTTTAGATTTCATAGCTTCAAGCCATTTTTTATAATCAATATCAGATATTGCTTCTATGTAGTTGGTGGGCTCATTAATCATGAGCAACTCATCATTCTCAACATCTATGAGAAGTTTAATGCATGTGTGCAGCGTCACGATGATTTCTCCACTTTCAGGTATATTGTATCTATCTGGCAAATATAGGGAGACAAGAAATTCTTGTCTTTTATCTGTGAAAAGCAGGAATGGGAGTCGCCAACTAGTATTTTGGTCACTAGAAACCCTAACTAGTTTCAGAGATCGAGCACGGGGACTGGTTGCATAAAGGGAATGTATTAGCACCCCGAATATGCCCTACCTAAGGTAAGCTGCATTGTTTGATTGTTGATATATGCTAAGAGGTTATTACATTTCTAATTGTTAGTCCATCTATGATTTAAGTAAAGTTTTCCTCGGTAAGGAGATCCTATTCTTATTGCGTTAAACCTAACCATTCTAACGCCAATAAGAAAACTATCATTTTAATATCGAGAATACGTCTTACGTATAAGCGCGAAATCCTTAATATTAAAAGAAATAAAATGATTATTTTGGAGTTTTTGAAATATTGGCTTAGTTCTCATCACCTTAATAAACTGATTATTAAAGCCAAAATGCATGTTAAAACATATATTTTTAAAATTTTTTGTGGTATGAAAATACAATATGATTTTTTTCGAGAGACTTGACCGTATGTAAGAAAGCAAGACATTTTTTTTCTTTTTACAACATTTCAGAGAAAGCCAGGTATTTTAATACTAGATTTGTATCTTTACGGTATAAAAATACAAACCAATATTAAGTAAAATTTAGTAGAAAATACGTGAAAAAATCACAAATTTGTTTGGAATTCTTAAAATATTTTTTGACTGGGTTGGATCTGGCCTAATGCATTTTGGTCTGGGCCGGTGGTGCCCGGCCTAGTGAATAGTGGATTACTCTCCACTGTTCACATGGAACGTAAAAAGTGGAGAGTGAATTAATTCGCTCTCCACTATTCACTTGTGGAACAGTGGAGCACCTGACGAAGAAGAAAAAGAAGAAGAAAGGGAAGGGCTCATGGTTCCAGGCGGCGGTTGCTCCTCTTTTCTCTTCTGTTTCTGCGGTGCTTCTTCCCCCTGTTTCTGTCACCTTGCTTCTCTGTTTCTTATTCCGTTTCAGATGGCTTGCTTTTTTATTTCTTCTTCCATTTCTGATGGTGCGGGGCTGTTGTCAATGGTGGCTCAGGGCAGTTCTTGTGGCGGCGACGAGGAAGGTATTCGATGGTGGTGGTGCTGTTAGTAACCAAGGGAAATAAATTGTTTTTTTTCCTTTTCCCCTATTTTTTGTCATTTTGCATTTCCTTTTCTTTCCTTTCTTCCTCCCTTCTATGTTTTCCTTTCTCTTTTGTTTCCCTCTTTCTCTCTGTTCTTTCTACGTTATCCTCTCTATATCTTCCCCGTCCATTGTTTCTTTCTCTCTATTTTTTTTTGCTCCTCCTCCTTCACCGTCCCTTTTCTTTTCTTTCCCCCCTCTCGGTTCTTCCTTTTCGGGCGATATTTATAGGGGAAGGGGGACCTATCCTAGCGTATAGGGAGGGAGGCCACCCAGTGCTAGGTAAAATGGCCAATGGGGGTGTCACTTGCAGCACACGACTCCATGGTTTCTCATCATGAGGGGGTGTGGGTGGCATCAGGCTTTAGGTTTTGACAGAGCAAGTGGGGAGGGGGGAAGGTAAGAAGAAACAAAGAAGAAAAAAAAAACTTCTCTTCCCGTGTTGCACGTCCAGGGGAAAAAGAAGAAGAAACAGTGCTGCTTAAAGCGACATTGTTTTGTTTCCTCTTTTTTTTCTTAAACAGTGTATGAAATGGTGCTGTTTTGCCCAAAAGGCGCCAAAACATTACTTTTTCAAATCAATCCCTCTATTTGCATGCTTTTTTTGTTTGGTCTTTGATTTCGGATTTCTTCAATCAAGTCCCTAATTGGCCATCAAACTTCAATATTTATGCAATTAAGTCCTGATTTGACCAAATCAACTCTCTAAAATTATAATTTGACCCCAAAACTTTAATCTCTTCCAATTAAAGCCTAAATTGATTTAAAAATCCATCTTAATCAACCCCTTTATAAATTCAATTAAACCTTCAATAAAATTTAATTGAGTCCATAAACATTTGATTTTGGACATTTCTTTCTCAAATTGAATTTTCTTTGCCAACAGGGCTCTCATTAGTCAACGATACTATCAAATTCCAATCTTTATAGTTTTGAACCTCCTCAACCAATTGTTAGCTATTTTCTAGGCACTCTGGCATCCTCTTTTCACTGTTATTTTTTTTTATTTCTTCAGAATATATATATATATATTAATTTTTTTGTATTTTCTTTTTTTTGTGGGGACCCAAAAATGGGTTACAACAGATGCCTCATTTTTACAATACATACAGAGTAAAGACTTTGTGCAGTAAGTTTTGTAAAGATAAACAAAATTGATCTTTCAAAACTGATCTTCTCAAAGTTTGGTTGATCTGAAATTCTGTCTTTACATCAATCCCTTTCAACTCGAAACTAACGATCAAAACTATGTGCAACTTGGTCATCTTGAGATTCCAATCTAGCAATCCTCTGAATTCTGTCTTTGATTGGGTTAACTTGAAATCCCATTCGGTGATTCTCTTTAACCAGAATTAAAGTTTGTGCAGCTCGGTTAACCTAAAATCCCATCTAGCAATTCCATTTAACCAAAGTTAAATTATGTGTTGCGGTTAGGTTAACCTGAAATCCCATCTGGAGATCCCCTTTAACTAGAACAAATAACCTTTATGTGGTTGGGCTAACCTGAGATCCCATCTGGCGACCTCCTTTACCTAGAACTAAAATCTTATGTGTGGTTTGGTTACCCTGAGATCCCATCTCGTGATCCCCTTTAACCAGAATCAAAGTCTATGTGTGGTTGGGCTAACCTGAGAACTCATCTGGTGATCCTCTTTAACTAGAACCAAAGTATATATGGTTGGGCTAACTTGAGATCCCTTATAGCGATCTCCTTTAACCAGAACCAAAATCCTGTGCGGGGTTGGGCTAACCTGAGATCCTTTATGGCGATCCCCTTTAACCAGAACCAAAATCCTCTGCGTGATTGAGCTAACCTCAGATCCCCTATGGCGATCCCCTTTAAGCAGAACCAATATCCTCTGCATGGTTGGGCTAACTTGAGATCCCATCTGGCGATCCCCTTCAACCAGAACCAATATCCTCTGTGTATGTGCGGCTCGGTTAACCTGAAATCTCATATGGTGATTCCCTTTTACCAAAGCTAAAATATGTGTCGATGACTTGGTAAACTTGAGATCCCATCTGGCGACCTCCTGGCAAAATGACTTGGCTGGAGAAGTCATGATAGGATAGGGCTGGAAAGCTTGATGCTTCTTGATTGTAGGGTTGACCTGAAGACTCCTCCTGTTGACAAGGTTGATCTTCTGATTTCTTTGAGATTTTCCTAGTGGTAGGGTTCATCTCATCTTCTTCCCGTTCTGGGGGCATAACCATGAATCTCTGTTTTTATCAACTCAATGATTCTTTCTTTGTCCACAATCTTGCTAGATTTCATTGAGGATTTTCTTGTAACAAATAAAAAATATATGTGTAATGCTATGAAGTTAGATGAAATACATGCACCCTTACCTCATTTGAAACATAGGTCCTTTCAGTTTCATAAAACTCTCTCTTAGCAAGAGCTTGTTCCTGTGTTTAAAGTCATATCTTGAATTCTATTTCTCACACTGTCCTCCTTACCCATCACATCTCAGGGAAGAAATCCCCAATTTGTTTTTTTGTTAGGTGACCCTTTTCTAAAAATGCATGAATTGTCATTGTTTTTTATCATGCTCTTGTCAATGATTTAATATGTCTTACTAAATTTAAGGGCCTTTTGGTTTTGTTCCATCACAAAAATCTTTCCAAGAAGAAAATTCTTTAAAAGTCTTAACTTTGTTCATGACAACTAAAACTTTTAACATACGGATTGAAGATTCTTTTAAGCAACTCCTATTGAGGGTTTTATCGGTTTCTAGATTGTAGCTTGTCTTTAGGTCGAGCTTTTACTAAAGGTGACCTTATGTTTAATCTTTTCGAAAGGTTTCAAGTATCTACTTGAAAAGGCTGTGTAGAAAAAAGGATTGTCTCGTATTAACATTTTTCTTGCATGGATAAAAGTGGATTATCACTCCTTTATCAAGTCGTGTGAATCGTAAGACCAATATCTATCAATCCAGGTTATGCGCGCTTGATTAAAAAGGACTTTTAAAGACTTGTAATGTAGGCTATATCTATGGGCTATAAAACAAAAGGATGCTTTAAGGATCAAAAGTGTTTGAGGGTTTAAAGACCTAACCACTTTCATGTTGATGCCCCCAAGTGTTGGGTTCTGACTTTCAAAGATCCAAGTGTTCTTTTTATCTATGCAATTCAAAATGCTACCAAAGACAGGGTTTTATATTTATCTTTGGTTTGTTTGGTTTGGTCACCTATTTACTGGGAAATGCTTAAATTTCATCTTTGAGCATTTTATGATACTACCTTGTAATCATGCACAAAGCCAATTCTTTCAAGATTTTCCTTTTTAGAAAACAAACAAATTAAGTATTGTGAGATCAATGCAATGAAAAAAAGGGGGTTCTTTACATAAAGAAATCATGGCCAAACTTCACTTTATTGATTTTGGGAAAAAACTGAACACATTAGACATAATATCTCTTTACAAAGTCGGAATTCACAGGTCTGGCTAGACCTTCTCCATCCATTCCAGACAACTTCAGAGCTCCTCCTGAGAAAGCCTTCTTCATTACATAAGGACCTCTGTAATTTGGAGCCCATTTGATTTGATCTTCTCCTGGTAAAGAAAATAGTTTCTTCAACACTAGATCTCCTTCTTAGAACATACAAGGTCTGACCTTCTTGTCATATGCCTTGGCCATCCTTTTCTGGTAGAGTTGATGATGACAGATTGCAGTTATTCTCTTTTCACTGATCATGTTTAACTGTTCATATCTCACTTTAGCCCATTCAACCTCTTCTAATTCTGAATCCATCAACACCCTTAACGAGAGGATTTCTACTTCCAAAGGCATCACCGCCTCCATTCCATATACTAGAGAATACGAAATAGTTCCTGTCGAGATTCTTATTGCAGTGCGATACACATGAAGAGCAAATGGCAACATCCCATGCCAATTCTTGTAAGTGACTACCATTTTCTGAATAACTTTCTTGATGTTCTTGTTAGCTGCTTCCATGGCACCATTCATCTTTGGCCTGTATGGTGAGGAATTTGAATGCTTGATTTTCCATTTGATACAGAGCTCCACTATCATTTTGTCGTTGAAATTCTGTACATTATCGGTCACTACTCTTCTAGCGGATCATAGCGACAAATCAAGTCTTTTTCTATAAACCTCTTCACTACCTTCTGGTTACATGGGCGTATGAATTGGTTTCTACCATTTCATGAATTAGTCAATAGCTACGAGGATGAATCTATGCCCATTGCTGGCTTTTGGGTTAACACGCCCAATCACATTAAATCCCCACATTGCAAATACCTAGGGAGATGCTAGATTAAATAAAGGAGTCGAAGGCGCATTGACCTTATCACTATGTACTTGACACTTGTGACATTTCCTGACATAGTTGATGTAGCCTTTCTTTAATGTCATTCAGAAATAACCAGCCATTTGTATTTTCCTTGCTATCATCTACCCGTTAGCATAAGTTGAGCAAGTCCCTTCATGACCTTTCGTAAAGCATTTCTAGCATCTGTCTCATTCAAACACCTTAGCAAGGTTCTGTCAAATGATCTTTTATACAAAATCTCTCTGTCTAAATAGAAATCTATGGCCAATATTCTTAGGGTTTTCTTATCCATCTACGAAGCTCCCATAGGATATTCCTGAATTTACATAAAATTTTTAATATCATAGTACCAAGGATTTCCATCTATCTCTCCTTCAACTGAGCAACAGTGAGCTGGGTTATTTCTGATGTCAATGTGTACATGCTGTACCTTATGCCCGAGATCAATCGTAGCCATAGCAGCCAACGTGGCCAAAGCATCTGTAAAATGGTTCCCTTCTCTTCCTAGATGGGTGAATTTTATCTCTTCGAATTCTTCTGGCAGTGTGGATAAATATTCCTAGTACGACCTCAGTTTTTCTTCCTTGGTTTGCCATTCTCCTTTCACCTGACAGATAATCAACATTGAGTCACCATACACATCTATCTTTTTTATCTTCAGTTCTAACGCAGCTTCTAAACCGAGGATACAAGCCTCATACCCAGCTGTATTATTGGTGAATTCAAAATGCAATTTAACTGAAACTGGATACTGCTTTTTATCCGGAGAGATTATAACTGTGCCAGCCCCATTACCATATACATTCACTGCCTCATCAAAAAATATGGTCCACTAATCTGTCTTCTCTTCTTCTTCCTCTATTGATAGTACATTTTCATCAGGGAAATCAAAATCCAATGGCTCCTAATCTTCAACAGCGTTATCAGCTAGGTGGTCAGCAATCGCGCTTCCCTTCATGACTTTTCTTTTCATATACACTGTCATATTCTAATAACAAAACCTTCCTCCTTGTAATTCGGCATGAGAGATAGGGCTTGTTACATATCTACCTCAATGGATCCACTTTTAAAAGCAACCAAGTGGTGTGATACAACATATAATGTCGTAATCTTTTTGTCATCCATACTAACGCACAACAAAGTTTTTCTATCATCGTGTATCTTGACTCACATTCGGTGACCTTCTTACTTAGGTAATAAATAACCCTTTCTTTCCTCCTAGTTTCATCATGTTGACCCAGTACACATCCCATAGCTATTTCAGTTACTGTCGGATATAGTATTAAAGGTCTTTCTGATACAGGAGGGACAAGCAAAGGTGGACTTTGCAAATAATGCATGATTTTATTGAATGCCTCCTCACACTCCTTATTCCAAGTCCTAGGACTCTTTTTCCTCAGTAGTCGGAAGATAGGTTCACACGTTATGGTTAGTTGAGCTATAAATCGGGTAATATAGTTCAATCTTCCCAAGAATCCCCTCACCTCCTTCTTCGTCTTTGGGGATGGAATGGATTGGATGGCCTTCGCTTTATCAGGATCCACCTCTATACCCTTTTCACTTACCACAAATCCTAACAGCTTTCCGGACTTAACTCCAAACGAACATTTTACAGGGTTGAGCTTCAGTTCATACTTCCTCAACCCCTCAAATAACTTCTTTAAAACCTTTACATGATCTTCTCCCCTCTTGGACTTGGCAATCATATCATCTACATACACCTCTATACCCTTCGGGAAACATGTGATGTTACATCGTAGCTTTAAAAAGAAACGAGCCATGTTCGAAATGAAAATTTGTAATGATAACTATGGCCGGACAAAGAATGACAATATTAATGGATGAAATTGGGATGGACTAGCATACATTTAGTGTATGTTAGGATCCTGGGTAAGGAGATCACCATGTATTAATGCCTATAAGGGCATGGACTAGCATACATTTAGTGTATGTTAGGATCCCGAGTAAGGAGATCACCATGCATCGATGCCTATTAGGCATGCACTTAGCATACATTTAGTGTATATTAAGAATTCTGGGTAAGGGGATCACTATGCATTGATGCCTATGGGCCATGGACTAACATACATTTAGTGTATGTTAGGGTCCTGGGTAAGGGGATCGCTAACATTAACGCCTACAAGGTGATGATGATACCGGTGGAATTAGTATTGACAATGAGTTAGGTAGAAATAGTTGTGGTTGATTTTATGGAATCTTGAATGGAAGTTAAAAATGGAAGATGAAACGGTTTTAGTAGTTAAATGAAGAAGAGTTCTAATGGAAACAAAAATGGAGAAGTGAATAGAATATGAATACATGTTTGCCTTTTTAAATTGTTGGATATTTGTGTTACTATAATTATTGAGATATTCATGTTTCAATAATATGTATTTTGTTTCAGGACCATCACATGTACTACAGGAGTAGATCCTAGCTTTTGTTCACTTTTTGTTATGTAGTTCTATCCTTGTATTTTGAAATATTAAAACATTTATAGAACTTAATTTATATATTTGATGTTTAAACTTAAATAGATAAACTTAACTTTGAAATTCATATAATCATGTTTCGTGTATGCCTGTTTATGATGTGCCGTGAATGATTCGAAAAATCGGTAACAATGTATCTGACGAAAATGGATGAAGGATGGGTCTGGTTGTGTTGTCTTTCTTTTGGTGTTTAGGCTGGATTATAGTGATTTTAAGGTAAATAAGATGGGGGATAGACTAGAATGATACTTTGATAAGTCG
>Ga0325414_1002727_pt1 | contig 18054 bp, 7 predicted proteins | sample PopdelMetagenome_8_FD_206183 | JGI IMG/M metagenome (GOLD analysis project Ga0325414, IMG submission 206183) | Populus deltoides microbial communities from Bellville, Georgia, United States - Leaf-PdKOR-R3 | ecosystem: Host-associated > Plants > Phyllosphere > Phylloplane/Leaf | place: USA... | reverse complement strand
GTGAAAGCCTTTGTGATGGAGTAGTTTTGCTACTTTGAGCATAGGAGTTATGTGACCTTGAGCTGGATATGGGACGCACACGGCATGAGCCTTGGTGCTCTTTGGAAGAGATCCCATGTTTCTCACTATCTGAGTTTTTGTATTTCACACCTTCTATGAGTTAGAAGACTGAATTTATTGGTCACCAGTTATATAAGGAATTGTGATTATTTCTTATATGGTCCAAAATCAGCACGCATGAGGTTTTTTTTTTTTTTAATTTTTATCAATACGCTTTAGTTATAAAAATGATTAATTAGTTTGCAATTATATGGCACTGAATATATTTATCATATAAGTTTATGCAGTCAAGGTATTGGTGAGGATGTCATGGCCGGTGATTTACATCATATATAATTAAGTGCCTTTCCCCCCCATATTTTCCGGTGGATATACTAGAAGAACACTCGAAATAAGGTGGACAAGTTATTGTTACTCTAATATAATAAAATAAAATAAAATAAAATAAGGTGGGTAAATTATTGTTACTCTTATGAGATCAATAAGATGAATAAATTTGTAGCCTGTAACATTCCACGATATCAAACCTTCAAGAACATTATGCTGATGTTTGATGGAAGAGAGAATAGTGTTGGTCAATTATAATTCATTCATTGTAGTTTGATAAAAATAATAATTCTTTAAAAAATATATTCTTTTATTTTATTTCGTTGAAATATATATTCAAACGTACCAGACAGTGCTGACATCTTTTTGGTTGTTGTGGACCTTCAGCCACTCACTGGCTAGTATTGTCGCTAGCTACTACAGGACCTCTACAATTTCAAACGAATTAAATTCTAGTCGTACGTCCCCAGAGCTGGATTCCATTAACAAATCTAAAACTCACGCTGGTATTGTTGTGCTTTAAGAAACAGTTTATTATTCATTATGATTGATCATATATTGTTTTTGAGTTATTTATCTTTGGTTTTGTTCTGGGATAGGGTGATTTTTTTCCATGAAATAAATTTCTTTTAAAATTAAATAGGATTATTTTAGTAATTACATTTTAAAATGTATAGTAAAATAAATAATGTAACCTTAGAATAAAATAATTCAATGCTTTCTATACATGGATATTTTTTGTATTTTCATGTTTGATAGAACAATGAAATTATAACATTACCCATGCCATTCCAATTTTTTAGCTATGAATTTAGAGGATTGATTGTAATTTTCTCATGGTTTCTTTGTTATTGTTGATTGGTTTTAGGGCATTTTTGGTTTTGTACAAATAAAAAACACAAAAAAGTTAGCATGTCAACACTTCATCAACTTTGGGTGGCACGTGCGTCTAACTCTGGTGATTGTAATGATGCTTCCACCACGTTATTTGATTCGTCTGACTGTCCTATTCCTCTCCGGATTGCACATATTGGTGGTTCAGCAAGGTTTGACCAGAATTGGCTTTTTTCTTTCTTTCTTTTCCTTCTTTTTCTTCCTAAAATCACGTGTTGGCCACGCGAAAAGTTATATCAGCTTATCAATTTATTTATTTTCTTTGGATTTAGTCCTTCTTTTATATACAATTTTTTGTATTTACATTGATTATTTCTAAGTGGATTTTATATTTGATTTCATCCCTGCTCATTTGATTTTTTAATTTTGTTTTTCAAATTTGGTACCCCTTATTTGAATTGCTATTTGTTTTGTTTTGAATCATTTTCTTGATTGATTTTTTTTACAATTCTACCCCCAGACATTTATTTTCATTTACCTTTTGCGTCAAATTTGGTCATGCTGTTTTCTAATTATTTTCTTAATGGGTTGGTTTTTTATAATTCCATCTATGAATATTTAATTTCATTTGATTTTACGTCGAATTTAGTCCTAATTATTTCAATTGCTATTTTTTTGCATCGTTGTTTTTTATTGATTCTTTTCTCAATTTCATGCCTCGATATTTGTTTGGTTAAGAACCTGGCTTCTTTGTTTTTTGGGTTTGCCTTTGATGGGGTCACACTAGTCTCAAGACTCGGTTCATAGATCTAAAAGATTAGCCCAAGTCGACTTTTGTCAACATTTAAGCATTTGACAATCTGATATCTGTATTAACATAATACAATAACATTCATGATAAAGTATTTCACAATTCAACGTTATGAAAAAGAAAGGTGAAAGTCACCTACCTGCTCCACCTGCGGGTTGTCCTTATCCTGACAATGGTCGTATCCCGACCGCACCACCTAAGACATCAATGGTCACAAATCAGTACATTTATATCTTTGAATCACATTCATCACCATACTTACTTCAAAAGTTCATATGTTCACATTCAAGTGTTCCAAATTTTACACCATCATACAATAAAATTGTTACAAGCATTTAAGTCATTTATGCCCGGGAGGCCTATTGTAGAAATCGGTAGCAAAGACTAACTCAGGTTGGACAATTCAACAGTGAAAACTGGTTCGCTGCTGATTGCACAATTCGACAGCAAAAACTGTTTCACTGCTGTCGCCACAATTTCAGCAGCAAATGCTACTTTGCTGCAGCCAACACGTTTTCAGCAGCGAATGCTAATTCTCTGCAGAAAACTCAATTCTGACAACGAGTCATAAATTCGTTGCCAGCAACATAATTTCGATAGTGAATCACAATTTCAATGTAGAACACACCATTCGACAACGAATGTTAATTCGCTGCAAACAACTTAATTTCATCAGCGAATTACCAAGTCGTTGTAGACAATTCAACTTCAGCAACGAATCTCAAAGTCACTGTAGAACACACAATTTGGCAGCGAATGTTAATTCTCTACAAACAACTCAATTTCAGCGAATTTGCAAACAATACAATTTCAAAACACACAATTTAACAGATAGCTCAATTTCAGCAGCAAATTATAAATTCGCTGCAGACTATACAACTTCGGCAGGGAATCAAAACTTGTTGCAGTACACACAATTCGGCAGCGAATGCTAATTCATTACAAACAACTCAGTTTCGATAGCGAATCAAAATTTTGCTGCAGACAAGACAACTTCGTTAGTGAATCACAAATTCACTACAGAACAAACAATTCGGCAGCGAATGCTAATTCGCTGTAGAGAACTCAGTTTCTGTAGAGAATCATAAATTCGCTGCACACAACTCACATTCTGAGCGAATCACAAATTCACTGCAGACAACTCACCTTCGACAACTAATCACAAATTTGTTGCAAAAAACTCAGTTTCGACAACGAATCACCATTTCGGTGCAGACAACAGACCTTCAGCAGCAAATCACAAATTCGCTATAGAACATATAATTCGACAGTGAATACTAATTCGCTTCAGAGAACTCAGTTTCGACAGCAAATCACAAATTCACTGCAGACAACTCAACTTCAGCAGCGAATCACAAATTCACCATAGAACACACCATTCGACAACAAATACTAATTCGCTGCAGAGAACTCAGTTTCTGCAGCAAATCTCAAATTCATTGCCAGCTTCGACAGTGGATCATAAATTCGTTGCTGACAACACAACTTTGGTAACGAATTATAGGTAGCAAATCCCAAATTCACTACAAAACACACAATTCGACAGCGAATGCTAATTCACTGCAGACAACACAACTTCAACAGTGAATCGCAACATCGTCGTAGAACACACAATTCGGCAGCGAATACTAATTTACTGAAGAGAACTCAGTTTTGACAGCGAATCATAAATTCATTACAGACAACTCAACTTCGGGAGCGAACCACAAATTCACTACATACAACTTAGTTTCGACAGCGAATCACAAATTTACTACAGAACACATAATTCAACAATGAGTGCTAATTCGCTGCAGACAACTCAGTTTCAGCAGCGAATCACAATTTCACTACAGGCAATACAATTTCAGGAGCGAATCATAAATTCGCTACAGAACACACAATTCGGCAGCGAATCACAAATTCAATACAGAATACACAATTTGTCATTAGGTTCCAACAACCTCAAATGATTTTAGCATGAACACACACAAACGAATGCAATAATCAATCCCAGCACATAAACTGTCACCAAATTCCAGCAGAATACACACATGCAATAATCAATTCCAGCACAAAATCTTTCATCAAATTCCAGCAGAATACACACATGTAATAATCAATTCCACCACAAAATCTTTCATTAAAATTCCAGAAGAACACACACATGCATGGTGTCCAACCCCATAGCTAAGGCCGACCCTCTCCCATTATTTATTCTTTCCATTCTATTCATTTTTCTTTGTTAGATGTTCTGGAAATTGGCCTCATTTTGTTTCTGTTTCCTTGTCCACTTAGTTAATTTCAGTTTCCTTCACAACTAGCTTAGGTCTTAAGTCAATTTTCTTAGGGTCTTCTTCTTCATTCCCAATGGTGTTTACATACAACTCTTGGATGTGAGCCAAGCCCAATGGAGGTTTTTGTAGAGACCCACATGCAGAGTGAAGATTGCCAAAAGAGGATGCAACAATTCATCGACAACCACACTCAACATTTTATTGTATGTTCGTTCAACCATTTTCTTTCCTAAGTTATTATTTTCTTGAATTCAATTTCATGCTTTTAGTTTTTATTTCCAAGAGACATAAAATAGCCGGTTGAGAGAGAGATAAGGGGACGATCCTTCGACCCACCTGGATTTTGATTTGGATTTGTTGATGGAGACATGATCTTCTGGTAGACCCGATAGAAATCGGGTGTATAGACTCTCCAACACTACAATCGAGAACTAGTGGATCACCTGTAGTGTCTCAACCATTGGGAGCTCGTAATCGGTATCAAGTACCAAGTCTTAAGAGTTCGTGGCCTTGCAACAACATATGATTTATCTCACTGAATAATATGAGCAACTCTCGGCTGCGGATTATGAACAACTCTGCCGAATGGTCATAGATATGAGATCACGTATGGGTGGTACATGTGTCCTTTTTTTTGGCCGTATGGTCCCGGGAACAACCAGTCTTCTCCTTCTCCTCCTTCAACATTGCCATTATTCTAGTTTAATTTTTATTTGAACATATAAATTTGCAATGAATATTTGGATTTAATTTTTACATGAACAACATACAATTTTTTTTAATTATTTTTTTTGTTCAAAATTTTTTTTAAAAAAATTATTTTTTAATTATTACAGACGGATATACCGTCGAACATAATCCGTTGGTATATTCTAGAGGCAAGGGGAAAAATTTACTTCATATGCCACTACAACACTGTTACATCATTAATGAAATTATTTCATCGGTATTTTACAGAGGGTTGGAATAAAATTACAATAAATGCCACCGCCAATCACCGACAAAATAATTCTATTGGTGTATTAAAGTGGGTAATTTTTTTTGGCTCGCATGTTCCGTCTATAAAAACATCGAGTTTTTTTTACCGATAGAAATGACATTACCGACGAACGATTGTCATTCGTAAATCTGTCGGTAAAAATGTTGCCGACAGAATGTTAGTGTAAATACCGAAAAAAATTTCGTCGGTAAAACTATTAAATCTACTAAATGCTTTCAATAAATGAGTTTTACATGGTTTAAATGCTTTAAAGTCAAATTGAAGAATCTATTAAATGGAGTGATTGATTTTACATGTCTTATATTTTCGAGCTTAAGTTGATGTATTTTTGTTCCACTAGTTTAGATGGCTTTTGAGCTACATTTCCAAATGTTTTCCACCATGATCCTAAGCCCTATTACAAACCTTGAAAAGTCTTTATGATTCAAGTTTTGCATGTGATCCTAGTGGTGGAGAATAAGAAGATATACAAGCCTGTGGTAGAGCAATTTTGCTGGAATGAATTTGAGTGAAACACATACCTTTCAAACACATGAAAGTCGAGTGTTTATTTCTATGAGGGTCTACGTATTTAGCTTATTCTATCTTTAAATGAAAATGCTTGTTAATAATTATAAGTTGTCTAAGAATTTTTATTCATGATATTTTATTATTTTTGAAGAGATTGATTGTTTTTTGTTGATGACATTGCAACCTTTATTTTTTTTTCATGGAAAGTGAATTTCAGTTTTGCTCAAGGACGAGCAAAAGTTAAATGTCATATTTTTCTCTATTAATGTTTAGTATTTTATACTTATTTGATTCCTAATCAACTCATTATTTTTATATTTTGATTTAGAATGTAAATGGAGGCGTTAATGGCGAAACAATTTAATTGGGTGATTCTGAACAGTTTTGACATAACTTTGTAATTGGGGTATAACTCTCTCATCCAAGCTCCGATTGAGGTGATCCAAAATGCTATGGAACCCTAAGGAATATATCTACAACTTTCATGTTTTGTGTTTGGGCATAAAGACGTTGCACCTATCCTGCCAACATGCTGGAATGTTCTTAAGCATGCAAATCTAATATGATGTGATTTATTTTTGGATGCTTCCAAACTTGATGCATGAATTATAGATGATGACATCACTTTTCTTGTTATATTATAACTCTATTTTATTATTTAATAATTTCATTGAATATTCAGATTTGGTGGTTATTATTAGAGAGTATTTTAGAAGATTTTGTCTCCCTTCTCTCTTTTTTCTTCCTCTTCCCCAATTTCTTTCTCAATTTATTTCTCTTCTTTATGATATTCATAATGGTACTGTGTAACTAATTTTGCTTTGAGTATTGGATGTTCTTTTGTGCCTATTTTTCATTATTTTCTTGTTTAATTAGTATGAGACCTCTAGTTTATTATTCGTTGCAATCTACTGATGGGTTAGATATTAAATATGCAATTGTTTGATCTCTCTAATCTATGAAGCACTTGAGATTTAATTATTTGTTGTGTTAGAAATTAGTAAATTTGAAGACTTTTCGACTAAATTAAATGTAACTGCTCGTGCTTGTATTGGTTAGCTTCATCAATCTCTTTAATTTTTAATATTAGTACTAAATTTAATTTTAGCGCTTGTTCTAAGTTCTTTAGTAGTTAGGGTTAATTTGATTACATATTTTCTAATTGACTACAATTAATAAGAGATAATAAAATATTTTTATAGATAAATATTTAAAATATTTATTTATATATATATATATATATATATATATATATATATATATATATATATATATGATTAGTTGTAAAAGACTTAAACTAAGGGTTTTTTTTGTGATTGATTATGATATTTTTTATTGAGTTGTCTCTTAGTTAGTTTTCTTTCGATATTTTTATTTTGGTACTAGAACCCCTCGTCTGTATAGGCCATCAATTAATGAGAAAAGGACAATCGATGACTTGACCGTGGCCTTGTATAGGCCAACAAATGCAGAGGCCTATTGAACTTATTAAAACAACATATCCTGTTTTAAGAGGCGCCAATCTCTTGGGCTTCCCCTTGTATTTTCATGCACTAACCTTTAAGCCTTCCATGCGAACAATCATACATTTACTCAACCAATAAAATGACAAGACAACCTAAAAAAAAAGGAATTGTTTTTTAGGAATACAATCCCAACTAAATAAATGTAAACTCAAACATGAATACATGAATAAATTCTCCATCACAAAGACTTAAGGGGTAATTAATAAGTCTAGAATTCACACATAAAACACCAGGACCAAGTCATAGTGTATGAGGTAAGGCCTAAACCCAAAGCCTAAATGATCATGGATTGTACTAGGAGGTCTAGAGCCCGAGTGCACATTTTACATTTTTTAAGCCTAGATAGACCATATGATCCAATGCTCTCCTAAACATGGGATAGGCTGCTTAATTTCCGATGATCCTAATTGATCCAACTGGCCTACAATCACTTATTCTCCAAGATGGGTTCGGTTTCTTCACCAAGTCTAACAATGAAATGCACCCTGGAGAACAAACCCAAACAGAAACCCGAAGGCACTAGGCAAGGCTTGGTAAGCAAAGTCCGACCAACAACATTTGCACTCAACTTTTGTGTTGTTAGTATTTAGCATTAAATGCTATCATATCCTCATGTTATAATTGGGTATTTAGCATATACATTGTCTAATGGAGGATTCGTATGTCAATGTCCTTTCGATTCAACAATACACTACCAAGTATTAAAGTATTTTTCACACTTTACCCTTATCTATATGCAGGTTAGAGTGATTCATCACTTTTTAAATATTCATAAATCACGAGGTAAGGTAGGTTTTAACGTCATATTTTTTGGCATTCTTTTATCACCTTCTACGTCACTTTTCTTGTAAACACAACCCTTAAAGTGTTATTATTCTTACAACCTCACTAACTTTAGCATCAGAGAATCTTCTAGTTAATTTACAGGTTTTCGTGATTTCTGATGATTACTAAGCTCAACAAGTCTATTTCAACAATGAATTCTGAAAGTGTTAATTTTTTCCATGCATACGGATAAGTTTTCTATTTTTCTTTCTCACATTATCGAACCACCATGCTGATGTGAATGGACGAGGAGAATGAGCATGTGTTTAATTTCAGTTAAGGGCTCCTTGTCGTGGAGATTAGGAAACTATTCAATTGGCTGAATGGAAAAATGGATTATGTAACAGAATGATGATCATCAATGAAATAGCTAAAGGTAGACAACCAGATGTAACAACAATTTCATCAAAGAAGCTAATTCAAGGTTTTTGGAAGCGGAGCACGTCGTTGACAAGTTTGTCGAAATTCATGGATGATGAACCATTAATACCAGTTGTCGCTTCAGCCTTTGACTTCCATTCCATTGCCTTCCTTTTCATTTCCTTACCTTTCTCCCCATCAATTAACTCTATCACAAGCTTCTCTACTTCATCTCTATTTGCATCACTTTCAATTTCCATGCCAACACCCCAATCAACGCAAGCAAACTTACAGTTAGTTTGTTGTTCGGAGAAAAAAGGCCAGCATAGCATTGGCACGCCGTTGGACAAGCTTTCAATGGTGGAATTCCACCCCATGTGACTTAAAAACCCTCATATCGATGAATGCTTCAGGACTTTTTCCTGCGCACACCAGCTCGCCATCAGGCCTCTTTCTCTAGTCTCTTCAAGAAACTCTGGAGGCAAAACCGCTAATTCGGCCCTGACAAGATCAGGCCTGATTATCCATAAAACCGCTGATTCATTTCAACAGCACTCATTGTCTGCTCAGCATGATTAAGCTCTCTAATACATATCAATGAGAAGAGGAGCATGTCATCGATTAATTTATCAATGGAGAAACCTTAACTTCAATTATAATGATTAATTCACCAAAACTCTTACTCTAGATATGTGCATTCAAGGGATGCATTGAGGGCTACGCTACATGTAGAAGTCATTAAAACCTAAATATTTTAAAAAATGAATGATCATGCAATACCATTTGCTTTTTAAAAGGGTAAAAGGAAGAAACCATCCTTGAAAAAAGCAACAAGAAAAAGAGTATTCATTCCTTAACTCGGACATTTCTAGGATGCTAGATGTTTTGCTTAAAGAAAATATTATTAAGCTACTAGAGCTTAAACATCCCGAAAAAGCAAACCAAATAGAGAACCTAATTTATTGCAAATACCGCCGCCTAATTAACCATTATATAAATAAGTCTTTTGTGTTAAAAGATAATATCATGATGCTATATAAGAATGGAGACAACATTTTTATGACAAAATAACAGCTTCCATTATCACGATTATGGTGAGTTTAGGTTCACAACAATCGCTATTCGTGATAAGTTTTAGCTCCTTTGAACCTATTTAACTTAACATCATTTTGCCTATGATCATCACCATGTCTTCAAGTCAAGCTTTGCATATCACACATGTACCTCAAGGTAATGACTTGAAGCCTAATTCATATGAGAATCATGATAACAAAGGATGGACTTTGGTCACTTATAAAGTAAGGGAGGAAGAAGGATGCACAAATAACAAAGATAATTATAATAAGAATTTTAATGGTGAAAAAAGCAATTGACAAAATGATTCATTGAAGGTTATCAAAAAAATCCATACTAGTTAGAGAAGAGGTTTTGTCAACTCAAAGCTTAAGGAAACTCATTACACTAAATGAGTACATGCCAAAAGAGCTAAAAGGATGGGAAATATGTTTGTTGTTTGCTATCAAGTTGGTGGAGAGAAAACTCATATCGAAAAAGCCATAGAGAAAAGCCATAATGACTTCATACTTGCCTCAAGGTGTATACGACATGAAGATATTCTTAAAAAATAGCCATAGAGAAAAGCTTAAAGACCTATAGCTTGGATCAAAACTTCATAATCTCTATCTTTTTATCAAAGGTTATGTCATAAAAAAGATAGTGAATTGTATTTTGGTGAATGATGGTTCAACTGTCAACTTATTACCTATTAAAAACTTAAAAAAGCTTGGGATTCCTATGTATGAACTCTTCCCAATTCATCTTAAAGCTTTAATTAAGGAGGCAAAACACCATGAGAAAGATAAGACATGGAAGATATGAAGTCCAATGCTTTTTTTCACATTGTAAAGAATAAAACTACCTATAACATGCTACTTGGATGACCGTGGATACATGAAAATGGTGTCATGAAAAGGAGAGGAAAAAATGAACTCTAGGATCTTAAAAAGGTCTAAATCATCTATAAATGAAGAAATGATTTGTCCAATAAAAAAATAAATGAAGGGAAAAGATAGCAGAAAACTCAGTTGATAATAAGGTATCATATAAGGCTATAGCACTACACTATATCTCGGTGTTAACAAGAAAAGAGGGTCAATATTGTTTCACTAAGGATGAAGAGGAGATCGTTAAAGGGCTCAAAAACTTAACCTTGCTAGTTATAAATTTTACATTTACCAAAGTCTGAAAACCTATATTGAAAGGGTTCGTTCATTAAGCTGAGTTAGTGGTTGCAAATCTCAAATGACTCCCCAATAAATGAGAAAATAAGTTTATAAAAAGACTAAAAGAGCTTAGAGAGAGAAGAAAATTTCTAGTAAAACTTCAAAGGCTAGGATATGAATCTTCTACGCCATTTTATTTTAATATTAAGAATGAGAGATTATGATACATAAGTGTGGAAAAATTGAAGGACAAATAACAAAGTTGGCTTGGACATCTTCGATCCTTAGTTTAGTATTATCTTTGCATGACTATGACTTAGTGCTTCATTATTTGATAGGATTGGAACCAAAAAGAGTACAAGGATACTAAAACAAACTTCAATCCATGGAATACTTAAACCATCCAAGTCAAAAGACGATAAGAATATACACAAGCATCAACCAATTTTGGTTAAGGGCTTAAAGGATCTTCATAGTAAAATACCTTCACTTATGAAGGTATGAAGTTAGATGTGAATGGGTACTAAGTGTTGAGATGACATTAATAATAACGAAGCGCATGATAGTGATCACAAACCCCTTTAAAGAAAAGAAAAAAAAGAAGGAAATGATGCCTCTCACTTCAAATCATATCACTATTAAAGAGGGTGATAATAATAAGTTTCTTGTTGAAGAAGATATTGAGGTTTTTTAATAAGAAAATAAATCTATTGTTGATGGACATAAAAGGTTAACTTAAGCACCATTGAAAACCCTAGCCTAACCTTCATAAATGCAAAAGGAAATGTAAAAGATTTTTTTATGATATGCTTCACTAATATGTTGAATGCTATGTTGACGACCTTATGGTGAAGTCAAAGGAAAAAGAAAGTCGTTACAAGATCTCTAACTAGTGTTCAAATAATGCAGATTCCAATTAAAGATTAACCCACTAAAGTGTGTATTTGGTGTCACCTCAGACAAATTCCTAGGATTCATAGCTTGATATCTAGGAATTAAGACTAATCAGTTTAATATCGATGGCATCCTAGAGATGTTAGAGCCAAGTAACATCCACGAGCTAAACAGTCTCCAAGGAAAGATGGCTTGTATACGAAGATTCATTTATAACTTAGCTGGTTAATGTCAACCATTCACTCACTTGATAAAGAAGGATACGTTGCTTTGTTGGGATGAAGCCTGCACTAATGCCTTTAACAAGATCAAAAAGTACTTGTTAATTCACCTCTCCTATAAGCACCAACATCAGAACGTTTATTTATCTAATATATTGCGACTCAAATCTAATATATTGCAACTCAAATGTGTTCTTTGGGAGTGTTGTTAGCATAAAAAAAATGATGAAGGTTAGGAGAGTGCTCTCTACTACCTTAGTAAGACTTTAAATAGAATTGAACTAAATTATTCTCTAATAGAGAAGACATGTCTAGCGTTAAAGTTTACGATAAAAAAATTAAGGAATTATAGCAAGCACATTCGGTATGACTAATTTCTTGAGTCGACCTTTTCAAATACATTATCTTAAGGAAAATACGATTAGAGAGATTGACAAAATGGTCATTATTGCTTTAAGAATTGAAATTTTCTATCTATTACAATTAAAAGGCTATTAGGGGGAAAACATTAATCGATTCTCTTCTCGATTATCCTACTCCTGATGAATGAAAGTTTTATAAAGACCTACTTGATATGGATTTCTTGTTCATTGAAATATCAAAACCTTGGAAAATATTCTTTGATGGTGTAGCATGACAAAATAGAGTTTGTGCCGAAGTAATTTTCGTCACACTTTAAGGAGAGGTCTTGCCACTCACCTTCTTTCTTATTGAATGTTGTTCCAACAAAATGATCGGATATCAAGGCTTGATTCTTAGATTGAAAAATGAGAAATTATGAGAAATAAATTATTAATATTAGGATGAAAAATCCCAATAAATTTATTTAGATCATGGATGGAGTAGAGAAATAAATTGGTATGCGAAACAATATCCGAATTATAAATTGTGTAAGTTTCCTAATCAGGTAAGATAGTTATTTAAAAGAAAAAGTTTTATGAATTGTGATTAAAATAGTTAGAAAACAATAAAAAATTGAATGAAACTCTGAACAAACTAATATATGATTTTACGCGTGAATATCGTACAATCGCATAGTTTTTAACCAAAAAGAGAGGGAATTTAGGGGGAGAATTTTTATGATGAATAGGGATGTAAGTCCCCAATGAATTATTTTGAAGATCTTGATAATTTTAATAAATAAAATAATACATAAATTTGGGTTTTTAGTGTAAAATTACCTACTGTTCAAATTTACAATATTAAGCATAACTCTCAATCTGATCATTTGATCAAGTTAAAATTTTATAAAGAGCCTCCTGACAAATGTACTATTAGTGACTTTTTTATAATATTGAGAAAACATCCCCTCCTATTTTTCTTTAAAAAGGGTTTGTTGTTCCAACAGCAAGGGAGGGAGAAATTTTAATTTTCCTCCATCATCATCTTCTACTTCTTTTGTCTTCTTTAAATTATTGATATAGACTTGATTTGATTTGAAAACTATTCATCAACTTGTTTAGGAGAGGGGGAAACCAAGCGATGATGTTTTAGAGAGAGAAAGGAAGGAATTTGAAAAGGGAAGAAGGAAAGGAGAAGGAAGTTGCAAGAAATCTCTCACCTTTATTTCCAAGCTAGTTGGTAAATTGTTATAGCAATTTAAATTCTTTTTATTATGAGTTGCCATGTTTAGGGGAAGAAATCCTTAATTTACTGAATGTAGGGTTCTTAGAGAAGTTTAGGGAAAATGGGTATTTTAATAGTAAATGCTTAAATGAATATGGATTAGTTGCTGGAATGAGTAGAATAACTATGTGCATTGAAAGAAAAATCATGGGTAACTATAAACCCTAGGTCTAGCTATAATGGGAATTTAAGGGAAATGATGAATTGAGTTAAATTGTAAGTATATTCTATTTGGATATATATGTGTGATACATATATGATGTAGGATAAGTATTTGGTTTGAGAATATAAGCATACTATAGGATCATGTAGGGAACATGAGCTTATATTATGGAAATGGTAGGAAAGGTGTTAGAAATTTCTTGTCTAATTGTAAATTGTTATGTAATGTTTTTGTTGGCAAGGAAAAGAAGATGTATAGAAAGTAAATTGTGAATATTTTGTTAAAAATTATTAAGTTTGTTAAATTAGATAAGTATTGGATGGTGAAGATTATGAGATTTGGTAGTATCAAGCATGTTGGATTGAGTGAAAGATGTTGGGTTGAATGTGGGATGATGATGATGATTGAATTTAAAAGGGTTGAGTAAGTAAAGCATGGAAGGAGAAAGGTTTTGTGTGTTGTAATATAAAAGGTACATGGATTAATATAAATGCTTTAGAATTTGTAATAGAGAAAAAAATATATAATTTAATGCTTGTTGGTATGTTATAATATATTGGAAATCATAGGAAGGATGTTGGTACTTTTGATGTTAAAAAAATTGTTTATGGAACAAAAATGGAGATAAATGGTTTAATGAATGGTTATGAATTTATATGAAAGATTAAGATATTATTATTAAGGTAGAGTTTTGTTTAGGATGCATGAACTACATGTATGAAATTTAAGAAATTTATTTAGGTTGAATAAGAAAAATTATTGAATTGGATGATGTGTTGTGTTTAATATTTTGGTATGCAAGTTAACATGTTCAAAGAATAAATTGTGAATGTTTGGGAAAAACCTCAAATGATGTTTAAATTAGTTGGGGAATTGACTTTTGAATTTATGAGAAAATAATTCAAGAGGTTGATTTTAATTATTTTAATTAAACTATGATTTGTTATGAAATCTTGGTATAAAGCAGAAACCTAGATGTGTTGTAACTTATGGAAGAATAAAAAAATTATACGCTTGATAACATGATTTCAATGGTGAGAGATTAGGCAAACTGTATTAAATTTGATGTATACATGGAAGTAGTGTTTGTAAGGATGAAAGAGTTATGTCTAGCATAATGAGAATTTATACAAGATAGGTTATTTAGGAAACGGGTCATCGAATAATTGAGTAAGAAAAGAAGCATGGAAAATGAAGAAAATATATGAAATTAGTGTTTTAAACAACATTAAAGATGTCTGGAATAATTTAAATTGGTTTTCTTGAATTTGCTAAGTATGATTTAAGTTAAATAATTATGATAATGAGAAACCTAGAGACTTGGGATGATTAGGTAATATTTGTATAGATTGATAAGGTGTGAAAGTCAATTTTTGATAATTAGGATGAAATTGGGGGTTATAACATGATTTAAGTGTGAGGACATGATGGTAGAAAATATAGGAATATGGAATCCTAGATTGATGTGGTTGTAATGCATATTGACTAAAGATTGGGTTAAATTATGTTGTTTTAATGTTTTACATTGATTGATTTAAAGTATAAATTAGAATTTAATCATGTAAGTGTTAGAAATTGCATGATTAAACTTATTTAGGTGTTGGAGTTAAGTTTTGATATGTTCATCTATACGGAAGTTAGAAATTTCAAGTTGAAGTAAATTGATTGTTAAAATAAAAATTAGTTGTTTAGTTAAGTAAGAGTTTATTGTTAATATGGGGAGTTATAGAAGAAGCATTCAGAGTGGGGTCGGCTTCTTATAAGCATTCAAGAATGAGGTCAATGCAAGAGATTTCCTCTCCCTTGCCTTTACTTTATTATAAACGCGTTTGTGATTATAAACGCGTTTGTGATTCTTTTTAAGAATTATGCCTATGAGGTAGAAAATTGTGTATAATGTGTAAATGACTGCAAATACGGTAACGTATATATGAAGTATAATCATTTGCAATGGGGTGTGTGTGTAAAAAATAGTGAAAACCAATATTTGATTATGTTTGTTAAGTACAACAATGGTAATTAGTGCGCGCACGCCTGTGTATATGCAAACAACTACAATAGAGTAGTAATGTGTGAAGTTTAAATAAATTATAATAGGGATACATATTTGACCCTGGGACTAAGGATTTAGTTGGCCAGGAATAACAACACTATTTTATTGTTGCTTTTTTTTCTTTATGTCCTTGAATTTTTTTTTTACATCAATCATTGTACTTTATTTCCTTTCATTTTCATCCTTTTAAGTTATGTTAATATAGTTTTATATGTTAAGATGTATTTTGATTTGCATTTTTTTATTTATCCAATTTGTCATAAAATATATCGATGGTAAATTAAAAATCGATTTTATAAAATAAAATTTTAGGTTTTTGTTAACAAGAATTAAAAAATCAAGGATAAAAATTAACATAAATAAATCATTTTTTTTACATTGTTCAAAAGGTTTTTTAAAAATTATATTTGGTCCCTTAACTTTTGATTTTTGCATTAATTGGTTCCTGTTCTTTTAAGATTTTATATTGGTTCATGGATATCAAGAGAGGAGAGAGAAAGCAATTGACTAGTAATATTTTGTCTATAAAAAGATTGAGTTTGATTTTAATGGGTTAATTAAGAGGAGTTCAATGCAGACAATTATGTCTATGTTAAAAAAATGTTTTTACTTGATTTGATTTATGATTTTTAAACTAATTAAAGTATAGATTAGTTTTGGAAATTTCTTTATATTGGATTCTAGGACTTCTTGAGGTGCTCTTTAGATTTTAAAAAATGAAATTTGAGTTTTTGAAATACGAAAATTTAGACCACTTCTCAATTGTGAGAGAAGATTAAAATTTAAATTAAAGAATATGTATCGCTATCTAGGTGGATAACTTATTGTGTAGCGACATGTTGGGAGAGGATAATAATAATAAAAATAGATGCATGGCTAGGATTTTCTTTGTAGGACGCGTGGTTTTTTTTTTAAAGTGTTTTTTATTCAGAAATACATCAAAATAATATATTTTTTATTTTTTAAAAATTATTTTTAATATGAGGACATCAAAAAAATATAAAAACACTAAAATAATATTAATTTTAAAAAAATAAAAATTTTAAAACCACGAGTTTAATTGCTTTCCCAAACCAAAGTAATCTCACCACATTACTTGGAACAGCCAGGTTACCTGTTCATCACTATTCACTAACAACAGCTGAATAGTCTTGACATTTTCTTACATTGATAATCAGAATTTTCTTCCATGTAGAAAATTGTCTATTGATTGTTTATTATTCTAACATGGAAAAACAATTATTCAATCCACGTTTTGTCGCTACTAGTGCTAGCCACCCTTGACCTTCATAATTTCAAAAGAATCCGTAACAATATTGTACTCTTTACACTTGTTATATTGCAGTTTTATGGACCCAGACATGGATTGCTTGTTAGACTAATCAAGCTAAATTTCTGAAAGGTCTTGATATTATATTCCCATCGCAGCTGATGGCAGTGTTTACTTCAGCATATATAGAATAATATATAGAATAGCCTAATCTCACTCGAATAACATGAGCACGGGAAGAAAATTGAATAATAATAATAAAAAGGGCAGAACCAATATATGATGAATTAATTATTATTATTAATTAACATAAACTAAATTATTTAGGGAAAGTACTATAATAATAAACAATACTTTCCTCAAATTTTCCCAATTAAAAATTTCATTTACCTAGAAAATAAAGGGTGTTATATTCTTTTCATAGGGATACATTTGTTATTAAAAGCACTTTTAACTTTTGACTTTTATTATAAATAATACAATGACTGAAGTAACATTAAGAGCAAAAAAAAAAAAAAAAAACTTTAAATTGCATTAGGAGCCTTGTAGATTATTTTATTTTTTAAACGATTACTTAACCGTCATGGAAAGCAAATTAAATAATATCTCCTTCTAAGGGTTTTTTTTTTTTAATTTTTTTGATACACTCATGTTGAGTTAAGAGCAGCTTAATCTTTTGATAAATATAAAGTATTCATGGAAACAAAATGTTAGCCAAAGTATGGGAGTGTCATGCCATTTCTTCTTCGTATTGAATTTTGTTCTTCTTTATTTGATGATTGTTATTTATTTTGTTTTTTTATCAATTTTTTTTTAATCTCATTCCTTATTATGATCTTTATTTTTTTTATTTTTAATCCTTTAACTAATTATATTTTATTTTTAATTTTATCATTTAATATTTCATTTCAATTTATTTTTATGTTAGATTTTGTTTTGGATTTTTTTTTTATTTTTTCTCCAATATCATCCCTCAATATTTTTTTATTAAGATACGAGTTTTGAAGGCTAATATCAGTTGACTTTAGTATTTTATAGGTCCTTTTATATTATTATTTTTATTTTATCATTCAACA